>Ga0209181_10001399_pt1 | contig 42446 bp, 32 predicted proteins | sample MAT05_FD_187208 | JGI IMG/M metagenome (GOLD analysis project Ga0209181, IMG submission 187208) | Freshwater microbial communities from Lake Fryxell liftoff mats and glacier meltwater in Antarctica - MAT-05 (SPAdes) (version 2) | ecosystem: Environmental > Aquatic > Freshwater > Ice > Liftoff... | reverse complement strand
TGCCCGTCGTCGTCGTCGAGCCCGAGCCCGAGCCCGAGCCCGAGCCCGTGGCCGCCGAGCCCGAACCAGCGTCCGCCCCGGCCGCTGCAGAATCGGCTCCTGCCCCGGCGCCCGCTCGCCCGGCCCAGCGCCCGCGTCCCGTGCTCGCGCGCCCCAACGCCGAAGTGCTTCGCGTCGGCTACCTCTCGGCCGACTCCGACCCGTGGGCGACGGTGATGCTCGACGGCCGCCTGCTCGATCGCACGCCTCTGTCGCGGTACCCGGTGCCAGTGGGCCGCCACACACTCGTCTTCAAGTCCGCCGACGGCGCCGAGCAGACGCGCGTGCTCAACGTGGAGGAAGGCAAGGTCGTCACCCTGCGCGTCGACTTCCCCGAGAAATGAGCGACGAGACGGCCTCGCTTGGCCACAGCCTCACCCACGGGCGCATTCAGCCGGTGCGGCTGCTGGTGGTCGAAGGGCCGGATCGCGGAAACGAGGCGGTCATCGACACCGGCACCGCGATGGTCGGCAGCCACGAAGACTGCGCGCTGCGCCTCACCGACCCCGCCGTCTCTCGCCGCCACCTTGCGATCGAGCTGCTCGGCAGCCGCGTGCGCGTGAAGGACCTCAACTCGAAAAATGGCTCGCGCTACCTCGGCAGCCGCTTCGAAGCGATCGAGCTGGCGCTGGGCAGCACCGTCGATCTCGGCACCACGCGGCTCGCCATCATCCCCGCGCTGCAGGCCAAAGGCCCCGTCAGCGACGTCAGCGAGCTTGCGGGGCTGCTCGGCCGTTCGCTGCCGATGCGGAAGTTGTTCGCGCAGATTCTGCAGGTCGCTCCGACAGATGCGTCGGTGCTGGTGACAGGCGAGACGGGCTCGGGAAAAGAAGGAGTCGCCCGCGCCCTTCATTCGCTCTCTGCCCGTTCCACCGGGCCCTTTCGGGTCTTCGACTGCGCGGTCGTCGCCCGGGACCTCGTGCAGAGCGCCCTGTTCGGCCACGTCAAAGGCGCCTTCACCGGCGCCGTGAAGGACACGACGGGAGCGCTCGAAGACGCCCACGGCGGCGTCCTCTTCCTCGATGAGCTCGCCGAGCTGCCGATGGAGCTGCAGCCCGCGCTGCTCCGCGCGCTCGAGACGAAGTCTTTTCAGCGCGTCGGCGACACCAGGCTGCGCACGTCCGACTTCCGCATCGTCGCCGCCACGCACCACGACCTCGCCGCGAAGTCGCAGCAGGGCCGCTTCCGCCTCGACCTCTACTACCGCGTCGCCGCGCTCACCCTTGAAGTGCCGCCCCTGCGCGCGCGCCCCGAGGACATCGCGCTGCTCGCCCACCGGTTCGCCGCCGAAGCCAACGCGAAGACTCTGCTGTCGCCATCCACGCTCGCTGCCCTCTCGGCGTGGCGCTGGCCCGGCAACGTGCGCGAACTGAAGAACGCGGTGGAACGAATCGTGGCGCTCGGCCCTGAAGCCGCGCTGCCCGGCGTGCTCACGCAAGAGGCCCCGCTGGATTTTCACGAGACGCGCACCCAGGCGATTCGGGCCTTCGAGCGCAGCTACCTCGAGGCACTCCTCGAGCGGCACCACGGCAACGCGTCGGCCGCAGCCCGCGAGGCTGGCATCGCCCGCAGCTACCTCTACAAGATGCTCGAAGAGCACGGCCTGAAGCGCTGACTGTTTTGTGGGCCGTCGGCTCGCCTCGAGTGGCGGGCTACTTCTCGAGGCCGGGCTTCACGCCGGCCTGGCGCAGCAGGCGGCGCGCTTCGCCCAGGCGTTCCTGGTAGCGCTCGGGAAACGCCGAGACCTGCACTGCCTGGCACCACTCGCCGTACGCCTTCGGGCCGCGGTTCTTGTACCGGCCTTTGTAGTCGACCGCGCCCGGCTGGCCGCCGCGGCCACCTTCGAAGAACAGCTCGGCCGACTTCTTCGGGTTGTGGCGCACCGAGAACGGGCCCCACGCGTCGCGCTGCTGGAACATGCCCACGCTGTCGAGATCTCCACCCGACAGGTTCTTGAAGTTCGACTCGACCAGCGCCGTCATGATCGGCAGCTCGGCCGGAATGCCGTGCTTCTTCGCCGCCATCGCGATGTCGTGCACCAGGCGCAGCTTCGGGCTGTTGGCGAGGCGCCTCTCAAGCTTCAGCGCTTCCTTCGCGTGGTTGTACGTGCCGGCGCCGATGTGGCCGCTCTGCTTGATTCCTTCGCACGCCTGGAACCGCTTCACCGCTTTCGTCAGCGTCGCGTCGAAGATGCCGTCGCGCTTGCCGACCTCGAGCCCGAGCCGCTGAAGGCGCGTCTCCATCGCCGCGATGTCCGCGCCGCGCTGGCCCGCGTGGGCGACCGTCTTGAAGCCTTTGCCGACGAACAGGTCGAGCGCCGACAGCTTCTTCAGCGTGGCCGCATCGACTTCACCCGTCGCTTGAAGCTTCGCGCTGCTCTGGAACTTCTTCACCGCTGCGAGCGTGCCTGCGCCGAAAGAGTCTGAGGTGTTCATCCCCTCGAAGCCGGCCTTGCGCAGATGCTTCTTCAGCGCTGCGATCGCCTTGCCCTCGTCGCCGGTGCTCAGCGTGTCGCCTGAGCTGACAACCGCATTCATCACGTCCAGTTCGTGGCGAACGGCCTTGTGACTGCTGGGCAGAACTCGGTGTTCGATGGGTCGCATGGCTCGTCTTCAATTCACTTCGCGCGCCACGCGCAGAGGCCGGAAACGACGGCGCCTGCTTCCCAAAACCCGTGACCAGAAACCGACAGCTGTCACTTCGGAGAAACAGGTGGGCAACTCAGCTACTTCCAGTCGATGACGTGGCCCCAGCGATCTGACGTCGGCGCCGCAGGACCCGCGGGCGGCCGCGACGGGGTTGGTGCAGGCTGCGGGCGCACCAGAGGAAGGTTGCCCGGCAGCGGCACCGTGTTCACCGGCGGCTGCGCGACGACAGCCGGGGGAACCGTCGTCACGGGACCCGCCTCGTCGATCGCGACCGGCGGCGGACGAACGACCACCGGCGGAGGCACCGTGTTCACCGGGCCCGGCTGCGCGATGGGAATCGTGTTCACCGGGCGGTCGACGACGTGGCCCCAGCGATCCGAGGTCGGCGCCGCCGGACCTGCGGGTGGGCGCGACGGGGTCGGCGCAGGGCGTGTCGAGATGACATTGCCGTAGCGATCAGACGTCTGCGTCCCGGCAGCAGGGCGGGGCGGCATCGGAGGGAGGTTGCCAGGGCGCGAGATGGGCATGTGGGTATTGTCTGCACACCCTTGGGGCCGGTGTTTCCGCCTTCTGGAAACCGAATTTACCGGTGCGGGTTCATTCTTTTGCAGTCCCTACCTGGAGCTTCAAAACCATGCTGACCCGGAACCTGCTGCTGACCGCCGTCCTCACCCTCGTCGCGTGCGGCCGCGGCGCCTCAGACTTGGACGATGCGGACGACGCCGTCGAGACCAGCACCAGCACCTCGTCCGAATCGGCCCTGGTCTCGGCCGCCGCCGACGGCGTCACCGGCTTTCCCACCACCGCCAGCGACGACGAGCTCGCCACCACCGCGAGCGTGAAGATGAAGGGCAGCGTCTCGAACGGCTGCGCCACCGTCACCCAGAAAGGCAACGTCGTCACCTACGTGATGGTCGACTGCACCGGGCGCTACGGCCTCGTGAAAGTCAGCGGCACGATGACGGTCACGTACACGCGGCAGCTGGGCGGAACAATCAAGGTCGACGCGCAGGGCACTGGCTTGAAAGTGAATGAAGGCACGCTCGATTTATCGGTCGTCGCCCTCTACACGAAGACCGCCGCAGGCCTCGAGACCGCCAGCGTCACCACCCACGGCACCGGCACCGGCAAGCGGGGCAACACCGCCGAACGCAACGGCACCTACGTGCTGGTGCGCGACTCCGCCGCAGCCTGCGTGACGCTAAACGGAACGTGGTCGACCTCCTGGAACGGCAGCCGCGCTGCCACCAGCTCGACCACGGTTGCGGATCTGCAGAAGTGCTCAGGCGCCTGCCCCGCAGCGGGCGGCGTCATCACCCACACCAGAGCGGCCGGCAAAGCCATCACTGTCACCCTCGACGGCACTTCCACCGCGGGCTGGGCCACGGGCGCCGGCAAGGCGGGCACCGTGCAGCTCGAGTGCAGGTAGGCGGCGACGTCAGGTTTTCACGGTGGCCCTAAGGCTCAACCCCTCGGCTTTCCTTCTCGAAAGGCGTGGCGCATGGCGTGCAATTCGTACCCGCCGCCTCATGCCCGCCCCCCGCACTGGACTCTCGATGCTCCACGCCCTTGCCACGGTTGTCGTGGTCTGGGCGTCGCCGGCCTTCGCGTCCGTGGGGAAAACCGGCAGCTGCGAATCGATTCCTGCCGAAGCGTTGCTGGCGTTGTTCGCGCTGATCTTCGCGCTGCGTCCCATCAGCGAAAAACGCCGCTAAGTTCCGCGGGCCATGCGCCCCCTTCTCGCTCTGCTTCTTCTCACCGCCGGCTGCGCCGCCACGCTTCCTGCCGTGCAGCCCGTCGACGTCACCGAGGCGCCCGCGCTGCGAGCCACCCGCTGCGGCGATGTGACTGCGGTGTTTAGAGGCTCCACGCCCGACTCCTCCGCACCGCTTTCCTTCTTCGTCGATTCACTGATGTTCCGTTTCCCCGACGGCGAGCGCGACTTCCGGCCCACGGGCCAGGTCGCTGCGCCGCACGTGTCGCTCGAGGTTTTCTCGCCCGACTGCGCTTTCGTTGCGCTCGCGCAAGACTCCGTTGGGCCTCTTCACTTCGTAAAGGTGAGCGAGCTCGCAGCCTACCTCGACGGCAGAGCTGCGCCCGGCATCGTGAAGTCGCCCGCGGGCAGCATCCTCACCGACGGGCGCTGGGTGTCACCGACGCGGTTCGAGTTCTTCGCGTCGTGTTGCGGCGGCGTCGAGGTGTTCCAGGCCGACGTCGCTTTTCCTGCTTCGCCTCAGCGCGTCTTCTTCGCGCCGCAGGCGCCGGCAGGAGTCCGGCGCACCGAGAAGGGCTATGAGGCGATCACTTCGGCCAGGTCCCCGGTGGCACCATGATGAGGCCGGAGTTCCACGGGAACCCCGTCAGCGGCCTTTCTTCGATCACGCGCTGGATGTTGGGCAGCCCGGCCCACTCGGCGACCGCGATTCCAGCCCGAGAATTGGGCCTTGCGCAGCGACATGTCAGCCCCGGCTGGTATACGGCTGATCGTCGCACTCAACCGCAACTGTCCCGTGGTGGGACGGTCTTACAAAACAAGGTGACGCACATGGCTGGAAGCTTGAACAAGGTTCTGTTGATGGGAAATCTGGGTCGCGATCCCGAGGTCCGCTTCACGACGGGAGGCACGGCAGTCGCGAACTTCTCGATCGCCACCAGCGAGAGCTGGAAGGACAAGGCCGGGAATCCGCAAGACCGCACCGAATGGCACCGCATCGTCGTCTGGGGAAAGCTGGCCGAGCTCTGCGGCGAGTACCTCAAGAAGGGCCGGCAGGTCTTCGTCGAAGGCCGCCTGCAGACCCGCGAGTGGACGGACAAGGAAAACAAGAAGAACTACTCGACCGAGATCGTCGCCAGCAACGTCACCTTCATCGGCCCGCGCCCTGAAGGTGCCGGCGCTCCCGCAGCGGCTGGAAACGCCAACGCCGCCCCGCAGCAGCCTGGCAACTACGGGCCGCCGCCAGGTGACGACATGGCGCCGCCTCCCGGTGGGGCGGATGACATTCCGTTCTGATCCAACCTGGAGTCACAGGCAGCCGATGGCGGGCGGCAGAGCTTCAGCGGTCTGCCGCCCGCTTTGAGAAAAACGAGCGCGAATGGCCGGCCCCGCTCCTGTCGTCTTGACACACACACCGTGATCGAAGAGTGTCCGCCACGCAGAGGGGACATTCAGTTTCAAACACTATCGTCACCGCCCGGGGTGACGTTTCACTGGAAAAACAATGAATCAACTTACGTTTAAAGCGCTCGCGCTCGGCGCGGTTCTCGGCTTCATGGTCTCGGTTGTCCCCTCGTGTGGCAGCAGTGGCACCACCACCTGTGGTCCCTCGAACTGTCTGACGGGTTGTTGTAACGGCGACAAGTGCGTCACCACCACGAATACCAACAACACCACCTGCGGCACCGCGGGCCTTTCGTGCGTTGACTGTACGAAGACCTCGGGCAGCTCGTGTGTTGCCTCGACCTTCAAGTGCTCGGGAACCACCGGCACTGGCGGCGGCTCGGGCGGCACCGGCGGCGGCGTCGGCACTGGCGGCGGCGTCGGCACCGGCGGCGGCACGATGGGCACGGGCGGCGGCACTTCGATGCAGACCTGCGCTCAGACCTGCGCTGGTTGCTGCGACGCTTCGGGCGCCTGCCAGACGGGCTCGGCCAATACGGCGTGCGGCGTCAACGGCGCGACCTGCGGCGCTTGCGCGACCCCGGCCACCTGCATGGGCAACGTCTGCAAGGACACCACCTGCAGCACCTGCACGAAGAACGGCGTTTGTCAGATGCCGATCACCAACACTGCCTGCGGTAACGGCGGCGTGGCCTGCACCGACTGCGCGGCCAGCGGCGGCGCGACCTGCGACATGACGACGAAGGCGTGCACGGGCGGTACGTGCGCCAGCGGAGGCTGCCGCGACACCAGCGGCGCTTGCGTCGCGGGCACCAGCAAGGGCGCGTGCGGCACCAACGGCATGGCGTGCACCGCCTGCATGGGTACGAACATCTGCCAGAACGGCGCGTGCGTTCCTCCCTCGGGCGTCGGCGGCGGCGGCGGCACCACTGGGATGTGCGGCACCACCCCGTGCCCGAGCGGCTGCTGCTCGGGTAACCAGTGCATCTCGACCCAGTTCCAGAGCCCCACCAACTGCGGCATCAACGCTGCTGCTTGCGCGCCGTGCCAGACGGGCCAGCTCTGCGCCACGGGCGTTTGCACGGGCGGCACTGGCGGCGGCAGCGGCGGCAACGACGGCGGGCCGAACGGAAAGCTCGGGTCTCCCTGCACCACGGCGGCCGACTGCAACATGCTCGAAGGCACCCCCTCCCCCGGTGTCCCCGCCGGCCAGACGGGCGCCATCTGCAAGAGGGTTCAGGTCCCCGGAGGCGCGACCTACCCGGGCGGCATCTGCACCAAGCGGTGCTCGGCTGACGCCACCTGCGGCGCCAATGGCTCCTGCCAGTACGGCCTCGGGTTCACGGGCGAAATCGAGAACCTCTGCATGCCGCGCTGCAGCCAGAATGCCCCGTGCCGCAACGGATACAACTGCATCAACTTCGGCACCACCGCGGCGCCAGACAACGCCTGCCTCCTCGCCTCGATGGACGGCGGCGTCTTCGACCGGTACGACGCCGGCCCAGCCGCAGGCGCAGGCATCTACAACTCCAGCTGCACCACCGACAACCAGTGCAGGCCTCCGGACCAGGGGTACTGCGATCCCGCTGTCCTGCCGGACGCTGGACCTTCGGGTCTTCCGGGCGGCCAGTGCGGCGCCGATTGCTCGGCAGCTAGTACTGGCTTCTGCGGTGATGGCGGCACCTGCGTGCTGTTCCTCTTCAACACCACCGACAGCCTCGGCCAGATCATTGGCGGTCTGTGTAACGCCACTTGCACGGCCAACGCGGACGGCGGCCAGGACGGTTGCCGCCCAGCGTACGGCTGCGAAGTCCTTGGGGCCGGCACCACGGGTCCGGGCTTCTGCACCTCGCGCTGCGACAACCCCGGCACCGGCTGTGGCGGAGGCCAGACCTGCAACCCGGTCACTGGCCTGTGTAACTAATCTTCAGGGCAACACCCTGAGGTAGGAATGGGCGGCTCTCTTGTCAGAGGGTCGCCCATTTTGGTGTGGTGTGCCCAAGCATGGAGGGGTTCAGGGGTGAAAGCCCTTGGTGCGCTGGTCGTAGCAAGCCCAATCGCAAGATGAAGAGCCGGGAAACCCGCCCAACCAAGAGGTTGGCGCTGAAAGAAGCGGGGCGCAGAACCGCGAGGCCGACGAACAGAAACCGCATACGACTCGCCTCACGCCTGAAAGGGTGACGCGGAGGACGTGGAGCGAGAAGTCAGCCGCGAATCTTGAAAGACCTCGACGAGTGGATCTTCGCGAGCTGCGAGCCAAGGGAATCTTGGTCTTCGACTCGCGCGGCGCGGCTGCTCATGCCTGACGACGGCAGAGAACCGCCAACAGCCATTGCGACCGAATGGGAGTCCCAAGGATTGCCAGCCAATCTCAACCAACCAAACCGCCGGATGCGCACCCGGATGTTCGGTGGTGTGAGCGGGGACTTGCTCGGGCGATACGATCAGGCCCTGTCTCGATGCGCCCACTGTGACAAGCTGATCCCCGAAGCTGGCCGGGATCTGAAACTTCGTCCCCGAATGACACCTCGACACTTTTTTCCTTCGCTTCTTTTTGGGCTTGCGGCCGGGTTCCTCGTCGCCGTCGCCCCGTCCTGTGGCAGCACCACGAGCTCTACCGGCCCCGCCGTGTGCAGCCCGTCGACCTGTAACGGCTGCTGCTCGGGCAATAAATGCATCAACACCCCCACCAACGCGCAGGTCACGACCTGCGGTCAGGGTGGTGTCGAGTGCAGCAACTGTGGCACCCGCCCCTGCGTCGGCTTCACCTGTGGCGGCTCTGACGGCGGCAGCAACGTGTGCGGACCCGGTAACTGCGGCGGCTGCTGCAGCGGCACTTCATCGGCTTCCGTCTGCATCAACGCTGGCTCCGCCACCAACTGCGGCGTCGACGGCAACGTCTGCAGATCGTGCGTCGCTGGCCAGGCGTGCAACGGCGGCGTCTGTGCTTCCGTCGATGGCGGCGCCGGCCAGGTCGGCACCTCGTGCGCTTCCGACGACCAGTGCGCCCAGCTCGGCGCCAACCACGTCTGCAAAAAGAAGTTCAGCAACGGCAACACCGAATACCAGGACGGTTACTGCACGAAGCTCTGCGTCACCGACGCCGAGTGTCCCGCGGCCGCGCTCTGCATCGGCCCGCAGGGCGGCTACGGCGAAAACGACTCCGTCTGCTGGGCACGCTGCAATGGCGCCGAAGAGTGCCGCGACGGCTACGACTGCTACACCGTCAGCGCCACCGAGGCCGCCTGCTGGGTGAAGCCGCTGCCCGCCTTCGACGCGGGCCCTCCGTCCGACAAGGTCGGCCAGCCGTGCAACCTCGACAGCACCTGCCAGAACCCGCCTGACGACGGCATCTGTTTTTCCGGCACGCTGCCCGATGCCGGCCCCAGCGCCTTCACGGGCGGCTACTGCAGCGCGCCATGCGACGACAGCAGCCACTGCAGCGCCGACGGCGGAGCGGTGTGCATCGCCGTCGGTACCCTGGGCGCCTGCGCGCAGACCTGTGATGGGCCACTGCAGGGCAAGAGCAGCTGCCGCAGCGGCTACGTCTGCCGCTCGCTTCGCCTCAGCCCCGACGCCGGAATTCTTCCCATCGGCTTCTGCTGGCCCAGCTGCGTGGTCACCGGCTGCGCGACGGGAGCCTGCCAGCCGTCGGGGTACTGTCAATGACCGACAAGCGGCTTCGCGCCATCTGCCACGACAAGGGCCTCACCGCTTCGGTGGCCGTCGTCACCGGCAGCGCCCGCGAAGGTCAGAAGATGCACGGCCTGCACGACATGTCGGCGATGTTGCTCGGCCAGGCGATGGCGGCCGGCGCGCTGCTGGTGTCGCTGCAGAAAGACGCGTCGCGCATCAACCTTCAGCTCGAATGCGACGGCCCCCTGCGCGGGATGTTCGTCGACGCCGGCGCCGACGGCAGCATTCGCGGCTACGTGAAGAACCCGTACCTCGACGTCGAAGGCAACCGCGGCCCGATGCGCTGGCGCCCCGCGCTCGGCAACAAGGGCTTCTTTTCGGTGCTCAAAGATGTGGGCGACGGCGACTTCTACCGGTCGTCCATCGAGCTCGCCGCGATGGACCCCGCCCTGGACCTCGAGCGTTACTTCACCACCAGCGAGCAGGTACAGAGCAAGGTCGCTCTCGCGGTCGAACGCAGCGGCGAAGAGCCTCTGGGCGTCGTCGCCGGCGTCCTCATCCAGGCGCTGCCGCACGGAGATCTCACCGAGCTTCAGCGCATCGGTGCCAGCCTCACCGCCGAGCTCGAACGGCACGTGAAGGGCAAGCTCGGCGTCGAAGCCGAAGCGCTGCTCAGCTCGATGCTCCCCGGCTTCGAGCCGATGTCACAGACGCCCGTCGCGTGGCGCTGCACCTGCTCGAAAGATCGCGTGCTCGTCGCGCTGTCGGCGATGGGCAAGGCCGAGCTGCAGGACATCCTCACCACCCAGGGTGAGGCCGCCGCCACCTGCCAGTTCTGCTCGCGCCGCCACGTCGCCAGCGCCGATGACCTGAAGGCGCTGCTCAACGGCTTCAGCTGACGGCTTCGTCAGCTCGCCTTCTCGACCTTCTGCAGCTCGTCAAACCCCGGCAGCCCCGACAGGTCAGGCACGATGATGATCTCGATGCGCCGGTTCTGCGCCTTGCCCTCGGGCGAGTCGTTGGGCACCGAGGGGCGCGAGTCGCCGAACGACGCCGCTGACACGCGGCCGGTGGGCAGGCCCGACTCGACCATCGCCTTCAGCACGTTGATGGCGCGCGCCGAGGCGAGCTCCCAGTTGCTCGGGTACTGCGCGGTGGCGATCGGCACGTTGTCCGTGTGGCCCTCGACCTGGAAGCCGCGCTTCTCGATCGACGCCAGCACCTGCGCGACCTCGGCCAACGCCAGCTTGCCGTCCTTCGACAGGTTGGCGCTTCCCGAGCTGAAGAGAATGTCGGTCGCCAGCACCACCACCATCCGGCCGTCGACGATGCGCACCTTCAGCTTGCCGGCGTCGATGAGCGACTTGAACTTCGCCAGCAGCGACTTGAACTCGTTCACCCGCGCTTCCGCCGCGGCGCGCCGCTTCTCGAGGTCGCTGATCGCGATCGTCATCTCTTCGATCGACGCCTGCAGCTTGTTCTTGTCTTTGCTCGCCGACGCCATCTCGGCCATCAGCCGTGCGATGCGCTGATGCGCGTCGGCGACCGTTTCCTTCTCGTCGGCCAGCGCGGCCTCGAGGCTCTTCCCCGTTCGGTCGAGGTCGTCGATCTTCGCCTCGGCCATGCGCAGCTGCTTGTTGCGCTCGGTCAGCTGTTCCGACGTCTCGTCGTGCTGCGCCTTCAGCGCGTCGAAGGTCGACTGGGTGACACAGCCACTGCACACCACTGTCGCGACGAGAAGGATCGAGCGCATGCGACCGTCTACCACTGATAAATGTGGGACATGGACCCTCTGAAGCGCATCGCCGGGCTGCTCGAGGACGAATCGCCGCGCAAACGCATCGCCGCCGCCGTGGTGCTGGGTGAGCTGCAGGTGAAAGACCCCACCGTCGTCGCGCAGTTGATCGCGATGGCCAAAGACCCCGTCGACGCTTTCGCCGAGGCCGCCATCGAAGCGCTCGGCCGCATCGGTTCGCCCAAAGCGCTGCCCGTGCTCCTCGACGCCGTGTTCCGCAGGTCGCTGTCTGCGCTGGCCACCCGCGCCATCGGCGACTTCGGCGAGAGCGCGCTGGGTGAGATCCGTTCTCGCCTCGAGACCGCGACGCCCGAACACCGCACGCTGTTGTCTCAGCTGCTGCCCGCGGTCGGCGGCCGCCAGAGCCTCGAGCTCGCCCTTGAAGGCATGAAGGGGCAGGGCTGGGACCACATCAACAAGGTCGCCCTGTCGGCCCGCGTCGAGTCGAAGACCATGGGTGTGGCCGAACGAAAGGTGATGCGCACGCAGATCGAGAAGTTCCTCGACAAGAAGCGCACCGCCGACGACGAGCTCGCGCTGCGCGGGGCGTTGAAGGTGCTCGGCTTTCTCGAGCTCGAAGACAGCGTCGACACGTTGCTCGGCTACCTCTCGGCGAAATGGCCGACCGCGGTTCGCACCGAGGCAGTCACCAGCCTGCGGTTCGCCCAGAGCCACGGCACGTCGAAGAAGGCAGTTCGGAAATTGATGGAACTACTCAACGACGCCGATGGCCTGGTGCTGCGTTCCGCGCGCGAGACGCTGACGGTGCTGAAGTTCGGCCCCGAGTTCTCGGAAGAGCTGGCCGAGCTCGTCGGGAGCCCCGACAACGAGGTCGGCCTCTGGGCAATCGAGAGGTTGGGGGCGCTTGCCCCTGACAGCAAGCTCGCCGCGAAGACGTTGCTGCCCGTCGCCTCGTCGAACAACCGCGCCAAGGCGGAGGCCGCCGCGAAGGTGCTCGCCACGCTGAAGAATGCTGAAAGTCTGCTGGTCGACGCGCTGGTCGAGGCCGTCGACGAAGTGGGCGCGCAGGTGCTCGCCGAGCTGCTCAACCCACTCGCCGCGAAGCTCTCGAAGAAGGATGTGAAGCGGCTGCTGGAGTCCGGCTCGGCGCAGCTGGGCGAATCGCTGGCGATCGCGCGCCGGCAACTGGAGCCGGTGCGCAACGCCGACCCCGAAGCCTGGGCCCAGGTGCTTCGGGAGCGCGCGAAGGCGATCGGAAAGAAAGACCCCGCGCGGGCCGAAGCGATTTCCGAGCTGCTCGGCCGTTCTTCGCTGGCGCGCCCGGACGACCGGTTCCAGGCGGTGCTTCAGCGCCTCCAGCACCACTCGCTGGACCTTCACCCGCGCGCCCGGCAGCGCGACACGGTTTTGATGGTGCTCGAGCGCCTCCACACGGAGGGCTTCAAGGTCGCCGAGGCGGTGAACAAGGACAAGAAGCTCAGCGACGAGGCGCGCTACTACCTGGGCGTGCACTTCGCCGAGAAGCCCCAGTTCGACCTCAAGGGCATTGGCGCCGAAGTGCTCGAGCAGCTGGCGGCGAAGGGCAAGGGCAAGCTCGCGAGGGCGGCGAAGAACAAGATGAAGTTGCTCGAGCTGTGACGCTGCCCCGCCACGCCGGCCGCATCGCCGCCGTCGTCGCGGTGGTTTCGTTGGTCGCCGCGCTGGTCGTCTCGGGCGCCTTCGACGACTTCTCGCTCGAACGCACCGCAGACCGCGTGCGCGGGTTCGGCCCGCTGGGTTTTGTCGTCTTCCTGCTCGCCTTCGCCTTCGTTCAGCCGCTGGGCGTGTCGGGCCACACCTTTGTGCTGGCCGCTGCGCTCGTCTGGCCCCCTTGGCTCGCCTTCGGGCTGTCTCTCGTGGGCGCGCTCGGCTCGGCCCTGGTGAACGTCGGCTTCGCGCGGTGGGTGGCTTTCGATTGGGTGCAGGCGCGGATTCCCGAGCGGCTGCGGAAATACGAAGGTTGGCTTCAGCGCGGCCTTTCAGGGCTGGTTCTCTTTCGCATGCTCACCTTCACGATGCACCCGGCGCAGCTGCTCATCGGCGTGATGCGAATCCCGCTGCCGCGGCTCATTGCCGGCACGGCGATTGGTTTCGCGCCCACCGTCGCGCTCGACGTCTGGTTCGGCGGAGCGTTGCTGCGGCGGCTGCTGGCCTGGCTCGGGCTCGAGTAGCTGGCTAGCGCGACGGCGACGGCGGCGGCGGCAGCTTCACGGTCGCGGAGTTCACCTGCAGCGATCGGCGCAAGGTCGCCCACAGCGCTTCAGAGCGCAGATCTTCGGCGAACTTCTGAGCGACCGGCAGCGGCACCAGGCGCTCGACATTATGGCGATCGCTGAGAAGCTCCTCGAAGGCACGCTGGCGAAGGACCAGCGACGGGCCATCGCTCCTCAGCAGCAGGTGAAACGCTTCCAGCGCATTGCCGAACACGCCCACCGGCTCACCCGACGAGCTCCACGGGCCGCTGAGCACGAAGTTGCCGTGGCCCGTTTCCTTCAACAGCCCGCGCAGCCAGGCGCCCTTCTCGGACGTCGGAAACCGCAAGATGGTGTCGTAGCAGTCGCGCATCTGAACCCGTTCGATTTGCAACGCCCTGGCCAGCCCTCGTGCCTTATGAAATCAATGAGTTGGGTCCAGGGCTTGGCTTTCAAACCTGAAATGCATTTCATCCCTGCACCTTCCACTTCTCGCGCGACAGCTTCCGCGCTTTTGAGACAATCCGCCCATGAGCAAGATCAACTCGGCACCGCGGCAGTCGTATTCGACGTTTCAAGGGCAGATTACCGAGCAGTCGGGTCTGGCCCGCGGCCACAAGGGCGCCCAGGTTTCCGACATGCAGAAGATGCTGAAGGCGGCCGGCTTTGACCCGGGCCCGCTCGACGGCAAGTTCGGCCCCCGCACCGAAGCCGCACTCAAGGCCTACCAGACCGCCACCGGAGCCAAGGTCGACGGCACCCTCGAGCTCGGCGAGCTCACCCGCCTCAAGGGCAACTACGAAAAGATCTCGAACGACGACTTCGGCGGCACCACCAACAACCCGGCGCAGCTGAACGGAGGCCGCCCAGAAGACGTCGCGGTGAACAGCAGTGGCGCGCAGGGTCCCGGCACGGCGGCCGAGATGCTGCGGCTCGCTCTGAAGCAGAACGGTGATCGCTACGTATTCGGCGCCGAAGTGAACCTCAACGACAAGGACCCAAACACCTTCGATTGCTCAGAGCTCGTGCAGTGGGCGGTGCACCAGGCGGGCGGAAGCATCCCCGACGGCTCGCAGAACCAGCGCTCCGCGGTGAACAAGATGTCTGTCGCCGAAGCCGCCCGAACCCCAGGCGCGCTGCTCTTCAACGGCCACCACGTCGCCATCAGCGTCGGCGACGGTGTTCACACCATCGAGGCGATGGGCAGCAAGTACGGCGTGAAGATCGGCACCATCGGCAATCGCTTCGAAGACGGCGGCACGGTGAAAGGCCTCAGGTACTGAAGCCACGATCGAGTCCGCCGCGGTGCGTCAGGAAACGTTCGAACGAATTCGATCGAAGCCACCGCGCTGCGTCACCCCGCGTTCGTACCAATTCGATCGAGGCCACCGGGGTGCGTCACGAGCGTTCGAACGAATTCGAACGAGTCCGCCGCGGTGCGTCACGGGGCATTCGATTCAGTTCGATCGAATCCGCCGCAGTGCGTCGGGGAATCTTCGATCTACTTTTATCGAATGGCAAAAAGGTCGGGACGGCGAGGGGTTGGGTGCGCTGTACCCATGACTCGTGACGCGGGGCGTCAGGCGCTGACGGGCTCGAGCATCAACTTCTCGAGGTCGCGCAGCACCTTTCCCGCTTGGTTCACGAACTCGCGGCCCTTCACGGTGGCGTCGAGGCGGGCAATGAGCTTCATGTCGGGCGTGAGCCGCAGCGCGCCCTTCGACCGCTGAACCAGCTTCGCGAGTCTGGCGCCGTCGAGCGCGGCGTCGGGGCCCAGCGTGACCACCAGCCGGCCGGGGCCCGCGTCGAGCTGCCGCAGGCGCATCTCGCGCATCGAATTCTTCAAGGTCGTCATCTCGCAAAGCGCGTCGAGCTCATCGGGCGCGTCGCCATAACGGTCGATGATCTCCGCGCGAAGGTCTTCGAGGTCATCGCGCGTCGAAGCCCCTGACAGCCGCTTGTAGAGAACGAGCCGCTGGTGCACGTCGGGCACGTAGTCATCGGGCAGGTACGCCGCGACGGGCAGATTCACATCGGGCTCGATCACCGTCCGCGGCGGCTCGCCACGCATCTCGTTCACTGCTTCCTCGAGCATCTCGGCGTAGAGATCGAAGCCGACCGCCTCGATGCTGCCCGACTGCTCGCCGCCCAACAGGTTGCCGGCTCCGCGAATCTCGAGATCGTGCGAAGCGATCGAGAAACCGGCACCGAGCTCGGTGAACTGCTGCAGCACCTCGAGTCGGCGCTCGGCGTCTTTCGTCACCTGCGATCGCGCTGGCACCAGCAGGTACGCATACGCGCGTTCCTTGCTGCGGCCGACGCGGCCCCTCAACTGGTACAGCTGCGCGAGGCCGAATGCGTCGGCGCGGTTCACGATCATCGTGTTCGCGTTGCTGATGTCGATGCCGCTCTCGATGATGCTCGTGCACAGCAGCACGTGGTGCTTCTTCTCGACGAAGGCGAGCATCACCTTCTCGAGCTCGCCTTCCAGCATCTGGCCGTGCGCCACTCCGATCGAGATGTTCGGCAGCAGGTCCTTGAGGAACTTTTCCATCGAGTGAATCGAATCGACCCGGTTGTGAACGAAGAACGCCTGGCCGCCGCGCTGCAGCTCACGGGTGATCGCGGTCTTGATCTGCTCGGGGTCGAACCGGTTCACGAAAGTGCGAATCGCCCGGCGTTCGGCCGGAGGCGTCGTGATCAACGACATGTCGCGCAGCCCCGACATCGCCATGTTGAGCGTGCGCGGAATCGGCGTCGCCGACAGCGTCAGCACGTCGACCTGGGTCTTGAGCTTCTTCAGCTGTTCCTTCTGCTTCACCCCGAAGCGCTGTTCTTCGTCGATGACAATCAGCCCGAGGTCCTTGAATGAGATGTCGCCGCCCAGCAGCTTGTGGGTGCCGATCAGCACGTCGATGCGGCCTTCTTGCGCGCGCTTCAAGATGTCGCGCACCTCGGCGGGCTTCCGCAGCGAGCTGATGACGTCGATGGTGACGGGGTAGCCCGCCATGCGTTTCTGAAACGAGTGCAGGTGCTGGTGGGCGAGCAGCGTGGTCGGACTGAGAATGGCGACCTGCTTCTTGTCGAGCACCGCCTTGAAGGCGGCGCGCATCGCGACTTCCGTCTTCCCGTAACCGACGTCGCCGCAGACCAGGCGATCCATCACCTCGGGCTTGAGCATGTCGGCAAGCACTTCGTCGATCGCGCGCTGCTGGTCGGGCGTCTCGTCGAAGGGAAAGTCGGCCTCGAACTGGCGGAAGTAGCGATCGGGCTCGTTGAAGCGGTGGCCTGGGTGCGCGCGGCGAGCGGCGTAGAGGTTCAGCAGCTCGGCCGCCATCTTCAGCAGCTGCTCGCGAACGCGGGCCTTGGTGCGGACCCAGGCGTCACTGCCCAGCTTGTCGAGCTGCACCTTGTCGGGGTCGCCGCCGGTGAAGCGCGAGATGAGCCGCATCCGCCCGACGGGCAGGTAAATCTTGTCCTTCCCGAAAAACTGAAGCAGCAGGAAGTCGTTGGGGATGCCCTGCAGCTCCATCTTCGTCAGGCCGCCGTACCGCGCGACACCGAACTCGGAGTGCACCACCAGGTCGCCTTCTTTCAGGTCGCGAAACGCGGCGGCGCTGAAGCCCGTGTCGCTCTTGCGGCGCTTCACCGTGCGACGTGCGCGGGTGCCGAAAATCTCTTCGTCCGACAGCACCGCCAGCTTCCCTTCTTTGTCGACGAAGCCCTTCGACACCTCGCCGACGAAGACGTGGGCGAGCACGCCGGGCAGGAAGAGGCCCGATGGGTCGAGCGGCATCGGCCCGGGGTGTACCTGCACGGGGGTCTCGCGCTCGCTGAGCAACCGCTTCAAGCGGTCGGCCTGGCCCGCGGTGCCGCAAGCGACGACCGCGACGATCCGTTCGTCGCGCCACTGGGCAAGGCGGGTGAGCAGCGGCGTCAGCGCTCCGTCTTCGCCGTGGTGGCTCGCGATCGCCTCGCGCAGCTCTTTGGTTTCCCCGAACGCAAACGAGACGGGGGACTTCTGGTCGACCGCCGCGGTGAGCGCGAGCGCTCCCGCCTCGATGACGGGGAGCTTCGCGAGGGCCGCGAACACTTCCTTCGGCCGCAGAAAGTGCGCCTCGGGAGGAAAAGTGAGCTCGCCGGCCGCCAGCGCATCCCGGTGCGTGCGCTCTGCTTCTTCCCAACCGTCTTCCAGCGCCTGCGTCACCGCGTTGGCGTTGTCGAGGTAGACCAGTGGCAGCTTCTTCGACCAGAAGGGGAAGTAGTCGAAAAGCGAGGCGAGCCCACCGTCGAAGAAGCCGGGCAGCAGCCCTTCGAGCCCCGCGCCGTTGATGCCTTCGCGAATCTGGTCGATGCGCTCGCGTACGCGCGAGGTCGGAACGTCGAGCTTCTCGGCCAGCGCGCGCAAATTCTTCTCGGCCGCTTTCCGCGTCGTCTCGCTGAAGAAGAGCTCGCGCGCGGGAAGGAGCCGAAGCTGCTGGCCCTTCACCATCTCGGGCGGCGTGCGTTGCGTGGTCGGCTCGAAGGGCCGCATCGACTCGACGAAGTCGCCGAAGAACTCGAGCCGCATCGGCTTGTCGGCCAGCGGCGGGTAGACGTCGAGAATGTCGCCCCGCACCGAGAACGTGCCGACGTCTTCCACCAGCGGCACGTTGCGGTAGCCCATCTCGGCAAGCTTCAGCGCCAGCGCGTCACGCGATACTTCCTGCTGTGCCTCGACCACTGTCGCGAGCGTGCCCATCACCTTTGGCGGCAGCAGCTTCTTCGCCAGGGCGAAGGCCGGCACGACGATCGCCTTCACCGCCGAGCCCTGCTGCAGGTGAAAGAGGGCTCCGAGCCTTTCGATGACGATGCCGGTGTCGGGAATCAGCTCATCCCAAGGCATCGACTCTTCGGCTGGCAGCTGCAGCACGTGCGGCGCGCTGGCGGTGCCGGGGCCACCGAGAAAGAAAGCGAGGTCGGCCGCCAGTGCCTCGGCCGCATCTTCATCGGCCGCCACGCAGAGCAGCGGCGCTTTGAGCTTCTTCAGCAGCCGCGCCAGCACCCAGCCGCGGGCGCTCGAGTGCAGGCCGACCACCCGCGCGCGCTGGTCGGACTCGAGCCGCTGAAGAATTTCGAGGGTGGGATCTGCCGACGACATCGGATGAATCGGGTAGGCGCCGGCCCCCTCGAAGTCAACTCAATCCAACGGCACCAGGTCGCCCACCATGTTGAAGGCGAGCGCGAAGTACGGAAGGGCCTGCGAGGTGTCGGCCCCCGTGCGCCAGCGGTGCTTCAGGTACCAATTGACGACCAGCGCCAGGGTCGGCTGGTTGAGCTTCGCGCCGTCACGGTCGAAGAAGCGGTACGCCAGAAAGGGCCCGAGCCGGTGCGTGCTGTTGTCTTCGGTGGCCGCGTTCTCGGCGCCGTAGAAGGGGATGCCGAGGTTGTAGCGAAGCCCTGCAAGGAGCCCGAACTTCGTCTGGAACATCAGGTCGAGGTCGTTGGTGAGCGTGAAGCGGCCGTTGGGCAGCAGCAGGTCAGAGAACTGGTCGTAGAGCACCGTGTCCTTGGGCCGCAGCTTGAAATCGGCAGCGAAGAGGCGCGCCTGGGACCTCAAGACGATGGGCCCGAACTTGAGGTTCAGGTTCGCGCCGACCGTCAGCATCGTGCCGCCCGTGGTGTTCGGTGGCGGCGTGCGGTTGCGAATCGCGGTGTCCGAGAAGTCGGCGCCGGCGGTCGGGTACTCGGCGAGCAGGTTGAAGGTGCCGAAGTACTGCATGTATTCGTAGACGGCCCAGAACCCGAGGATGGTGGCGGGCTGCACTTCGACGAGCACCCCGAGGCGGCCGAAGGCGGGGCTCGCTCCGGGGGCGAGGCCGATGCCGAAGAAGTTGTCGCGCAGCGCCGCCGACTCGCTGACGTAGAGCCGCTGCCGGTACGCGAAGCGCCCTTCGTAGATGAGGCCCAGCGGGTTGACGCGGATCGCCAGCGTCTGCCGGTGAACGAAGCGGTGCTCGGGCGGCCCGCGGTCGCTGAGCAGCTGGGCCGTTGCCGGCGCCGACCAGAAAAGCACCAGGCACAGCGCGGCTTGGATTCGCATAGGGACGCGGAAAGTACCCCGGCTGTGGCTCCGCAGTCCCGCCCCACCGGTCATCTGGACGGCGGTGGTTCGCACCGGCGCGCCAGGCGCGTAGTCTCGCGCCATGGTTCTCAGCCTCGCAGTGGCGGTGATGCTCTCGCAGAAGGTGCAGGTCATTCGCAGCACGCCTTCCAAAAAGGCGGTGAAGACCGAGACGTCGATGACGGCGAAGGACACCGGCCCGACGCAGGAACAGGTGGCCCGCGAGGCCGCCATCGACGCGAAGTCGGCCGAGCTCGACTCAAAAGCCGACGCGCTGAACAAGCGGGCTGACGCGCTGAAAGAGAAAGACGAGGCCGACACCCAGCGCAAAGAGGCGGACACGAAGGTCAAGCAGCAGTCGCTGAAGGCGATCGAGAAACAAGCCCGCGAGATGCAGCAAGAATACGAGCGGGCCGCGAACGCTCTTGCTGGGCAGGAGTAACCATATTGAGTAAGGCGCCTGCAAAAGTGCGCCTTTGATGGAAGCCCCGCTGCCAGTTCCGCCCGACGAGTTTACGGGTACCCGACGCTACACGCCGACCCGTGTCCTCGGAGCCGGCAGCTGGGGCCGCGTCTACCAGGCGTACGACAACGAACGGAATGCGTTCGTCGCGGTCAAGCTGCTGAGCAAGTTCAGCGCAGACGCGTTGATGCGGTTCAAGCGCGAGTTCCGCGCGCTGCAGAACGTGACCCACCCCAACCTGGTCACCCTGTACGAGCTGCTGTCGGACGCCGACCGCTGGTTCTTCACGATGGAGCACGTCGACGGGAAAACCTTCCTCGACTACGTGCTCGGCGACGGCAGCGACATCGATGACAGCAGGGCGACTCCCGCGAGCCTCGGCCCCGTCGAGGGCCCGCCCACGGTCAACATGCGGGCGGCCGACGAGACCAAGAGCATGGAGCTGTCGGCCACCACGGCCGCGCTCGAAGACGACTCGGAAATCACCTCGCCCAGAGCAGCGCCCATTCGCATCCGCCCGCCGTTGTCTGGAGGCGCCGTGGTGCGGCTTCGCCACGCGCTGGGGCAGCTGGTCGACGGCGTCTGCGCACTGCACGCCGCAGGGAAGCTGCACCGCGACATCAAGCCGTCGAATGTGTTGGTCTCCAAGCAGGGTCGCGTCGTGCTGCTCGACTTCGGGCTGGTGCGCGAGCTCGACGAGGCCGACGCGCACCAGTCGCAAGGGCTCGTCGTCGGCACGCCCGCGTACATGTCGCCCGAGCAGGGCATCGGCTTGCCGGTGAAGGAGTCGACCGATTGGTATGCGGTCGGCGTGTTGCTGTACGAGGTCCTCACCGGGCGGGTGCCTTTCGAAGGGAAGCCGGGCGAGATGATGCTGAAGCGCCGCGACCTGCCGGTGCAGAAGCCGTCAGACTTCACCGAGCGCGTGCCGCCCGACCTGGAAGCGCTGGCGCTCGAGCTGCTCAGCCGCGACCCCGAGCAACGCCCCACCGGCCCCGAGCTGCAGCGGCGCCTGGTGCGGCCGCATGTCGCGCTCGCCGCGCGGCCGGCCACCGAGCACGACGACGCGTTGATTGGCCGCGATGGTCTGCTCGAGCAGCTGCGCGGCGCTTTCGGGCAGGTATTGAAGAAGGGGCAGCTCGCGCTGTCGCTGATCGAAGGCGAGTCGGGCCTCGGCAAGAGCGCGCTGCTGAACGCGTTTCTCGCCTCGGTCGATCGCGCCCACCCCGACGCCGTCGTGCTGCACGGCCGCTGTGGCGAAACCGAGACGGTGCCTTTCAAGGCGTTCGACGGCGTCATCGATGAGCTCTGCGCGCACCTCGCCTCGTTGCCAGCAGCGCAAGTGGAAGCGGTGTTGCCCCGCGACTTCGGCGCGCTGGTGCGCTTGTTTCCCGTGCTGCGGCGGCTCGATGGCATCGTCTCGAAGCGGCGCCCGCTGGCCGACGCCGTCGACGTGAAGGAAGTGCGGCGAAAAGGGTTCCGCGCCCTGGCCGAGCTGTTGGCGCGGCTGGCCGAACGGTCGCCGGTGGTGATCGCGATCGACGACCTGCAGTGGGGCGACTCGGACTCGGCGGCGCTGCTCGAGGCGTTGCTGCAGCCGCCCGACGCTCCGGCGGTGCATCTGGTGACGGCCGCGCGAACGCTGGCGACCGAGGTGGGCCCGTCGCCGGTGTTGAAGGCGTTTCTCGATGCGGCGCACGCGGCGACGGTGACGGGGCGGGCGCTGGTTCAGCGATTGACGTGCTGGCCGCTAGAGACCGCCGACGCCGAGAAGCTGGCGCTGCGGCTCGTCGACGGAGCGACCGACGGCCTCGATGTGAAGGCCATCGCGCGCGAGTCGCGGGGCAGCCCGTACCTGCTCGAGGCGCTGACGTCGATCGCGCGCGCGGGTGACGAGGTGACGGCGACGACGCTCGACGGCTGGGTGAAGGCGCGGGTCGAGGCGCTGCCCCACCCCGCGCGGCGCCTGCTCGAGGTGGTGGCGATGGCGAACCGGCCGATCGCGCGCCTGGTTGCGTGGCACGCGGCGGGCCTCGACTCCGAGGTGACCGACCCCCTCGTCCCGCTGAAGGCCGCTCGGCTGCTGTCGGGAAGCGGAGCGGGGCAGAACGAGCAGCTCATGATCTACGACGCGCGCATTGGCCGCGCGGTGCGAGACCAGCTGGCCGAAGGGCGCAGAAAAGAACTCTTGCTGCAGCTCGCGTCGGCGCTCGAGTCGTCGGGCGGCGCAGACGCGGAAACGCTCAGCGACTGGTGGGAAGAGGCCGGACAATCCGAGCGCGCGTCGAGTGCAGCGGCAGAAGCGGCGGGCCGTGCGGCGGCGGTGCTCGCTTTCGGGCGCGCAGTGCGGCTCTACGACAAGGCCCTTTCTTCCGCGCCGGAAGCCGACGTCGCCCGACTGCGCCAGTCGCGCGCGGATGCTTTGGCCGGGGCTGGCCGCGGCAAGGAAGCGTCTGACGCGTACCTCGAGCTCGCCCGGGCCGAAGTGTCGTCGCCACTGTCGTCGGACGCGGTGCGCCGTGCGAGCGAGCGCCGCAGCCTCGAGCTTCGCCAGCGGTCGACCGAGCAACTGCTGACGAGTGGCCGCCTGGAAGAGGGCGTAGCGGTGCTGAACGGGGTGATGGCCGAGCTGGGTGAGAACCCGCCGTCGAGCCCGGGCATGGCGAAGGCAGCGGCGGTCTACGCGCGGCTGAAGGTGCGGCTGCGCGGCCTGCGCTTCACCCTAAGGCTCGAGAAGGACGTCGACCCCGATCTGCTCGCGCGCGTCGATGCGTACTGGTCGGCCGCGAAGGGGTTCTCGATCGTCGACCCCGTGCGCGGCACCGGCTACCAGTTCACGCACCTTCGTCTGGCGCTCGACAGCGGCGAGCCGTACCGCGTCGCGCGCGCCCTTGCATTGGAAGCGGGGTACCACGCGCTGCAGGGCCTGCCGAACGCTGCGGAGTGCGAGGAGGCGCTGGCCCGACTGCGCGAGCTGCTCACCCACCACCCGAACCCGCATGGCGATGGCCTCGCGGCGTTGATGGCGGGCTGTGCGGCGATCGGCACCGGGCGCTTCACCGAGGCGCGCGTGCTTCACGAGCGCGCCGTGCAGGTGTTCCAGGAAAAGTGTCCGGGCATGACGTGGGAGCTCATCAGCTCGTCGCAGTACCTGGTGATGAGCCTGATGTACCTGGGCGAGTTCGCCGACGTGCGCAGGCTGGTGCGCGACGTGCGCGAGTCGGCGCTGGCGCGCAACGACGTCTACGCGCTGACCAACTTCCGGGTGCGGGCGACCCCAATCATCCACCTGATGGACGGCCAGGCCGACCAGGCGACGCGCGAAGTGTCGGAGGCGTTGTCGCAGTTCTCGCGCGGCGGCTACTTCATTCAGCACTTCTGGGGCATGCACGGGCGGGTGATGGCGGCGCTGTACACCGGGTCAGGCGCGTACAGCCGGCAGCTGTTCGAGGCCGATGTGCCGGCGATCAAGAAGTCGGGGCTGCTGCGAATTCAGATCGCGCGGGTGCTCTTTGCGTGGCTCGACGCCACGTCCGCGCTGGCCGCGAAACAGATCGAACCGGTGAAGAAGGCAATGAAGCAGCTCGAGAGCGAAGGGCTGCCGTGGAGCCGCGGGCTCGCGACGATTCTCTCGGGAATGGTGGCGCAGCAGGAAGGCCAGACCGCGCGCGCGGCATCCCTGCTTTCCTCCGGCGCTGAGCAGATCGACGCGGTGGGTGCCTCGCTCTACGCGACCGCCGCCCGCCGGGCCCGCGCACAGCTGCTGCCGCCCGAAGAAAAGACCGCGGCGTTGACTGTCGCCGACGCCTGGTTCACCAGCCGCGGCGTGAAAGACCCGTCGCGGTTCTCGTCGGCCCTGCTGCCGGGCAGCTAAACGCTCACGGGTCGAAGCAACTGAAGGCGCCACTGGGGCACATCTTTTCGCGGTTGTTGCTGATGTTGGTGAAGGTCTCGCTGGTGCGCACGTGGGTCGGGGTCGGGGTGGCGACGTTGCCGGCGCCCATCGCCCCCCAGCAGAAGAGGCGGCCGTCATCGAGAAGCGCGCACGAGTTGGTGAAGCTGTTGGTTGCGATGGCGATCGCCTTCCTTCCCGCGGGAGGAAAGTTGGGAACCACCGTCATCGGCAGGTCGCTGACGGACGTCGACGCGTAGCCGAGCTGCCCACCCGTGGCGCGACCCCAGCAGTAGACCTTGCCGAGCGTGTCGATCGCGCAGCCGTGCGTGTAGCCGTACGCGACCTTCTCGAGCGTCACTCCGGCCGGAGCGTCAAAGAACTTCGTCGTGTAGCTGCCCCCGCTGCCGCTGTAGCCGCCCGTGCAGCGGACGAACTCGGGTGACGCCGCAAGGATGACGCAGACGTATTGCTCGCCGAGGCCGAAGTCCTTGAAGCCCGTGCCCCAGGCGATCGGCGTCTGGGCCGGCTGCACCGCCCACGGGTTCGAGCCACTGTTGGTCTGCCACCCCATACCCCAGCGGTAGAGTTCGCCCGTCGCGCTGAGCGCGAAGCCGCGGTGCTCGGCGTGCGCGACCTTCACCATGGTCGCGGGCATGCCCATCAGCGGCTGGAAGCTGCTCGATGCGGTCACCGTCTGGCCGAGGCCGAGCTCTCCAGCCAGGTTGTCGGGGCCCGCGCAGAGCACGGCGCCGTTCTTCGAGGTCGCGCAGATCACGTTGTAGCTGGCGGCGAGGGTGACCAGGTCGGGCGTCGGGTTGCCGATGTACTTGCTGCAAAGCGTGTCGCCGCCACTGTCGATGGCGCAGTTGATTTCGTAGCTGGAATTGCTCGTCTGGTTCACCGTCGCCTTGAGGAAGCAGGCGCTGCCCAACTTGAAGTAGCCATCGTCACACGTGAAGCCGCACGCCCCTCCGGTGCACGCCGCTGCCGCATGGGCCGGAGGCGCCGCGCACGGGGTACAGCTGTTGCCGCACGAGTTGATCGACGTGTTCGAGACGCATGCGGTGCCGCACTTGTGGAAGCCTGCATTGCACTGGCAGGCGTGGCTCGAAGTGTTGCAGACGTTCTCGTTGGCGGCGGTGCACTGGGTGTTCGCGGCGCAGCCCGTGGCGCAGGCGCCGTTGGCTCCGCAGAAGCTGCCGGCGGGGCAGCTGTTCGCGCTGCAGACGCACGCGTGCGTCGAGACGTTGCAGGTGTTGGTCTGGCCCGAGCACTGGCCGCTCTGCTCGCAGCCGGCGGCGCAGGTGCGGGCGGCGGTGCAGTAGCTGGCCGCTCCGCAGCTGGCCGTCTGGCAACCGCAAGTGCGGGTCGCGGTGTCGCACTTGTTCAGCGGCCCTGAGCACTGGGTGTCGAGCACGCAGCCCTGCTTGCACTGCTTCGAGCCGAGGTCGCAATAGTAGCCGAGCGACGGGCATGGCGTGGCGGTGCAGTCGGTGGGGAGCGTCGAGCACGCGCTGTTCGAGCAGCCCGACGTGCAGACGGAGGTGCAGGTGCCGCAGTGGTTCGGATCGCTGCGGGTGTCGACGCATTCGGTGCCGCAAGCAACCAGCGGAGCGACACACGTGGCGCCCATGCCGCCGCCGACCCCAGCGCCGCCGCCCGTGCCGCCCACGTCACAGACACCCGCGGTGCATGACGCGCAGTTCGTGCACGCCGCCCCATTGGTGCCACACGCCGTGGGCTCAGTGCCGCCTTCACAGACCTCCCCGTTGCAGCAGCCAGCACAGGTGCTCGCGCTGCACCAGCCGGTGTTCTGGCCCCCGCCGCTGCAGCCCGCCGCCACCATCAACATCGCCACCAGCGCTGCGCCTCTCGCCATCGTCATCGTCGTGTTCATGGGTTGGTTGTTCCTTTCACGGGGCTTCGCAGCCGACGAGCACCTGCTTCTGGCAGGGGAGGACGCCGGTCGGGCCGCAGTTGTCGGTGTTCTCGATGCCAATGTCGTAGCGGCCGGGCACGAGTCGAATCTGGTACGTCGCGGTGCCCACCGGGCCGAGGTCGCGCGAAGCGGGCGTGCTGCCGAAGGTGGCGAAGCGAAGCTCGGCGCGGCTCTGACCTGCACCGCTGGACGGCATCGGGCCGCCGTTCAGCTGCACGAGGCCCGAGAGGGTGACTGCGCTCAGGTTGAAATCCCTCGCGCCGCTGGCGGTGAGCGCGGTGGCCGCCTCGAGCTCGGCGTCGCCCTGGCACGGCAGCGGCTGGGTGTCCGACGCGGGGCAGTCGGTCTGGTTGTGGAAGAGGACCTGGTACGTGGCCGGGTAGAGGCGCGTCGCGTAGGTGGCGGCGCCCGTCTTGCCGAGCGAGGTGGTGACTTTGCCCAGCGTCTTCTCTTTGAAGACGAGCTCTCCGCGGATGTTGCCCGACGCAGCGGTGACCGCCAGGTTGTTGAGCGTGACCGCGCCGCCAAGCGCAATCACCGGCACATCCCAGCTCAGGCTGCCGTCGGCGGTGAAGGACCTCGCGGTCTCGAGCACGCGGGTCTGGCAGGGAAGGGGGCCGGTCGCGCAAGTCTCGGAGTTCTCGAGCTCGACCATGTACACGCCCGGGTGAAGCGTGGCCGCCCACAGCGCAGGGCCCGAGCTGCCGAGCTTCACCGTCGAGATGGCCTGGGTGCCTTCGAGCGTGAGCGTGCCGCGCGCGCCGGGAGCCGACGTCATCGCTGCGCCATTGACGGTGACGTCGCCGCTGACGCGAACCACCGCGACGTCGACATCGAGCACGCCCGACGCGTTCAGCGTCAAAGGCTTCAGCGTCTTCTCGCCGCAGGGAAAAGCGCTGGCCGGACAGTCGAGGGTGTTCTCGAGCACCAGGTCGTAGACGCCGGCGTAGAGTTTCAGCTGGTAGGCCGCCGCGCCGGTGGTGCCCAGGTCGACGGAGGGGCCGCCTTCGTCCTTCGCGAGAAAAGACAGCTTGCCGCGGTTGCTGCCGTTCATGCTGGGCGTCGCCAGCTGCCCGTTCACGGTCACCTGGCCGCTGAGCTCGAGCACCTTCACGTCGACGTCGAGCACGCCGCTGGCGTTGAGGACGACCGCCTTCTTCACCGCGCGCGTCTGGCAGGGAAGCGGGCCGACGACACTGCAGTTGGTGCGTTCGAGCTGCACCTCGTAGGTGCCCGGGTAGAGCAGGGTCGACCACTGCGCGGGGCCGGTGGTGCCCAGCGACAGACGCGGGCCGTCTTCGTGGGCGATGGGGTCGACCAGGCGCAGGCCGCCGCGCTCCCCCGCGCCGCCCGCCATGGCCTGGCCGTTCACCGTCACCGCGCCAGAGAGCTTAAGAATCGGGACGTCGAGGTCGAGGTTCCCCGAGGTGCGCAGCATCATCGCCTTGTGCTTCACGATGCGGCGGCATGGCAGCACCGCGCTGGCCGTGCACGGGGTGGGGCCGTCGAGCACGATGTCGTAGAGGCCGGGCATCAGGGTCACGGCGTAGGTCGCCGCTCCGGCCACCGGCAGCGTGGCGCTGACGGTCGCGCCGTCTTTGGGGATGAAGCGAACGGAGCCGCGGGGCCCGGGGCTCAGCGCCAGGCTGTTGCCGGTGACGGTGCCGTTGAGGTTGATGGGGGTGGGATTGACGATGACGGTGCCGCCATCGGCCGACGAAGCGCTGACGTCGAAGTCGATCGCACCCGTGGTGCTGAACGCGCCGGACTTCAGCAGCTGCTCGCGACCGTCTTTCTCGAAGTAGACGCGGTACTGGCCGGCGAAGAGCTTCGTCGCGTACGTCGCTTCTCCCGAAGCGGGCAGGGCGATGGAAATCGACTTCGAGCCCGAGAGGTCGAAGCGCAGGACGCCGCGCGGCGCCGCCGGCGGAAGCGTCTGGCCGCCCATCGTCACCCGACCGCTGAGCTGAATGACGTTCAAGTTGAAGTCGAGGTTGCCGCTGGTGGTGAGGGCCATCGGTGAGCACGCGAGCTCGCAGCCATTGGCCGGGTCGCCATCGAGGTTGCGGAAGCCTTCAAGGCAGCCCTTCACCGCGCAGACGCCCGCTTTGCAGCTCGCCGTCGCGTTGGGAAAAGTGCAGACGTTGCCGCAGACGCCGCAGTTCAGCGGGTCCTTCGTGAAGTCGACCGTGGGCCCGCAGCCGCCGGTGCCGCCGCCCGCGCCACCACCTGCCGAGCCGCCGGTTCCTGCGCCGCTGCCGCCGTCTTCAGGGTTGCCGGGGTTTGGACCGCAAGCCACGGCGGCGAGAGACAAGGTCAGGATGAGCGTTCGGGTGTGCATGGCGGAGTAGGCAGATGACCCGCCACCCCGTTTACAGTGCAAATATTATGTGCCGAAGGTTGCGTTGCCCCGGGGCTATTCGTTGGTGACGAGCCAGCCCACCAGCGCGCCGGCGCCTGACGCTGCGGCGATGCCGTACGCGACATCGGCCCCGAATGCCTGGGTGCGCGCGGCGTCGCCCAGCTTGAAGAAGTCGGACTCGAAGTGGGCGTTGTTGGCCTGTCTTTCCAGCGCTCGGCTGTTCACGCCCAGGCCGACGCCGACGGCCGCTGCGATGACGGCGACGACGGTGAGCACGATCGGCGCCGCGCGGCGCTCGAGTGCGCTCGGCTTCTCGACCTCGGGCACGAGGATTGGGCCAATCATTTTCGGCGCCGGGACCAGTGCGGGAGCCGCGTCGACGCGAGGTTCGTCGGGCTCGGGCCCACGCTCCATGGGCTTCACGACGGGCGGTGCAGGCGGCTCGTCTTCCTTGCGGTCTTCCTTGCGGTCTTCCTTCTCGACCTTCGGCGCCCGGGGCTCCAGGCGTGGCATGTCGAGGTCTTCCTTCGGCATCGGAGGCGGGGTGGGCCGCAGCTTCCGTTTCACATTGAGGAAGAAGTCGACGAGCTTGGGGCTGGTGTACGGCGGCAGCTCGGCGTCGGGGTTCATGCGCAGCGCGAGGCGAAAACGTTCTTCGGCGTCGCCGCGCTCATTCAAGTTGTAGCTGCACATGCCGGCGTAGAGCTCGATCTCGATCAGCTCGGCGCTGTCGCTAATCCACTGTGGGGCCTGGCCCAGGCGCTTGAGGCACTTCTCGAAGTCGAGCCTTTCGTAGAGCTCTTTGGCCTGGCTCAAGTACGGGTTGGGGCCCTTGACCGGAGCGGGCACCCCGCTGGGCAACGGGGGCTCGGCGCCGAGAAGCAGAAGTGCGAGGGCCAGCACCACGGTCAGTCGCTGAGTACCACCGAGGGGTTGTCGGTGAGCTGCCAATCGCTCAGCGTCACCGACCAGCCGGCGTCGACCGTGCCGTCGTAGCGGTAGATGCCCAGCTGCAGGCGATCAGGCAGCTCGAGCATTCCCGCGTCGCCGACGAGGTTCGTGACTTGCGCGACCTGCGCGCCGTTGATCCAGATGCGGCGGTACGAGCCGCGCTGCCAGGCGATCTCGACCAGGTAGTCGACGTTCGGCTGAAACCCGCCGCCGTCGTTCGACCAGGTGATGTTGTTCGAGACGGACGCGGGGGCAATCATCCCGGCCGCCGAGTTCGCCACCAGCTGACCGATGGAATTGAAGGAAAGCTGGATCAGCGGTTTGCCGCCCGCGGTAGCGAGCCAGACGAAGGTCGAGTTGGCGGCGAGCTTCAGTGGCACGGGCAGCTGGAACTTGCCGCGGATGCGGCCGTTGCCGGTGCGGGGCAGGCTGCCGGCGTCTTGCTGATTCGCGGTGGCGCGATCGTTCAGGTCGTTCGAGGTAATCACCGTCGAGACGACCTTGTTGCCGCGCAGGCTGTCGATCTCGACCCTCGCGGTGCCGAGCTCCGACTGGCCCGAGAAGCCGTGCGCGCTCTGCTTCCAGAGGGGCGCGATCGCCGCGCCACCGCCGGCGCCTCCGCCTTTTCCGCCGCCAGGCCCACCGCCGCTCGAGCCACCCCCGCCGGCTCCGCTTCCGCCGCCCATCGAGCCGCCGCCGCCGCCGCCGCCGCCGCCGCCGCCGCCGCCGGTGCCAGCGCCGCCGCCTTCCCCGTCTCCACCACCCGCGCCCGGGTCGACGCAGACGCCGCCGATGCACGCGCGAGGGGCGCGGCAGGGGTGGGTGTCGTCGCAGGCGCGGCCCGGAATATTGGGCAGGTCGACCCCGCACGAAGCGAGCGCAGACATCGCAAGGGCGAGGGGAAGGACGCGAGACACGACGCGGTCGAAGCTAACACCACTTCCGTTCATCCCCAGAGCGCCGGAACCCGTTTCACAAACCGTCTACCCGTCACCTGAAGTAGAACGCGCGGCGTGATCACCGACACGCTGAAGCGGGGCCTGAGGTCCTGGACGACGTCGATGATGGGCAGCGCTTTCGAAGAGAAGATTGCCGCTTTGAGCAGAACCGAAAACGAGTACGGCGTGGATCCCTTCGGGTTCTCGCTGGACTACTCGCTGTCGGCGGTCGCTCCAATCATCTGGATGTACAAGCACTACCACCGGGTCGAGACTTTCGGGATTCGCAACCTGCCGAAGGGGCGCGTGCTGCTGGTGTCGAACCACTCGGGCCAGCTGCCGATGGACGGAGCGATGATTGGCGCCGCGATGCTGCTCGAAGGCGACCCGCCGCGTTCGATGCGGGCGATGGTCGAGAAGTGGATGCCTTCGTTGCCGTGGGTGAGCACCTTCATGGCGCGCGTCGGGCAGATCGTCGGCACGCCCGAGAACTGCCGTCGCCTGCTCGAGAACGAAGAGGCGATTCTCGTTTTCCCGGAAGGCACGCGCGGCCTCAACAAGCTCTGGGCGAAGCGGTACCAGCTTCAAGAGTTCGGCCTCGGCTTCATGCGCCTCGCGCTCGAGACGAACACGCCAATCGTCCCTGTTGCAGTCGTCGGCGCGGAAGAGCAGGCGCCCTCGATAATGGACTTGAAGCCGGTGGCGAGGCTGCTGGGCTTCCCGGCGTTTCCCGTCACGCCGACGGGGTTGCCGATTCCGCTGCCTACGCGCTACCGCATCTACTTCGGTGCCCCGTTGTTCTTCACCGGCCGCGCCGACGACGAAGACGCTGAGCTCGAGAAGAAGGTGAAGGTGGTGCGCGCGGGAATTCAGACGATGCTCGACGCGGGCGTGAAGGCCCGCAAGCACGTGTTCTGGTGACCGAGAAGAACCTGCGGCCGGCGGTGGTGCTCACCGGCATCAGCGGCAACCTGGGGCGCTGCCTCACCAAGCTGCTGCACAAAGACGAACGGATCATCGGCATCGATCGCCGTCCCTTCGTTGGCAAGCCGAAGGACGTCGAGATGGTGCAAGGCGACCTGCGCAAGAAGAAGATCGAAGACGTCTTTCGCCGCAACCAGGTGAAGGCCGTCGTGCACATGGGGATCATCCACGACCCCCGCATGAGCGCGGAAGACCACCACAGCTTCAACGTGCTCGGCACGACGCGGGTGCTCGACTGCGCTGCGCGCTTCGGGGTGAAGAAGCTGGTCGTCCTCTCGAGCGCCGACGTCTACGGGCCCAACCCCGAGAACAGCAACTTCCTCACCGAAGAGGCCCCGCTGATGGCGGCCAGCCGCTTCCCCAGCGTGCGCGACTTGATCGAAGTCGACATGCTCGCCCACGGCTTTTTCTGGCGACACCCCGCGGTCGAGACCGTCGTGCTGCGCCCGGTGCACATCGTCGGGGCTACCATCAAGAACGCGCCGTCGAACTACCTGCGGAACAAGCGCCCCTGGAAGCTGGCCGGGTTCGACCCGATGGTGCAGCTCATCCACATGGAAGACGTCGCCCGCGCAATGGCTGAGGCGCTGAAAGAAGGCCGCAAGGGCGTCTACAACGTGGTCGGCCCCGGCGCCGTGCCGCTGTCGGCGCTCTTCAAAGAGCTCGGCAGCTCACCCCTGGCCATTCCGCATCCGATCGCCCGGCCTGTGCTCCGCGCGCTCTTCAAGTACCGCCTCGCCAGCTTCCCGCCCGAAGAGCTCGACCACATCCAGTTTCTCTGCATGGTCGACGGCGCGCGGTGGGCATCTGAGACGCAGTGGCACCCAGCGCACTCGATGCGGGAGACGATCCGCTCAGTGTTGGGTGAGTGATCCGACAGGGTTGTCGTGGGTGAGATCCACCTACACCGCCGGTTTAGATCTCCAACCCTTCTGAATCGTTTGTTTTGGGCACCACGGCCGTCATGGCACCGCGATTGCTCTAGTAGAGATTCGGTAAGGGGGTTCCATTGGGGAACACCCGACGCCCGTCGCCTCGGCCGGCCCCGAGACGACGGGCGGTTTTTTTTTGTGGGTTAGAGCTTCAGCTCGCTCGCAAAAGGACCACCGCTCTGGCTGTCCAACCGCCAGCCCTTGTCCTTCCAGACCCAGTTGCTCGTGACCTCGGAGTCTTCCTCTGAGACGGAAGGCAGCCGGTACCACTTGATGTGAGAGACGGCAGAGGCGCGCAAAAGGTCGGTTGAGATCTTCGCGTCCTGCAGCTCGTAGTCGCTGATGAAGAGGTCCTTCTCGTCTTTCATCGCCTTGCGGGCGGCGATGAAGGCGTCGCGCTTCTCGGGCACCAGCAGATCTCCGATGGCCTGGAAGTCCTTCCACCGGGCGGCCTGGTGAAAGGCCTCGATGGTGGGCTTGAGCAGCTCGATGTCCCCTTTGGGTACGGTGGCGCAAGCCGAAAAGCACAGCGGAAGAATCAGCAGCCAGGAACGCGTCATGGCGCGGGACGGTAGCACCCGTGTTGGGTAAGGTCCGCTTCCCGAATGTCCAGGCCGTTGGTCGAGAAGTACTCCCAGATTCTTGCGCAGGATCCATCGTCGACGGTGTTCGTCGAGCTGGCCAAGGCGTTCATCGACAAGGGCGATCACGCCCGGGCAATCGAGGTGTGTCAGCAGGGCCTCTCGCACCACCCGAAGTCCGTCGTCGGCCGGGTGATGTGGGGCAAGGCGTTGATCAACCTCGGCAAGGCCAGCGAGGCGATGAACCAGTTCGACCTCGCGGTGAACATCGATAAGGACAACGCGCACGCCTACAACCTGATCGGCGAAGTGCTGCTGCGAAAGGGGCTGTACCGCAGCGCGCTGCCGATTCTACGCAAGGCCGCGGCCCTGCAGCCGAACGACGGCCGGGTGAAGCAGTGGCTCGAGCAGACGCGCGCGGCGCTCGCGGGCGGGCCGGCTCCGATTCTCGGCGACGAGTCGGCGCTCACCGAGGCGACCGACGCTTTCCCCAGGGCCACGCAGTCCGACCCTCAGGCGACGGCCATCATGTCGGCGCTGCCGGACCCGAAGGCCGAAGCGAAGAAGCCGGGCGTGAAGCCGAAGAAGACGGACGACTCGGCGATGCCGACGGTGGTGACGATGGCGTACACGCCGGGCAGCACGTCCGGACCCGTCGACGCCGGCGGGCTCGATGCTCCTTCGGTGCAGACAGACCTCCCCGTCATCGCCGGCGAGCTCGAGTCCCAGACGGAAGCGCACCAGGTCGGCCGCGCCTCGGCGACGCAAGAGCTGCCGGCGGCCGACGCGGATCCTTTCGCGAGCGTGCCGCGCCGCACCGAGACGGGCGAAGACGTGATTCGCGGGCTGACCAGCACGTTTGACGCGCTCAGCAGCACCGAGGCGGATCCGTTCGCCGCTTTCGGCCTGGCGTCGTCGGGCACTGTGCCGGTGGTGAAAGGCGCGCCGCCGCCGCCGCCGCCGGCCGATGCCGACGGCAAGCCCGAACCCACCATCATCCCGTCGAACGAGCTGCTGAAGAAGGACGAGCAGGTGAAGTTCGACGCGCCCGCTCCGGCTGGAAACAACAACCTGCTCGACGACGTCGTGTCGGCGCAGAACGAGATTCCGACGTCGGAAACGCAGGTGCCGCACAACTACGCCGCTCCGTCGGCGCGCGCGGCTGCGCCGGTGAAGAAGGCCTCGGGCGGGCTGCTCGACGAGATTCCCGACATGCCCGAGCCGATGTCTTCGCTCGAGGTGCCGAAAGTCGAGATGAACACCCAGGCGACCGAGGCCATCGCCAGGGAATATGAGCGCGAGCTGCGCGCGAAGCTGGCCGCGAAGTCGTCGAAGAAGACCTTTCTTCAGAAGTACGGCCTCACCATCGGCGTCGGCCTGGGCCTGCTGATCATCGTCGGCGGTCTCGCGGGCAGCTTCGCGTGGACGCGAAACAAGAACTCTGGAAAGGACCTCGCCACCGCGCTTGGCGAAGGCCGCGGCTACGCGAACGCCGACACGAAAGAGCTCTATGGCAGCGCGCTGAAGTCGCTGGCCGCCGCGGCGTCGATGGACGCGAGCAGCACGGAAGTCTGGGCGCTGACGGCGTACGCGCACGCGATGCTCTACGCCGAGCACACGCGCGCGCCCGAGGAAAAGTCGGCCGCCATCGCCGCGCTCAGCCGGTCGGGCGTGCGCGACGCGTACCCCGAGCTTGCGCTGCTGGTCGATTGGCTCGTCTCGGACTCCGCGCCCGAACGCCGCGCGCAGCTGATGTCGAGCCAGATCGACAAGAGCGAGATTCACACCGAGGTCGGCCGCCTGCTGCTGGCCGAAGGGAAGATCGACGAAGCGCTGAAGCGGTTGGAGCGGGCCGTCGCGCTGCTTCCCACCAACGTCCGCGCGCTGGTGGCGCTGGGCGAGTACTACGTCGCGTACGAAGACTACGAAGAGGCGATCAAGATTCTCACCGAGACAGCAGCCAAGCTGTCGCCCAACCACCCGCTGCGCATCCTCGCCCTCGCGCAGGCGCGGCTCGAGCTGGGCCGCAACCTCTCGGAGTCGTTGAACGAGGTGGTGCAGCTGCCTGCCACCGCAGAGCTGCCGCTTGCCCAACGCGCGCGCCGCGACTTGCTGCAGGGGCGGTTGCAGTCGGCCAACGGCAAGCACGAAGACGGGCTGAAGCTTCTCAACGAAGGCCTCAAGACCTACCCCGACAAGGGCTTCGAGTTCGAGATGGCGCTGGGCGGCGCGTACCGGGCGGCGGGCCTGATGGACAAGGCCCAGAAGTCGTACGACGCGGCGATCAAGCGCAACCCGAAGAGCGAAGAAGCGAAAGAGGGCCTGGGCCGGGTGCTGCTGGCCCGCAGCCGCGAGCGCGAGCTGATCGCCGACAAGCGACTGAGTGCTGGCTCGGGCCGAAAGGTTTCCCTCGTGCGCGGCATCGCGTACTCGCGCCTCGGTGACTGGAAGAACGCGCGCGCCGAGCTCGCCCGCACCCAGGTGAATGGCAAGTACCCCGCCGAAGCCGCAGTGACGCTCGCGGTCAGCGATGCGACGGAAGAAGGCGGCGAGAAGGCCGTCGCGATGCTCGAGAAGCTGGTGCAGACGAGCAAGCGCAACAAGGCGACCATTCAGGTCGCGCTCGCGCGCATCTACATGAAGAGCAGCGCGCTGGACAAAGCGAAGGCGCAGCTCGAAGAGGCGGCGAAGGATCCGCTGGACTACGAAGCGAACGCGACGCTGGGCGAGCTGCTGTTGACGCTGGGGCTGCCCGAAGTCGCGCTGGAGCCCCTGACGAAGGCGGTCGAGCGCAACGGCTCGCACCTGCCGGCGCGGCGGATGCTGGTTCGCACGCTGCTCGTGCTCGGGCGGCTGCCCGAAGCGCTGAAGGCCGCCGAAGCCGGAGTCGCCGACAACGCCGCGATCGACGAACTGCAGAGCGACTACGCCGCCGCGCTCTACTTCAACGGCAAGCTGAAGGACGCCGACCTCGCGAGCAGCAAGGCGCTGAAGGGCGGAGCGAACGACATCGAGACCTGGCGCACCCGCGCAAAGGTGCAGTTCTCGCTGGGCGACCCGAAGGGCGCGATGAAATCGCTGGAAGCGGCGAACCGACTCAACCCGAAGGACCCCGAGACCTTTTGCGAAATCGGCGCCGCCTTCGTGCGCCAGGGCACTTTCGATACCGCCGGCGCCGCCTACCAGGCCGCCGCCCGCGAAGACCCGAAGAGCGCCTGTGGAAAGATTGGCCCCTTCCACGCGCGTCCGTCGGGTGGAAAGCCGGCAGTGAAAGAGCTGTCTGACTGGGCGAAGAACGCGCCGACCAGCTGGGACCGCGCGATGGCGTACGCGTCGTTGGCCCGCCTGCAGGCGACGTCAGGAGCGCTGCGCGAGGCGAAGACGGCCGCGGATGAAGCGGTGTCGCTGATGCCCTTCCTCGCCGTCACCCACTACGCGGCCGGCGTCGTCGCGCTGCGCCAGAAAGACGACGCGAAGGCGCTCGAGGAAATGGGCCGCGCCGCCGAGCTCGACGCTTCCTACAGCGCGGGCGTGCTCGCGTATGCCGACCTGCTCGCGCGCGGCGACAACGAGTCGCTGAAGCGCGGAGTCATCTGGTACGAGGCCTTTTTGGCCGTCAGCCAGAACGAAGCCGAGCGGGGCCGTGTTCAGCGCGGGCTGCCGCTGCTGAAAAAACGGCTGCAGTGAAGCTGCCGATTCTCCGCATCAGTGCCCACAACGCGACGCTGTTGTCCGCCTTGTACCTGGCGATCGCCACCGTGCTCGATGGCATTCGCCGCATCTGGAACCCGCGCTGGGTCGAACAGCCGTGCCTCGCGATGGAGGCGTTTCCCGCGCGCGCGCTGGACCTGGTGGGGTTGCTCGAGCCAATCAAGAAGTCGTTTGCGTGGGGCTCGCTCACCGAAGTGCACGTGCGGCTCATCTTCGGCCTCGCGACGGTGGTGGTGATTTTCCTTCTCGCGCTCGGGGTGGGCACGGGGATGTGGCTCTTCGCGCAAGTGCTGAGCCGGAACCAGGAGGACGCGTGAAGCGCGCGCTGAAGCTGTTGGGACTCGTGATGCTCGTGTTGGTGGTCTCGGTGCTGGGCCGTACGCTGACGCTGCGCTCGCGGCAGGTCGAGGTCGCGCCGGTGGCGAAGGTCGCGGTGGCCGAGGCGCAGGCGGCCCAGCGGCTGGCCGCGGCGCTGCCGATTCGCACGGTCTTCACTGTCGACGGCGGCACAGAGGAGTTCGTTCGCTTTCGCCAGTACCTGGAAACGGCGTGGCCGAAGTTCCACGCGGGCCTGCAGCGCGAAGCCGTGACCGAGAGCCTGCTCTTCACCTGGAAGGGCAGCGACCCGTCGCTCGCGCCGATCGTGTTGATGGCGCACCAGGATGTGGTGCCGGTCGAGCCGGGCAGCGAGGCGTCGTGGAGCCAGCCGCCGTGGGAAGGAAAGATTCACGACGGGTTCGTCTGGGGCCGCGGCGCCATCGACGACAAGGGCTCGCTCTGCGCGCAGCTGGAAGCCGTGACGATGCTGCTCGACGAAGGGTTCGTGCCGAAGCGCACGGTGTACTTCGCCTTCGGGCACGACGAGGAAGTGCGCGGCAGCGGAGCGACGTCTCTGGCCGACCTGCTTCAACAGCGCAACGTGAAGCCGCTGTGGGTGCTGGACGAGGGCTCGGCGATTACCGAAGGAATCATCAAGGGCCTGGCGCCTCGCGCGGCGTTGATTTCGATTTCTGAGAAGGGGTTCGTCACGCTCGAGCTGAAGGTCGAAGGCGAAGGCGGCCACTCGTCGATGCCGCCGCCGCACACCAACGCCGGCATTCTCGCGGCGGCGATCACGCGGCTCGAGAACAACCCGTTTCCCGGCTCGTTCGAAGGTCCGGTGGGCACCTTCTTCGACACGCTGGCGCCCGAGATGCCGTTCGGCTCGAAGCTGGTGCTGGGGAACCGGTGGCTGTTCTCGTCGGTGTTGATGAAGCAGCTGTCGGCCGCGCCGTCGACGAGCGCGTCGCTGCGGACGACCACCGCGGTGACGATGATGAACAGCGGCGTGAAGGACAACGTGCTGCCGCGCTCGGCGTGGGCGGCGGTGAACTTCCGCATCCGGCCGGGTGAGACGCGGCAGTCGGTGATGGCGCGGGTGACCGAGGTCATCGCCGACGCGCGCGTGCAGGTGGTGCAGTCGGACGCGAAGATTTCGTCGGACCCGTCGCCCGTCTCGCCCGTCGACGCCGAAGGCTACCGGTTGCTCGAGCGCACCATTCGCCAGGTGTTCCCCGGCGTGGTGGTGGCCCCCAACGCGACCAACGGCGCGACCGACGCCCGCTTCTTCACTGCGTTGACGCCTCAGGTGTACCGCTTCGTGCCGACGACTTTTCGCAGCGACGACTTGCCGCGGCTGCACGGGGTCGACGAACGCATCGCCGTCACCGACTATGCGGACATGATTCGCTTCTACCGCCACCTGCTCGTCGAGGCGCAGCAGTGAAGGGGTTGCTCAAGCTGCCGATGCTGATCGTGCTCGGGGTGGCGCTGATCATCGCCGGCGCCTTCGTCGCGCGGCTGACGGGGCTATGGCCGGGGAGCGCGCCGACGCATGCGCGACCCCAGCAGGGCGTGCCCTAGCAGCGCGAGGAGGCCGAAGCTTCCCGGAGCGCTCGCGCAGTTGCTCTGCACCGGATCCGGAGGCTTCGGCTTGATGACGACGCCGCCGTCGGGCTGGATGACGACGATGCCCGCGTCGATTTCTGCCGCGGTCGCCGTGACGCACTGGCCCTGCAGACACTCTTCCCCGCTGGGGCAGGTGATGCCGTTGTCGTCGACGCCGTCACAGTCGTCGTCGAAGTAGTTGCACGTCTCTTTGATCGGCTCGCCTGGCATACAGAGGCCTGGGTCGCAGGTCGGGCCGTAGCGGGCGCACCAGCCGACGCCGCAGCGAATCTTCACCCCGTCGTCGACCATGCCGTTGCAGTTGTCGTCGAAGCCGTTGCAGACCTCGGCCGCGCCTGGCTTCACCTTGGCGTCGGCGTCGTTGCAGTCTTTGTTGTTGGGCGCGCGCGACGAGGTCGAGCAGCCGGTGGCCGGGGCCCCGTTGATCGCCCCGTAGCCGTCTTTGTCGGCGTCGGGCCAGGTGGTGGTCATCGTCAGGCCTTCGTCGATCTGCCCGTTGCAGTTCTCGTCTTTGCCGTTGCAGGTCTCGACGGCGTTGGGGTGCACGAGTTCGTCGTTGTCGTTGCAGTCGCCGAGCTTGTCGGCCCAGTTGGGCACGGCGGTGCAGCGGCGGCTGGTGCCGCGGTCGGCCGCTCCGTAGCCGTCTTGATCCAGGTCGCCGTAGACGGTGATGCCAGCGCAGCCCCAGACCAGCGGGAAGCGCACGTAGCCGGTGCTGTCGCCCGACGCGCCGTTGTTGCCATTGCCGAGCACCGTCCACGCTTCGAAGTCGGCCCCGCCCGGAGTGGCCGGCGCCGCCCACTGCACCTGAAACGTCACTTGCCCACCCGAGGCGGCCTTCGGTGTCGCGTGCAGCGGCTCGCCCATGAAGAGCTTGGTCGCGCCAGAGAGGTTGGTGAAGGTGCCGACGGCGCCGTTGCGCAGGTAGAAGCCGCCCACCGAGCCGCCGCCCTGCAGGGTGATGGTCAGCGTCACGGCCTGGCCTGGGTTCGGCGTGGGGTTGCTCGAGCTGATGGTCGCGGTGTGCGTCTGGTTGCCGCCGTGACAGCCGCCGCAGCCGTTGGATGCGAAGCCGTTGGCCTTCGCCCACGCCGCGGCGGGGACGAACAAGAGGGCGAGGGTCAGGAACAACTTCATCTGAGGCGGCAGCCTACTTCCGGACCCAGCTGGAACAGGAGAGGGGCCCCCGGCCGACTGACGTTTTCAGGAGCCACTGCTTCAGCTCGGGCGTTTGAGGCTTCCGCACGGTTCACCTCTTGCGGCGGCGGGCGGCGGCGTAGGCGACCTGTGGCTCGTGGCCGGCGGCGCGCGCCATCAGGCAGATCTCGAGAATCTTCGGGCCGAACCTTTCCCACGTCGCGTCGCCGGCTCCGCGGACGTTCAGGAACTCGTCCTGGGTGATGGGCAGCGCCGCGGCGAGCCCGTACATCGTGGCGTCGTTGAAGATGAGGTACGACGGCAGGCCGAGGTCGCGCGAGAGCTCGCGGCGGAAGCGCTTGAGCTCTTCGGCGGCGAGGATGCTGTATTTCTCGGGCGCTCCGAAGGGTGACTGGACGCGGTCGGTGGGTGACGCGGCGGCAGCGGGCGTCAGCTTCACCTTCTTCCCCTTGCACACGTCGCAGCCGCTGCACGCGCGGGCGGCGTTCGTCTCGCCGAAGTAGCGAAGAAGAAACTGGCGGCGGCAGCCAGCGCCGTACGCGTAGTCCGTCATGCGCTTCAGCAGCAGCAGCGCCTGGCGTTCTTGCGCGCGCACGCGGGTGAGGTCGAGGCCGAGCTGGCTGAAGGGGACCTTCTGCAGGCACTCCATCGCGCGGCCGATGAAGGGCTTCTTCAAGGTGACGGCGCCGGCGCGCTCGAGCAGCCCAAGGGCGTGGCGCACGCGCTCTTCGTCGAGGCCCGAGCTGCGGGCGAGCAGGTAGAGCTCGGTGCTGCCGCTGGCCCCCGGGGGGATGAGGTTGAGCACGGCGCTCAGTACGGCGCGGGCCTCGGCGCTCTTGGGGCCCAGCGGGCTGGCGCCGGCCTGGACGGTGATTCCCCAGCGGCCTTCTCCGCGGCCGCCGCGCGAGAGCTTGCCTGCGCGCTCGAGCTGCTTGAGCACGGCAGACACTTCGAACTCGTTGGCCCCGACCTGCGCGGCGAGCACGTGGACGCCACGGTCGAAGGACTCCACGCGGTACAGCGCGTCCCAGACGTCGGCGAAGAGCGTCTGCGGTGGGTGGCTCGATTCAATCAGTCGCTGCTGGGTGAAGACGTCGGCGTGGTTGAAGAGCAGCACCGCGCGCGACGGCTGGCCGTCGCGGCCGGCGCGGCCAATTTCCTGGTAGTAGGCCTCGACCGCGCGCGGGATCGCGGCGTGCGCGACGAAGCGAATGTCGGGCTTGTCGATGCCCATGCCGAACGCGTTTGTGGCGACGGCCACCGCGTTCGGCGTCGACATGAAGTCTTCCTGCGCCTGCTGCCGCGCGTTGTCTTCCATGCCTGCGTGGTACAGGACCACCGGCACTTCCTTCTTCTTCAGGGCGTCGTGAAGGCCTTCGGCCTGCTTCCGGGTCGAGCAGTAGATGACGCCCGAGCCTTCGTCGGCGAGCTCGAGGCAGACGCGGCGTTTGTCGGCGTCGCCCGCGACGTTGACGACCTCGAGGAAGAGGTTGGGGCGGTCGAAGCCAGCCACCGAGACCGCGGGGTCCTTCATCAGCAGCACGCGGACGATGTCGTCGCGGACTTCGGGCGTCGCGGTGGCGGTGAGCGCGACGGTGCGCGGCGGGCGCAGGCGTTTTCGAATCTGGCCCAGCTGTGAGTAGTCGGGCCGGAAGTCGTGGCCCCACTGCGAGATGCAGTGCGCTTCGTCGATGGCGAGCAGGCTGACCCTCGCTTCGGTGAGCGATGACACGAAGGCCTCGCTGCGGAAACGTTCGGGCGCGACGTAGACGAGCTTGAAGGCGCCTTCGCGAAGGCGGCGCTGGCGGTCGTGGCGTTCGGAATCGCTGAGCGTGGAGTTGATGAAGGTGGCGGAGATTCCGCGGGCAGTCAGCGCGTCGACCTGGTCCTTCATCAAAGAGATGAGGGGCGAGATGACCAGCGTGACGCCGTCGAGCATCGTCGCGGGCAGCTGGTAGCAGAGGCTCTTGCCAGCGCCGGTGGGCATGACGACCACCGTGTTGCGGCCCGAGAGCACCGACTCGACCACTTCGGCTTGTCCGGGTCGAAAGGCCTGAAGGCCGAAATAGCGCTGGAGTGCTTCGCTTGCGTCCACCGGTTCCATGCTTGTCACCTTTCACCGTCGCGTTCTACTGAAGCCGCGGGCCGGGGCTTGAGGACTCGAACATCTGGCGCTGCACCATCGAGACGAAGCGCGTCTCGGTCGCGATCACGTGATCCAGGACTTTGATCGACAGCAGGTCTCCGGCCTGCCGCAGGCGAAGGGTGAGCTGAAGGTCTTGATGCGATGGCTCTGGGTCTCCGCTGGGGTGGTTGTGGACGAGGATGATCGCGCTCGCCCGGCAAGCGATGGCCGGAGCGAAGACTTCACGCGGATCCACGTGGCAGGAATCGACGCTGCCCTCTGAGACGACCCGCTCGAGGAGCAGGCGGCTGCGCGCGTCGACGCACAGCACCCGGAACATTTCGTGACGGGCGCCGGCGATCGAGGGCCGGACCCATTCCCACACGGCGTTGGCGGTTGGCAGCCGTGGGCGTTCACTTCGACGGGTCGCGAGCCGACGGACGAGCTCGAGGCAGCCGACGAGACGTGCAGCAGATTTCTCGGTGATGAGTCCCGACTCGACCAGGTCGAGCGGGTCCGCGTGAAGCAGTGCAGGTATGTCGATCGTGGTCTTGATTCCCAAGGCGAGCTCGAGCAGCTCGCCGTCGTTCAGCGTTGCGCCTCCCCCGAGCAGGAGCCTTCGAGTCAACGTGTCCTTGCGCCGCGGTGGCGTCGGGTCGTCTTCCAGCATTTTGTGTTGCCCCCCGCGGATTCGGATGAGCAACGCGTGTGCCGCAGCGGCTCTGGTGGGAAGCGCGCTGCGATCAGAACAGATCGTCTCGGCCGACGGATGCGCGCAGACGCTCCACTACAAGCAACTCTCACCCACCGAGAAACCTGAAGGGAGTCGTCCCCCACCTTGCTGCGCGGAGGCGGTGCGGAGGTCCGACGGAGCGACGGTGCGACGGTGCGACGGTGCGACGGTGCGACGGTGCGACGGTGCGACGGTG
>Ga0209181_10001397_pt1 | contig 42472 bp, 28 predicted proteins | sample MAT05_FD_187208 | JGI IMG/M metagenome (GOLD analysis project Ga0209181, IMG submission 187208) | Freshwater microbial communities from Lake Fryxell liftoff mats and glacier meltwater in Antarctica - MAT-05 (SPAdes) (version 2) | ecosystem: Environmental > Aquatic > Freshwater > Ice > Liftoff... | reverse complement strand
AATTGACTTTCAATTCTTCTTTGGTCATCAGTCAAGTCGTTTTCTAATACTAATCTCTCGTCCCAAGGCAGAAGCGAAATTTGAGAATTTTCTTGTCGATTACTCGCTATAGAATTACTAAAGAAGCCCCCTGTTACATTTTAAAAACGTTGATGTCCATTTCTTATCATTTCAAATATATTATCAATATTTAAGTGTGTCGAAATAATAGATATGTCTGCCGGGTTAAAATGATTTTCAAAATACTCATCTACTATTCCATAGTCTCCAACTTTTTCTTGATAACTTCTGTTACCAAAAGATATCGTTCGATACTTCCTTTTTATTTCTGGATGAATTATTTAAAAATTAAGGTTTGTTGGTAATCGATCATACACTTGACCACATATTTTCTCCATCAGTATTTTTTGAAGAGTCGTCTTACCTGAATTACCATTTCCAATTATGATAAACAGTTGATTTGATCTTATTGTCATATTTTTATAAGGTTTAATTTCTTCGAGAAATATTAGAAGTTTACATTGTTATATGAATTTGTTTATTCTTGGATCTCAATAAGTTTGCTATTTAGGAAAATTAGTTTTCGGTTTATGTAGTTCCAAATTTCCATCACATTATTCGCAGTAATTGTCTTATTAATATTGAAAGGATTACCCCAGGCAGCTTTACACATTTCTTTTGTCATTCCAATTTTAACTTTGCCATTTGCTATTAATTCCCCATAAATGTTGCCGTATTTATTTATAGAATTCTTTAGAAGAATGGCAAACTTCTGTTTTTGTTGTTTCTCTTCAGCAATGTTTTTATTTTGTATTCCCTCGCTAATTTTTTTACTTTCTTCTTTCAATCTTTTTTTTCGCCCTAAATATTCTCATTCTGTTAAAAAACCCATGGTTGAATGCCCCTTTATACTTGGTGAACAGTCAGTTGAAAATGCTACATTTTCTTCATATTCGCATTTTGAATCGTCAATTAAGATATTTCGACTGTAATTTTCAAAACCGTTTTCCTCAATTGCAACTCTTTTATTTTCGTTGTTTGTTAGAACATAATAAAGTTTAAAATGAGGTTTTAATACTTGAATTTCACATTTTCAAAATGAAAATTGTTGGGACTAAAATGAAATTCTATTATCAAGATCTTCAATATCGTACACTGAACCACTATTTCCAGCGATATAAACTAAATTTTTCCCGTCATATATTTTTTTTGTTTTTCAAAAAAGGAAGTCGATATAAATGAATTGAAAAGTGTAAACCCTCTTACAAACAGGCTATCGCCTATTTCGTTTTCTAATAAAAAAAGGACTCGTTAAGTGGAACAATATAAGTATCGTCATAGCCTTTTTCTGAAAACGCTTCATGTCCCCCACTCTGAATACCACCTCTAAAATAATCAACGATAGTATAATATTTGTTGCCAATTGAGTCAACATCAGAGCAATACTGTTGCTGACAATCCGGACATTCTTCTTTTCTGGAACGATAACTATAAATTTTCGAAGAAGTAAAATCCTCGTTTTTTATTTTTGTTGGATCAACGTTGTAAAATGCTATTTCATTATACCTAGCAAGTGATCTTAAATAAATTTTTTCTCTAATTAGACTTTTATAAGGATTTTCATATAGGTTCTTTTGTCTTCTTTTTTTATAACATCTGACACTATTATTTGTGAAAATGTTACTGGTGAAATTGCTGTAAATAATGATATTAATATCAAATGAGAATAGATTACTTTCATCAGTATAAATTTAATTCTGTTCTGCAATCAGTGGTTAGATTTTTTCAGGAAAATAATATAAGAAGTGGGTCTTTTGACTGCTAATTAAATGTCACTCTCGTCACGAATGTACATTTATATTTTCTTTTATTGATTTTCTCCTTCTGGCTTTCTCCAAAAATTTGTTGTTTTCTGTCCGGTGAATTTTAGCTTTTTTTTCGACAGCTTTTGCAACTTACGTGATCAATTATATCATTTGTACCACCCCCCTAAACTACCCCTTGCTTCCCCATCCTCAATCCTCCAAATCGCTACCAATTGGCGCACCGGGTGGCATTTCTTTGTGAATGGTTGGCTTTGCTTTTTCGGGCGCTTTCATTCTTTCCAACGCCAATATAAAATGTGCGGATAGGCTTTCATCCTTTACCAGCTTTTGTTGTACTTCGATATATTTTTTCAAATCGCTCAATGCTTTTGTAATTAAAGCTTTGGTTTCAAAAGAGGCGTTTTCATCAACCGAAACCGCCAGCAGGTAGGTTAGCAAAATCTGGCTGGTCTGTTGCTGAATTAATTTTTCCATACCTTTTTTTACCGACGCTTTCCAGGTGGCTGCCAGTAAAAGATTGATCATTTCCTGTATACCCAATCCATTGCTTTCAATTGCATATTGCGTCATCCTGTTCAATCGTTGTGTGTTGAATAAAAACGACAATGGTAAATCAGCCGCAGCTTCTGCAGGAGCCATTGCATCAAATGCAAGCCCGGATCTTTTATTAAATAACTCTTTCGAAAAATTATATCCTGCCGGGCGTGGCGGAATCAATTGTACAATGCTTTCCGGTAACAATAAAAACTTAGGATCGATACAGCCAATGGCAGCATTCAATGCCTTTAACTGCTCTTCTTTTAGCAAAGCCTTTGTAACCAATTGACCATCTCCCCGCATGGCGTAAGTATAATTTAAACCGCCTACGGATTTTATGACGGCTTCCAGTTGATAGCGGTGGTATAAATACACCGGTACCAATACGTCTTCCAATAAAGCCATGGGCATTCCGGGTCGAATATTTTTTTCTCCGAATTGCGCCAGTGCTACATTTCTTACCTTCTTCATTTCATTCAACTCTGTAACCGGATCTTTTCCATTGTCCCACAAATGTGCATATGGGTGTAACCCGCCGGCAGCTCTTGCATCCCTATCGCTTATAAACTGAAAGCCTTTTTTCGTGGCATCGGTTAGCATTTTATTCAGTGCCGCCGCTTCATTCGCCCCGGCCGGAAAATCCTGGTAGCCCCAGGTGATGGATATTTTATCCCAAGCGCCAATTTTTAAATCGTAGGCATTGCTCAAATCAATTTCGCCTTTTTCATTTACCCTTGCCAATGGATGCGGATAGTCCATTACGCTGGCACGATCGTTTACGCTGGATGCATAATTGTGCATCAGCCCGATGGTATGACCTACTTCGTGGGCAGCCAATTGCTTCAATCTTTCCAGCGCCATTTTTAGCATTTTATCATCTGCGGGCATTCCATTTTCGAAAGGAGCCAACAGTCCTTGCGCTATCAAATAATCCTGACGAACCCTTAAAGAACCCAGTGAAACCTGCCCCTTAATGATTTCGCCGGTTCTGGGATCTACTACTGAAGCACCATAACTCCAACCCCTGGTAGAACGATGCACCCAGTTAATCATATTGTAACGAATATCCATCGGATCGGCACTATCGGGCAGTAACCGCACCTGAAATGCATTTTTATATCCGGCCGCTTCAAATGCCTGGTTCCACCAGGTGGCTCCTTCCATCAACGCACTGCGGATAGGCTCGGGTGTTCCGTTATCCAGGTAATAAATGATTGGCTTTACCGGCTCGCTAACTATAGCAGTTGGATCTTTCTTTTTTAACCGGTGGCGAACGATGATATTCTTTTCGATCGGTTCACTTACCGGAGTGCTATAATCAAAATAAGAAGTATTGATAAAACTACTCCTGATATCAAAAACCCTTGGTTGATAATTGTTGTCGGGCAATTGCACAAAAGAATGATGCATTCTTAAAGTAATGGCTTCCGGCGATGGCGTAACTGTATTCACATAATTGCCGGTAACTCCATCCGCATTTATTAAGGTAATGGTTGCTTCTATTTCGGTATTGAGTGGGAAGTTTTTGGTGCCAGTAAGGTAAATGGCGGAACGGCTTTTGTCAAAAGTATAAGTGCCCTGCTGCGCCGCTTTGATACGATTGGCTGCTTTCATGGCATCCCGCAATAAAAAATCAGTGGCATCTACCAATATGCTGCTATCGGTTTCCGCCTCAATGGCAAATCCCCACAATATAGACTGAGCAAAGGATTGTTCTACCGCTTTCTTCTCATTGTTGTCGCTCGTTATAGCCCGGTAACGGAAATTGGGTTCAATCATTAATAGCTTTCTTCCCACCCGGCTAAATTTTACTACCCTGGTGTCTCCCAATAAACCCCTATCAAGGCCAATATCGTTGGAGCCTAAGCCTGCTGGCAGCGATTGTTGGTATAAAATTTCCTGTTCATTTTTTTTAAACTCCAGCCATATCTTGCCGGTGGCATCTTCCCAATAATAATTGACAAAGCCCTCCTGCTTTTTCATGTCCTTTGTTTTTTCAACAATTGGAGGTAATTTTTGAGCGGCTAATAAAGTAGAAAAGAATAGGTAAGAGGCGAGTAAAAAATACTTCATGTGTAAAATGTTATACACACAAGATAAAGAATCTGCAATTCGGGAAATCAATTGAAGTAAAAAGAATAAAGGAATTATTGTTGGTCTTCCTCTACCGCCTTATTGTTTTTATACCAACGGAAACCAATAAAACCTACAATAGCGAAGGGCATCATCATTAAATACAAAATGCCGCTGTTCATGCCTTGTGCTGGTTTTTCGCCCAATTGCTGCGCTGTTTTAGTACAAAGCGAACACTGGGCATTTACTGCATTTGTGGATATCAGTAAAACGAAAAAGGCCAATGATAATATGATGGTAATTTTTTTCATTCAGATTGTAAAGTTAACCAGCTTTTGCCAAAACAGTTAAAATGTTATGCAAAAATGAGTTGTTCAATAGTAACAAATTGAAATGCGCAATGTTTATGTAGCACCGCTAAATTTAAAATACCCCTTTTGGAGTTACTTTTACATCCTCAAGTTTTTCCTTTTAATCAAATAATATGTCTACAGAAAGCATCATGGGTATCATTACGTTTATCAATCATGATAAAGATTATGCTACCATTGAATATACCATCAACGGAAAGAAAAAAACGATCAGTGGAAATATTGGTGAAAAAGAACAATTGAAGTTAAAGGCGGAGAAGATCATTAAAAAGGTACACCAGTTTCATGTGGGTGATGAAATAAGTTTTGTGATCAATCTTTCTGCCAGAGGTGATAAGATGATTGCTGATTGTATTGAATTTAAATTCAATAATGCGTTGGATAATCTCATCAACAAGTCGGCCATTGAAAACCGTTTTGTTGGTTATTTAAAAAAAGTGGACGATGATTATTTTGTAAAAGAAACGGGCAGTTATATTTTCTTTTCGCTTAAATTATCCCCCTGGGAAAGGAAGCCGCAAGACAGTAATTTGAATGAGCCCTATTTCTTTAAACTGGAGAATACCGATAAACCTGATAAGGCAACAGCAGCTCCTTACAAATCAATCTTTATACATGAGTATGCGATTGCCACGCAACATTTTAAAAACAAAACCCCCATTGATGCCACCGTTTTTAAAATTACACCACATGGTATTTTTGTAAACGTATTAGGTAACAAAATACAAGCTAAAATACCGGTGTCAAATAAAGAGGAAAAAGTTGCGGGTGAACCTGAAGTTCAGGTTGGAGATGTTATAAAAATAATCATTACTTACCTTGGAACCAGCCGCATAATTGTAGAGAGGGCGTAATTGGTGCCTTGTAAAAAATAACATGACGGTTCGATTTTGTGAATGATGAATGATCAATAGTGAGATAGTGACCATTCATTACTATGTATTCACACTTTACTTAACCCAAGATTATAAATCCTCTACCTCTTCTTCGGCCATTTGGAGTTGAAATACTATTTTCAATTTTGTTGGTGCCATCGTTGCAAAAAGTACAATCAGTGCTACAGCCAAGGCAAGAAAAGCATAATTTCCGGTTAATAAAAAGCAAATGATCACAAAAATACAAGGCGCCTCCAGCATTGTCCACTGTAATATGCAGGCTGTTTTGTAAACTGCCCACTGATCGTTTCTGCCGGTAAGCGTTTCTCGTGCTTGTAGCAATTTCTTTTTAAACAACAGGCTTCCCACGTAAAATCCAGCGGCTGAAAACACGAGCGCAATCACCTGCAATATTTGATTGAGGTGTTGAAATTCATTTGTAAAAGAGTTACTGTAAACCAGGTAGAAAGCAATGCATGCGAAAAGCAATTGTCCAACTAACATTGCTTTGTGTATCATGAGCAATGTCTTTAATCCGCCCGATTGAGGAGGTACAGGTTTATCCATAGAAATTAAGAATAATAAGGACTAATCATGTAATAAACAATTACGCCGGTAACTGCTACATAGAACCACAGCGGCCACGTGATTCTGGTTAGTTTCTTGTGTTGTTCATATTCTCCAATCAGTGCCCTGTAAGCAGTAAATAAAATAAATGGTAACACAATGGCGGCTAAAGGAATATGGGTAATCAAAATGATGTAATAGAAAGTTCTTAGCCCTCCCACCGATAATTTTTCTTCATTGCTAACTATTCCATCATGGTTAATATCACCGTATTTAGTTTCGCCGGCTAACAGGTGATGCCCGATATAGGAAAGTAAAAATAAAACTGACAATACGATTGCTGCCAACATCAACTTTTTATGCAGTTCGTATTGTTGTTGCTTTACACTAAATAAACCTGCCAGCAAAAGAATGGCAACAAGTGAATTGATAATTGCATTGGTAGTGGCAAAAATATGAGGATTAAATCCGAGGTCGATATCCAGTTTGTATTTTGACAAGATAGCAACTGCAACAAATACAACTATGGATACAATCCAAATCAGCAACTTAGCTTTACCATCATTTTTAACGAGCGAAGGTTGTAACATATCCTCTTATTGGTTTATATAGTTTTTTACAAAATAGAATTTAACCACCAAACATCTCGTTAATAAATTCATTGAAACTCCGCTTCTTCCTCTTCTCCAACATCAATAAAGGTATATCTCCGGCAAGTTTGGCTTGCTTTAAGGTATCAAATCCATTGTACCATCCTCTTACTACACGGTCTCTGTCCAATAAAAAGAAATTTTCAGTATGTATAAAAGCGGTGTCCACGTTCACATCGGCTACACTAGCCTTTAACTCGTTCAATGCAAAATCATAAATGTCCTTTTTATTACCTGTAAGAAACCACCAGCTTTCATGATTATTGGTGTACCGGTCTGCAAATTTTCTTAACTGTGGAAATGAATCATGTTCAGGATCAATACTGATGGAAATAAATTGCACGATGCTGTCTTTACTATTCACATAAGTGTCCTGAAGTCGTTTCATACTCTTTGCCATTCCAGGGCAAATCGACGGGCACCTGGAAAAGAAAAAATCAATTACCAAAATTTTTCCCTTTAATGAATCCAGTGACACCGTTTTGCCAAGTTGGTTGGTAAAGGTCATGTTCTTTACCCGATGCCAGATGGTATCCGTGGTTGTTTTACCATTTTTTTCAATCACCGCAACGCTGTCGTAAAAATAACGTCTTGGCATATTTACTGCCTTCTCGCTATAATACTTCACAATAAAATATGCTATTGTCGGCAAGATCATAGCAAGCAATAATCCCAATATGGCTTTCTTATTCATGTTTGATTTTAGAATTTTACCAAACAAAAAACCATCGTTCCATTAATACGGACGATGGCTTTGTTTATAAAATGAATTTAATTTAAACTAATCTTTCGCCCCTTTTTCGACCGCAGCAGGTGCAACCTTTTCAATGGTTGCAGGTTTTCCGTTGTAACGATTACGAAGTATTTTCCAGCTATTACCATCCCAAAGAAATGCTGCGATGAACCAGATAAATAAGCACAAAGGAACAACGATGGTCATTATAAGATTCCTAACCTCATCACCCAAATGCATAAATACAGAAACAATATAGTAAGCCTTCGCAAGCGTTAGTATACAAACCATTCCCTTAAATGCCAGTACGAGTGTATGGTTAGGAGCGGCACCTTTGTGCATATTATAAATAACCAAACCAATCACCAATTCAATGATGGTAAGAAAGGACAAAACCCAAAATGTTCTCCATATTTTCTTTGTACTGCCACTGTGTTCGGGCTGAAAGGTAATTTCCGGAGATGAAACTTGTGCAGACATAATTCGTTTATTTGTTAATCAATTAATTCGTTTAATGTTACTATTAAATTAGATAAAAACATAAGAATACAAATACCCAAACCAAATCTACAAAATGCCAGTAAAGTCCAGCCTTCTCAATCATTTCGTAATGACCACGCTGGTCGAAATGCTGCATCTTTGTTTTGATGTACATGATGATATTAATCACAACACCAGATAAAACGTGGAAACCATGGAAACCTGTAATTCCGAAGAAGTATCCACCAAAAGCAATCGGTCCGGCGTTGTTGGCATGAATACCAGAAGCTTCAATAAATTTAATTAATTCTCCATTTGACATCGCAGCAACATTGTGTGTTTCACCAGCTACATGTATGGTTGCTGCAATACTTGCCAACTGTTCCTTCGGTGTATTTTGTAAGGCCGCAATCATTGCCTCGTGCCCCAAGGGTGTACCAAAAGGATTTGATTTAACGGTGGTTGGCAATACAGATAAAGTTCCATCACCCAACATTGCAATGTGTTCACCTGTTAATAAATGCGTCCATTCCCATGCCTGGCAACTTAAGAAAGCGATACCACCAATGATGGTCCACAACATATATTTCTCAACACCTTTGCGGTTCATGTTGTGTCCTTCGTGAACAGCCAATACCATTGTAACAGAACTAGCAATCAAAATAAAAGTCATTAAACTAACGAAAGCCAACGGCAAATTTGCATGACCCGCAAAAGGAAATGCATTGAACACCATGTTAGGATCGGCCCATTCATTCACACTAAAACGAATGGTGCCGTAGCTAATCAAAAAAGCACCAAATGTGAAGGCATCACTCATTAAAAAGTACCACATCATCACCTTTCCATAACTGGCATTGAATGGACTTTTGCCACCACTCCACCATTTTGTTCCTTGCTGTACTGCTGCTGTAGACATTAATAAAACTTTATTTTAAAAAAATGTTTAATCAATTAGAATGTTAAGTCAAAAATATAAAACAAATATATAGGTAATTATAAACTTTTACCTGCTTGTTTGCAATTAACGAATTAGTATTAAAAAAATCAGTAGATAAATCCACAAGGCATCTACAAAATGCCAGTACGTACTGATGACTTCTAATGGTAAAATATTGTAATTTCTAACCTTACTACTGAATGCCTTTGCAAATAAAATTACCAATGCTACAATTCCGCCAATCACATGCAACGCATGTAAACCCACAATTACATATAAAAAGGAAAAGGATACATTCTTTGTTAATGTGATTCCCTTTACCCATAACTCACTAAATCCAACTGTCTGCATCACCAAAAAGGTAATACCTAAAATCAACGTGACCACTACCATCCACCTGTACTTCACCATTTCACGTTGCTTAAAAGCAACATTCGACACATGTAATGTAAAACTACTCAGAATGATCACCAGGGTTGAAATCCAAAATACCATCGGTAAATCAAACGTTGTCCAGTTCGCCTGGTTCCGCTTAACAATATAGGCACTCGTTAGTCCTGCAAACATCATTACAATACTTGCAATGCCTACCCAAAGGGTAAACTTATGCGGATGTATCCTTTTTCTTTGTTCCATCAACACTGTACTCATAACCCCAACCCTTACCGGGCGATTTTTTGTAAAAAATTTTTATACCTCTGATCAAACACCTTATAAAACCAACTTTCCCAGATACCAGGAAAACGCAAATTCATTGTTGTTTACATCAACATACTGCTAAAGATGATGCACCTTATCTGCCAACAATGCAATAAAAACAACTGCCAGATAAAAATAAGAACTGAACATTACTCTTTTTGCACTAGCAACATCCATTTTTATATATAAACGAACGCTCAATAAAATCATCCCGATATTGCAAGCCATTAAAATCCATAAACTCGTGATACCGCTAATATCGAAGTAGTAAGGTAATACCCCAATTGGAAGCATTAATGTACTGTACATGATTGTTTGCACAGCAGTAAACTTAGTTGGCCCTTTTTCACTTGGCAATAACCTGAATCCTGCCTTACTATAATCTTTGTGAGCTACCCAGGCAATTGCCCAAAAATGTGGAAATTGCCATATAAACTGGATAGCAAAAATAATCCAACCTCCTGTCCATTCAACCGGGCTATCATAAAAAGCTGCCACCCATCCAATCAAACAAGGGAGCGCCCCCGGTAAACCACCAACAAGCACTGCAACTGAATTCACCTTTTTTAAGGGTGTATAAATAAACCCGTAGATAAACAAGCTAGCCAAACCAATCAAAGAACTTTGCCAATTGAATACCAACAACATTATTAATAATCCTGACAAACCAGTTACAAGTGCAAAGCCAGTTGCATGTGCAACGCTCATTCTACCGCTTGCCACAGGCCGACCTGCGGTTCGCAACATCAACGCATCAGAATCCTTTTCAGCAATTTGATTCACAGTATTCGCTGAACCTGTAATTAACATTCCAGCTAAAAATAACAGTAAAACATCAACCGGATTCCTATATTCTGTAGCAATCAGGTAACTAACTACTGTGCTAAATACCACTAGAAAACTCAGCGTAAACTTGATTAATTGAAAATAATCTTTTACAACTAAGGCCAATGCAAACGAATCTGAATTGCTACTGGTATCTTTTTCCTTCAACATCCTTATCAAAAATCCTTTTTTGTTAACACTTCAAAACCTGCATCCACATTAGCATACGACCCAAACGAAAATCAACCAATCGTCTTAATGATGACTTTCATTTTCACCAACAGGCTCGGTTTGAGGAATAAATTCCCTGCCATCCTTACCATAATCGTACGCACCCCGATGAACTTCAGGAATTTCTCCAACCCAATTACCATGGCCCGGGCGAATAGGAGTAGTCCACTCCAGGGTATTTGCACCCCATGGATTAGCAACAGTTACCCTACGACCCTTAAATATACTGTAAAAGAAATTGAATATAAACAACAATTGGGCAGCAAACACGATCATTGATACGAGACTGATAAACTCATTTAAACCTGCGAACATTTTAAATGATTCCCACATAGAAAAATCATAATACCTGCGAGGCATACCTGCTAAACCTTCGTAATGCATGGGCCAGAAAATTAAATAAGCACCAACCAATGTTATCCAAAAATGAATATAGGCCAAGGTGTTATTTAAGAAACGACCGTACATTTTAGGAAACCAATGGTACACACCTGCGAACATACCCATAAATGAAGCTACACCCATTACAATGTGAAAATGGGCAACAACAAAATAAGTATCATGAAGGTGGATATCTAACGCAGAGTTTCCAAGGAAAATACCTGTTAAACCACCACTGATGAAAAAGCTAACAAAACCTATTGCGAACAACATAGCAGGAGTAAATCTAATATTTGCACGCCACAATGTGGTTAGCCAGTTGAATACTTTAATGGCAGAAGGAACAGCGATTAGTAACGTAAGTAAAACGAAGAAAGCCCCTAAAAAAGGATTTAATCCGGTTACAAACATGTGATGGGCCCATACGAGAAAAGCCAGAATAGCAATGGCAAACAAAGAACCTACCATAGCCATATATCCAAAAATAGGTTTTCTACTATTTACAGAAATAATTTCAGACGACATTCCCATTGCCGGTAACAAAATAATATAAACTTCTGGGTGACCTAGGAACCAGAACAAATGCTGGAACAAAATAGCACTACCACCCTCATTTGGCAAAATCTTTCCAGCTACCACAATATCGCTTAGGAAGAAACTTGTTCCCAAATTTCTATCAAACAATAATAAGATAGCACCAGATAATAAAACAGGAAAAGACAATACTCCCAAAACCGCAGTGAAGAACAACGCCCAAATTGTAAGCGGCATTCTCGTCATGCTCATCCCCTTGGTTCGCATGTTCAATATTGTAGAGATATAGTTCAATCCACCCAATAAAGAACTCACAATAAACATAGCCATACTCACTAACCAAAGATCCATCCCAATTTTAGAACCACTTGATGCATCGCCCAAAGCACTCAGAGGAGGATAAATTGTCCAACCACCACTTGCAGGACCTGTTTGAACAAATAGGGAAGAAAACATAATGATAGAAGCTAAAAAGAAAAACCAGTAGCTCAACATATTCAAAAGAGGTGAAGCCATATCCCTCGCACCAATTTGCAATGGAATAAGGAAATTCGCAAACGTTCCACTTAAACCTGCTGTTAGTACAAAGAATACTAGAATGGTACCGTGCATAGTAACGAGTGCATAATAAAATTCAGGCTGTAGTTTACCACCTTTAGCCCACTGGCCCAGTAAGTCTTCCAAAAATGGAAAGGAAGAATTAGGATACCCTAATTGTAACCTAAACAAAACCGAAAACAGTCCACCGATGAATGCCCAAATAATCCCTGTGATCAGGAACTGCCTCGCAATCATTTTGTGATCTTGACTAAAAACGTATTTAGTGATAAAAGTTTCATGGTGATGATGTTCATGATGTACATCGTGTGTTCCGTGAACTTCAACTTCTTGTAATGTTGCTGTGTTACTCATTTTACTAACTGTTTTTCAATAAATTGTTTAGTTACCTGCAGGCATAATAGCAGCAAGTGGAGCATTTGTTTTAGTAGTATCTGTTACTGGAGTTGGATTACCAGTTTTTGGCTTTTTATCAGGGAATATCGTGTAATATTCTGGTTCAAGCGTAGCAAGATAAGCACGGTAATCCTCTTCTGTGTCTACAACAATTACGCCTCTCATAGAAAAATGACCTTTACCACACATCTGATCGCAACTGATTTCATAAACAAAATTAGGATTGCCCGTTCTAACTTTCATTTGCTCTGTAGTGTACAAAGGTGTAAACCAAAGCGTTGTTGGAATACCTGGTACGGCATCCATTTTCAAACGAAAATGAGGTAAACCAACATCGTGAATTACATCTTGAGCATTGATAACAAACTTAACAGGCCTTCCAACTGGTATGTGAACGGTTGCCGGAACATGCATATCATCCAAGCTAGCAGGATCATTGAAGTCAACACCTAATCCATTGGCACCTTTTGTTAATTTGTAATTCTTTTTTCCTAATACTTTATCAGGACCCGGATAACGGAATTCCCATCCAAATTGGTGACCTGTAACTTCAACTAAAACTGAATCCTTAGGTGCCTCACCCGTTATTTTAAACCAATATTTCAATCCAAACACTACCAATACCGTTAAGAAAATTGCCGGCACTGTTGTCCATAACAATTCTAGTTTTGTATTGTGCGGAAAATAATAAGCCTTTTGACCATCCTTCTCCTGGTATTTGAACGCAAACCAAAACAACAAAACCTGAGTAATCAAGAAAACCACACCAGTAACTGCGATGGTGATGTACAGCATTAAGTCAATCTTCTCGCCCATCTCAGATGCCGCACCTTGAGGAAATAAGGTCTTTCCATAATAAAGGTCATTGCACCACCATACTCCTACAATACCCAATATTAAGAATGAGATCAGCAAAAAAGCATTGATTTTATTATTTTGTTTACGTGCTTTTTCTTCGCCCTTAAGAACACTTACATATTCACTTGCTTTCGAAATTTGAAAGATGATTATGAAAATCATTACTACGATCGTTATCAACAAAATCTGTGTCATGCTGCAATATTATTATCAGTAATTATAAAACTGTTATGTTGTTTGAAATCTTTATTGAATAACAAAACCCGTTGCAACATTGTTGCCAACAACCTGAATTTATTAAATATCAAGTCGGGTAAATGTTATGTATGATGTATGATACTTTCTTTTAAGAACGGATGATTCTTTGCTGTTAAAGAATAACTGCTAAGATAAACACCAACCCTCCACATGATAATGCCTACAAATAATGCTGCAATACCAAACTCAAAAGGCATTAACTCTGCATGACTTCCTAAAGTGCCAGGCATCACCATTTGCCAGAAGTCGATCCAATGGCCAAATATAATAAGAACTGCCATAAAGGTTACCAATGTCCAGTTACGTTTGGGACTTTTCTTCATAAATATAAGTAACGGACAAGCAAAGTTTAACACCAGATTCAAAAAGAAGATACCGCGGAATGGTCCTTGCACACGAATTTTAAAATATCCAGTTTCTTCCGGAATATTCGCATACCAAATCAGCATATACTGTGAAAACCAAAGATAAGTCCAGAAGATAGAAAAAGCGAACATAAATTTACCAATGTCGTGTAAATGCTCATCAGTAACAAACTCCAACTGGCCCCTGTTTTTTAGAAACACCACATATAGGGCAATCAGCGACATACCTGCTACGAACGAACTTGCAAATGTGTACCAGCTAAACATCGTACTATACCAATGTGCATCTATACTCATAATCCATAACCAAGGAATTGTAGAACCTACAGATAAACCAAAAAATACGATGAATAATGATGCCCAAAGGATATTTTTGTTGATCCATTTTTTACCAGTTTCATAATCCATTGGACCTGTTTTATCACTTTCAATACTAAAAGAACGCATCTTTCTGCCGATGAACCACCAAAGAAAAATAGTGAGTGCACTCCAAATAGTAAAGAACACAGGGTTTAAAAAACCCTTCTTACCATTTAAAATCTTATCAAACTCCGGTGAACCCTCTACATACAATTTTGGATCTAACCAATGAAAGATATCTGTTCTTCCGCCCCAAACAATTGCCATTAATATGATAAAAGTGATGATCCCTAAAACAGGAACTACGCTTGAAATGGCTTCCGGTACTCTTTTTAATGCAACCTGCCAACCACCCATCGCAAGGGTTGTGACACCAATAAAAAACATACTTGCGTTTACAATCAACAGGAAGAAAACGCTGTTTTGTAGCAATACAGCCCAAAACCTGGTGCTGTTCACATTTTCACCATGACCGGCATGTTGAAAGGGATGAAAAGCAATAAACCCGTACAACAATGCTATTAAACCAGCACCGATCAGGCCCATCGCCCATTTATTATAATTTCCAGGTAATTCGAATGATTTAGACATCTAAACTTTTATTTATAGTGAATGCGTTCGTGTTATTTAATCTTATGGCTTTACTGTTGCACTGTCCGTTTTTGGAGCTACTGCCCCATCGGCTACAGTGACAGCAACTTTTTTAGGTTGCAAAGTTCTGATATATTGTACCATCTGCCAACGTTGCTTTCTGTTCAACTGCGGAGCGTAACTTCCCATATTGTTTCTACCGTAATTAATTGAGTGGTACATTGTACCATCTGCCATAGCAACGTATAAGTCTAATGTAAGATTAGCGATCGCTCCAATTTTGCCAGAGGTACTCAACGGTCCATTGCCAGCTCCGGTAGCACCATGACAAATTGCACAGTTAATATTAAATAACCTCGCAGTTTCCAGGCTATCTTTTCCAACTAACGGAGGCAAGGGGTTTTTTACTTGTGCACTCAACTTATATCCATTTGAGTCATTGGGTAAAGTGTACGGAAACATTTCTCCTCTTCCAATACTGCCAGTCACAGGCATGCTATTATAATAAATTTCATCACCCGGATTATTTTTATCCGTTGTAAAATACGTAGAATCCAACAAAGTATAGGTTTCCAAAGCACGACTGTAAGTCATATCGGGCATATATATTTTACCTGGATTGCGCTTGTTATCACAGCCCGTCATTGCAGTTAATCCTGCAATTGAAAGCAATAAAGCGGTAGTAATAGTATTTCTTTTCATTCTATGTGTTTTTTCAAAAAATTTGATCCCACTACTAAAGAGGGAAGAATTTTAAGAACTTTTAAATTTCAAAATAACTAACCTAATGACTGATTTTCGTGTTTAAAAAAGAACCCATCTATTTGCCATTAATACCCTTTCTCGGTTTCAGCATACAACTTTTGTTCCCGGTCGTATCTTCCAATCCACCACCCAGTTTCTGCACTTTGGATATTGGTTTCTATGGCACCGGCTTTTTGCAAAAAGGCTTCCAGCTCTGCATCATTCGTTTTATCAGTACACTCAATCGCCATTACAAAAAGATCATCGGTGGCCCTTGCGTGAAAATGATGCTTTTTTACAAAAGGAGATAACTGGCACAAATAACAAAATGTAAGCACCATGCCAACAGCGGCAAATAAAACCGTTAACTCAAAAGTAATAGGAATCCAGGCTGGCAAGGCAAAGTTTGGTTTTCCACCAATGTTCAGCGGCCAATCTTTTGTAAAAATCCAACTGATGCAAGTAAGTGCGGTAGTTGTACCAGCAATACCGTAAATAAAACCAGCAGTATGTAAACTCGTTTCTCTCAAACCCATTGCATGATCCAGACCATGTATAGGAAAAGGCGTATAGACGTCGTGTATTTTGTATCCTGCACGGCGAACATTCTTCACCGCAGGAAACAACACTGCCTCATCATCGAAACAACCTACTACAAATTTTTTAATTCCTCCAGCCATAAAATTTATCTTTTATCCGAAATTCCAAACGGAATCCTGACGTATTAAAAATTAAAAACGCTATAATTTACTTTTAGTCCTGTTTTCATTCCCCCTTGGGATGCAGGGATTTCTTAATGTGCATGCTCCACTTCATCCAAATAGAACTTATCCGCATCAGCCTTCTCTATATCTGTCATTTTATGCTTGTAATTCTCACCACTCGTTTTCAATACTGCCTTAATTTCTGCCACCGCAATAACAGGGAAGTATTTTGAAAATAAGAAGAAACAGGTGAAGAATAAACCAAAAGTTCCAAGGTAAAATCCTATCTCCCAAATTGAAGGACTGTAATAAGTACTCCATGAAGATGGCAAATAATCTCTGTAAGTAGAAGTAACGATGATTACAAAACGCTCGTACCACATACCAATGTTTACGATAATGCTCATAAAGAATGTGAAAGCGATATTTCTTCTTAATTTTTTGAACCAGAACATTTGAGGAGAAACCACATTACAAAACATCATCAGCCAGTAACTCCAGCCATAAGGACTGAAAAGATTCGCCCGGTTTTCTTTAAATGCATACCACTCGTAAGGGTTTTGACCATACCATGCTATAAACAACTCCGTGATATAAGCAATACCAACAATAGAACCTGTTAGCACAATCACTTTATTCATGGCCTCAATATGTCCAAGTGTAATATAATCCTGCAAAGCAAATACTTTTCTTAAAATGATCATCAACGTTTGCACCATTGCAAATCCACTAAAGATAGCGCCTGCAACAAAATAGGGAGGAAAGATGGTTGTATGCCAACCTGGTACAACTGAAGTAGCAAAGTCAAAAGATACAATAGTGTGCACGGATAATACAAGTGGTGTACTTAAACCTGCGAGTACCAACGATAAACTTTCGTGACGCTGCCAGTGCTTGGTACTTCCTGTCCATCCAAAAGAGGCCACTCCATATAATAATTTACGCAACTTGGTTTTTGCACGATCCCTTACTGTTGCCAGATCTGGCAATAAACCAGAATACCAGAATAATAATGAAACAGTAAAATAAGTTGAAATCGCAAATACATCCCAAAGCAATGGAGAGTTAAAGTTAACCCACAGTGGACCACGACTATTTGGATAAGGTAATACAAAAAACGCCATCCAAACTCTACCCATGTGCCAAATAGGAAACTGGCCTGCGCACATTACAGCGAAAATTGTCATGGCTTCTGCAGCACGGTTAACACCTGTTCTCCAACCCTGGCGAAACAACAACAAGATCGCAGAGATCAATGTTCCGGCGTGACCAATACCTACCCACCATACAAAGTTGGTTATATCCCAACCCCATCCTATGGTTTTATTCAGGTTCCACTGACCAACACCATAGGTAACTTCTCTATAAATACTATACACACCAAACAGCAATAATGCTACACTGATATAAAAACCAACATACCAAAGTTTGCTTGGCTTCATCTCAATGGGGCGTATAATGTCTTCCGTTACCTGGTGGTAATCCTTGTTACCATCCACCAATGGTTCCCTGATCTGCGATTCGTACTTTAATAATGACATATATTTTCAGCTTTAAGCCTTTTGCTTTATTAAATGGCTTGGTGTTTATTTTTTGTACTCAACATTTTTTGATCACCACATGTGCGTCCCTTCGAAGTATTCACACCGGTTTAGGCATGTTCTTTAACTCCTTCCTTATGTGGAGCACCTTCCACATGATGTTCTTCCTTTTCGTTTGTAACGTTTCTGTCTGTGTTTTTGATTTTAGCCAAATAACTAACATTCGGAAGCACATGCAATTGTTCCAATACGTAGAAATTTCTATCTTTCTGTTCTACATTTCTGATCTTATAAACATCACTCTCTTTGTCGTTCACATTACCAAAGCTGATAGCATGTGTAGGACAAGCCTGCATACAGGCTGTCTTAACATTTCTTACCAAAGACGGATCTTCCGCTTTCTTTGCATTGAGTTTGGTTTCCTGTAGCCTTTGAACACAGAAAGAACATTTTTCAATTACACCCCTTGAGCGAACGGTGACATCCGGATTCAATACCATCCTTGTCAGTGTGTCGTTCATTTGCATAACCGACTCGTTCATATATCCCTTCTCTACCATTGGATTTTGATTGTCATCAAAGCTATCCGCTCCGGTGTAATCCAACCAGTTAAAACGACGTACTTTAAAAGGACAGTTATTGGCGCAATATCTTGTACCGATACAACGGTTATAAGTCATTTGATTTAATCCCTCTGAACTATGATTGGTAGCTGCAACCGGACAAACGTTTTCGCAAGGCGCATTATCGCAATGCTGACACATCATCGGCTGAAACACTACATCAGGATTATTTTTATCTCCAGTAAAATAGCGATCAATACGCAGCCAATGCATTTCATGAGCTGCTGCTACTTGTATTTTTCCAACTATACTTACATTATTTTCAGCAGTACAGGCAACTACGCAGGCACTACAACCTGTACAAGTATTTAAATCTATACTCATGCCCCATTTAATGCCCGGCTTTTCAAATTCGCCATAAATGGTAGCATCCTTTACAAAATCCTTTCCACCAGAAGCTTCAATCAACATATTTCTTTCATGGGTAGCTTCTTCTAATACACGTTTAGGATCTTTAATGAACGTTTTTAATGAACCTTCATAAATAATAGGTCTGCTTTCTGAAGAACCGTGTACCTGGGTTTGAGCTAAAACATAGGTGCTTTCGCCCTTTTTTACTTCAATCTTTGAAGAGTACCTGAAACTGGTGCCATCAAAAGAAACCATTGGGTAAATATTTTTACCTGCACCATTAGCTGATCTACCGATGTGCTCCGCTGTTTTATCTTTATTTGCACTCTGTCTTCCGTAACCAACCGCAACTGCAACAACATTTGGATGAATACCAGGTATAATTAAAACAGGCAATTCAATTGTTTTTCCGTTTAATGTAATCGTAATTGTTGGTTTCTCAGGATGTACTTCATATCCATCACCCTGGCGCTGGTTATCTACTACATCAATACCAATGATGGCTTTTGCGAAAGCAGGACTTACCAACGCATAGTTATCCCAGGTTACTTTTGAAATTGGATCCGGTAACTCCTGCAGCCATGGATTGTTTGCCTGGCTGCCAGTTCCCATTGAAACTTTCTGATAAATAACCAATTCATAATCACCACCCTTTGCAATGGCAACCTTTGCAGCAGCAGCCGTAACTCCAACGCCGCTAAATGTAGCAGCACCAACCGTAACGGCAGATGGCTCAACAACTCCGTTTTGTAAAGCAGTATTGTATGCGTCTTCGCTACCTAATTTGGCTACCCAATAAGTTTTAAAATAGGTTTCGTAATCCAATACATCACCAGAAAGTTTTAGTAAAGAAGTTTGGAACGGCCTGGTTTTAAACAGTGGATTAATGGTAGGTTGTAAGAAACTTGTGTATCCGGTTTTTGCTTCAGCATCTCCCCAACTTTCTAACCAATGGTGAGAGGGCAAACTGAATTTACATAATTCTGTTGTTTCATTCATCGTAGCATTGAAGGAAACTGTAACCGGAATCTTTGCAAGACCACTTTTAAACTTCTCACTTTCAAAATAAGTGTAAACCGGGTTGGTAGCATGAATTAATAAGGCACCAATGGCACCTGCGTTCATATCTTCCACTAACTTAACCATGTCTGCATCTATACCAGCTCTGTAGTTGGAATTGACAGACCAGTTAATTGTTTTGCCATTTGCACCAATTGCTTCATTGATGGCATTTACTATTATTTGCAAATTGATATCGTTGCTACCACAAACAACCAATGCTTCACCTTTGTGTGCATTTAAGGCGGCGGCGGCCAATTCAATTCCCTTATTTAACTCTTTATCGCTAAAAGCTGGTGCTGTAACTGCTCCGCCCAATTTTGCCAACAAAGCAAGTGCTACGGCACCTTTTTCAGAAGGCTTGTGAATAAACCGATCGTCCGCATTACTTCCTGTAAGACTCAAAGAGCTTTCAAAATGTATATGTTGACTCATGGCTGGTTTTTCAGCAATAATCCTTCTGTTTTGAGCATACTGTGTGGAATACTCAACAGGACTTAACCAGGTTCCTAAAAAATCAGCGCCAATACTTACGATAACTTTTGCATTGTCAAAATGATAAGAAGGAATTGACTTTTTTCCATAACAGGCTTCATTTGCCAGCAACATACCGCTGTAACTAACCGCATCATACTGTATATGACGGCTTCCAGCGTTTTTAGCTAAAAACTCGGAAATGATCTGTAATGTAGATGGAGAGTTAATGGTAGAGGTAAGTAGTACTAACGGTTTGCCAGCAACACCGTTCATTGCATCTGCAACCAGTTTATCAAATGCCTGAAAGGTGGTTACCTCCTTAAAATCTGCACCTGCCTTCTGCATTGGATAACGCAGGCGGGTAGAATCATATAGATCCAAAACGGAGGCCTGCACCAATGCGCTGGTTCCACCTTTTGTGATAGAAGACATTTCATTTCCCTCTATCTTAATCGGGCGGCCATCTCGCTGCTTTACAATAACAGATGTAACATCACCTTCCATAACACAGGTTGAAGCATAAAAATTTGCAACACCCGGTATCAGATCGTCTGGTTTATGTAAATAGGGAACCACATTGCGTACTGGCATTTCGCAACTTGCGGCCAAAGTAGCGGCCGCTGTGCTAAAACCTAAATATTTAAGAAAATCCCGGCGTGGGGTTTTTGCATCTAAGATTCCTTTATCATCAAGATCTGCCAACGGCAACAGCTCTTCTTTAAATTCCTTTTCGGCCGTTTGCTGAAAAGCTTCCGAATGATTTAATTCTCCAAAATTTTGCCAGTACTTTTTTTCCATAATATGATAATGCTAATGTGCTGATTAGCTAATGTGCTAATGTGCTAGTTTTATTTAATTCAGAAGTCTTTTAAAAAATGATACTATACTATTATCCCAGCGTCCTAATTGCTCTATTTCAATAATATTTTGTCAATCAATTAGTATCAACCAGCAAGTGACCGAATTGGCAAATTGCCTAATAATTTAATAGTGACATTTCTGACATTCTGTACCGCCAATCTTTTCAACGGTTACGCTATCCATTTTTCCGGCTTTGATATCGTTGTGAAATTTTTCGTAAATACTGTAGAATTTGTTACCCTGACCTGTAGTCTTATCATAGAAATCAACTTTGCTTTCGCGGTGACAGTTGATACACCAGCCCATACTAAGATCAGAAAACTGGTACACTTCCGGCATTTCCTGGATATTGCCATGGCAAGTTTGACAATTTTGCTTACCCACTTTTACGTGCTGGCTATGATTAAAGTACACATGATCTGGAAGATTGTGAATTTTTACCCATTCAATTGGCTTACCTGGTTTGTCATACACTTTCTTATCAGGATTCCATCCTGCATAAGCATATAATTTTTGTATTTCAGCAGTACCATTTACCTGGGTTCCGTCTTCCTTTACAATTGGATCGCCCTTATATTCCTTAATAGCCATATGACAATTCATACAGGTATTCACTGCCGGTACATTGGCGTGTTTGCTATCCTGTGCTCCACCATGACAATACAAGCAACTGATTTGGTTGGTACCGGCGTGCACTTTATGAGAATAATAAATTGGTTGTTCTGGTTGATAATTTTTCATTCGGCCTAGCCCCATTGCTGCATTGATGGTCATGTACCCACCAGAACAGAATAAGATCAATATTCCCATCATCAGATAGGTTTTATTGCGATAAAAAGGAACCGGCTCCGAGCGAAGAATGCCATCCTTTTCGTCGGATAATTTTCGAAGGCTGCTATTTACTTGTAACAACACCATGGCTATTACCGCAAGTATTAGCGTAAGAATTCCAAAAAGTAGTGAGTTGTCTTCTGCGGGAGCACCAGCACCTGCGGCGGGAATAGCGGGAGCAGGAGGCGTGTAGGCATCTGCATAATCTAAAATGGCTACGATTTCATCTGTTTTCAGATTAAACTGTGTCATCCGTGAACCATACTTTGCCAATAAACCCTTTGCGTAAGGATCGGTTTCCAGCATTGAATTCACGTTATTAACCCATTTTACAGCCCAACCAGGACTTGGCTCCCTTTTCCTGGCACCTTGCATCATCGGACCGATGTAATCTTCCAATGGTTTGTGACAGTTGGCACAATTGGCTTTGAATAAGGCCTCGCCATCAGCAGCAAAACTTGTATTGGTAAAAGAGACCAACGCTATAAGGAAAACGCTTGCTAAAATGTTTTTAAAGACTTTTCTATTAGGACTCATACTGTTGAAAACGGGTGTCTGGTTTGGAAAAATATCCTTCAATGGTTGCAAAAATAAGGCAGGATATTGACATAATACTAACATTTTTTAAAAAAATTTTTTCAAGCCAGGCTTGATTTTCAGGCAATTGTTTAATATATCATATACTAATTGTCATCAATTTGTAAACAAATTATTGCGATATTTTTTTTTGTTTCTACGCTACCTTTTCACGAATATTTAGCACACTTTTGCGTAATGTTTAAGAAATTGAAAGAACGTTGGCGGGTAAATGGTACAAATCTGGCACTTATCATTTGTACTTTCGCTTTGGGAGGAAGTATTTGTGGTATCGCAGCAAGAAAGCTCCTTGCCTTTGCAGCTTTGGATAAAGGTTTCCTTTGGATTACATCATACATACTACTAGTTACATTACTTTGGCCTTTTTGCGTTTTATTAATTAGTATTCCATTTGGCCAATTTACATTTTTCATAAAATACCTCACTAAAATCTGGAATCGCATGGGCGGAAAAAAACAAACATCCGTATCGGTTGCAATATTTGGCAGCGGCGCAGGCAGCAATGCAGAAAAAATTATTGAACAATCGTTTCTTTTAATGAATAAAGGAATCGCCAATTATACAATTGATTTGATTGTATGCAATAAACCTGGAGCCGGCGTATTGAATATTGCAGCTAAAAATGACATAGAAACACTATTGATTGAGAAGGAAGAATTCTTTAGAGGCGATGCCTACATTGATCATTTAAAAGAAAAAGGAATTGAATTTATTGTTCTTGCCGGATTTTTATGGAAGGTTCCTGTACAGTTAATCAAAGCATATCCAAATAAAATCATCAATATTCACCCGGCGCTCTTGCCAAAATATGGTGGAAAGGGTATGTACGGCTCAAAAGTTCACGAGGCTATCATTGCGGCCGGCGAAAAAGAAAGTGGCATTACCATTCATTTTGTTGACGAATTGTATGATCACGGTAATATTATTTTTCAGGCTAAATGCAATATTAATGCACAGGATACACCAGAAAGTCTGGCAGAAAAAATTCACCTCCTTGAACATAAGCACTACCCGGAAGTAATTCAAAATTTATTTAAGATGCAAAATAGCCGTTAAATCATCTACACAATAAACGAAACAAATTTTGTTAATGTAATATTGTAAACAATAACCTAAACCGCCTGCAAAATCAGATTAAAATATATTGTATTATAGTGCTCCTGTTTTTTACAGCAGGCAATGCATTTGGTCAACTTACCATCAGCGGCACTGTTTACGACTCCACCAAAACCGTTCCAGTGGTAAACGTATTGGTTAAAAGTAGCAATGGCACCCAAGCCATCACTGATTCAAGCGGCCATTATGAAATCGTAACCTCAGATAAAGATTCACTTACTTTTATTTACAACAATAAGCCAACAGCAAAATTTGCTGTTAAACAGATACCCAATATTGGAAATTTTGACATCTCCCTGCATATACGGGTGGTTGAAAAGTTTAAAACGATGAAGGAAGTGAAAGTGTACTCGAAAAATTTCCGGCAGGATTCTATTGAAAACCGACAATACTATAGAAAAATTTTTGGGTATGAAAAACCTGGTATTTCATCTTCCATTAACCCGGGCTCCGGTACGGTAGGACTTGATCTGGGGGAGTTCATCAATATTTTCCGATTCAAAAGAAACAAACAATTGCGCAAAATGCAGGATCGGCTGCTGGAACAGGAGCAGGAAAATTATATCAAATACCGGTTTAATAAAGCTGCTGTAAAAAGAATCACCCAGCTGGAAGGTGCTGATCTGGAAAATTTTATGACTCTTTACAGACCCGATTTTGAGTTTACTCAAATGGCTTCTACCGTTGAGTTCTATCAATATATCTTAAATGCATCTTACCAATTTAAAAAAGAATTGCTGATAAAAGAAAATAAAAGAAATTAACCTTCGGAAGTTTTTATAAATTGAGATTTCAAATGGGTTGATAGTTAAAACCTGATGATTACACTGATTATGACTGACGGCAATATAGCAAACCGTTACATTAATAATTCAACAAACCTTCAACAATCAACCTTAATATTTTAAGCCTTATTTATGGATCAAACAACTTTAGGCATTGGTACCCGGTTACAACATACGCAATATGGCCCCGGCGTTATCTGTGGTGTTCGTTATGCCTCTTATCTTATTTCATTTATTCACCATGGTGTTAAAGAGATTGACAAAACCGATCAAAACCTGGATGAAATTATTCCTGAAAATGTAACAGTAGAAGTAGAAACCGTTTCAGCAACTGAAAAATCACTCCTGAAAATTTTGCGCCTATGGGCCGATGTTAGTGAGATTGTTCCCTTGGGCGACCGCTGGAAAGGTGGCAGCATGCTTTTGCAACCATATGATAAAACCCAAAAGCCCAAAGAAATTCCGGTTGACATTTTCTTTCACAAAATTGTAATGCTACGTGACCGGCTGCGGGTATTGGAACAAAACATCAATAGCCATAAAATATTAACCGATGCAGACAAAGTAAATCTCCAGCAATACATAACCCGGGTGTATGGTTCGCTCACCACTTTCAATGTGCTATTTAAAGACAAAGAGCATTGGTTTGTGGGAGATAAGGGAAGTAATGAATAACTAAGCGTTTCGCAAATGAAAACCTGGAATTCGTTTATACCTAATAAAAACGACTTTTAATAAAGGGATTAAGCACTCAAACCATCATAAATTTTAAACTATTGTCCATGTTCAACTTTCTTTCTTTTAGACAAAAAAGTTCAGGATATTTTTTAAAGGGTCTTCATCCAGCGTTTTGGGGGGCATTGTTATTATTCATAATTGCCGGATCTGCCTGCCACAAAAAAACAAAACCGGTTCAGTATGGAAGAAATCAGGAAGCGGGTAATTATGCCGATGTGAATGGAATTAAATTGTATTACGAGATTTATGGACAAGGTGAGCCGCTCGTTCTTTTGCATGGCAACGGAGCCTCTATTAGTGCTGGGCGTGAACAGATCGCTTTTTTCTCGAAATATTATCAAGTAATTGCAGTCGATAGCAGGGGTCAAGGGAAATCGGATGATAATAGCGACAGCCTTACTTACGATCAAATGGCATCAGATTTGAATGGACTGTTAAATCATTTACACATCGATTCCGCTTATATCATCGGCCACAGCGATGGGGGAATAATCGGGTTGATAACTGCGATCCGCTATCCCAAAAAAATAAAAATGTTGGCGGCGATGTCGCCCAACATCCGTCCTGATAGTATGGTACTTTATTCGAAAGTAGCAGATGAAAGTTCAAAAATGCTGATGGCTTATAAAGACTCTTTAAAGGCAGGGTTTAAACACCTTGCAAACAAGGTAAAGTTGCTGAGGCTAATGCAATTTCATCCACATATTTCAAGTGCTGAACTTTCGTCAATTAAAGCACCGGTAATGCTTCTTTGCGGCGATCGTGATGTAATTCAATTATCCCATATCATTGAAATATTCAGGGCAATCCCAAAATCCAATTTATGTGTGTTGCCCGGCTCTACCCATTTTGCACCCAGGAAGAATTCTGAACTGTACAATGAAAGTATCAACCGTTTTTTTACCAAACCCTTTTCAATGCCTGATTCTTACTGATCAGATTTTATAGAATACCTTTATTTTTCAACAAAGCCTTTGCGCAAAAAACAGGAATATTATAAACCAAACGAATGAAAAAACTACTTATTATTCTCTTTTTTCCGACACAATTATTTGCACATTCATTTACCAAAACTGAGATCAATCGTTGGGAGCAACAAGCAAAGCGGGTAAACATTATCCGTGACAACTGGGGCATCCCACATATTTATGGCAAAACAGATGCAGATGCTGTTTTTGGATTATTGTTTGCCCAATGCGAAGATGATTTTCAGCGGGTAGAGATGAACTATATTGAAAAACTCGGACGACTTTCTGAGGTAAAAGGCGAATCCGAACTATACAACGATCTTTATCTAAAGCTCATCATAGATTCTGCCGATGCGGTAGCAGATTATAAAAAAAGTCCATTATGGTTGCAAAAACTAATGAACGCTTTTGCAGATGGGATCAACTATTATCTATATAAACATCCAACTGTTAAACCGGCATTGCTTCAACGGTTTCAACCATGGTATCCATTATTATGGACAGACGGAAGTATTGGCGCCATCAGCACCGGCAATATTACTGAAGCTGATGTAAAAAATTTCTATACTGGTAGCGAGTTGCCTGTAGCATCAACAGAAAATAAGTTTAAAGAAATAACCACAGGCTCCAACGGTTTTGCCATTGCGCCTTCCAAAACGGCATCGGGCAACGCCATCCTATACATCAATCCGCATGTAACCTTTTATTTCAGGCCAGAAGTGCAAATGGTAAGTGAAGAAGGATTGAATGTGTACGGTGCAGTTACCTGGGGGCAGTTTTTTATTTACCAGGGGTTTAATGAGTACTGTGGCTGGATGCACACTTCCAGCAATGTAGATGTGGCCGACCTGTATGAAGAAAAATTCGTTCAAAAAAACGATCGGCTATTGTATGAATATGATCAAAAATTACGTCCGGTATCAAAGCAAAAAATCACCATTCGGGTAAAAAAAGACAACCTGATTGAAACGAAAAACTTCACCGGATTTTATACCCACCATGGCCCGGTAATGGCTAAACGAAATGGTAAGTACATCAGTGTGAAAGGCTATAACCGTTCCCTTACCAGTTTGATTCAAAGCTGGGAACGCACCAAAGCCAAAGGGCTCGAAGATTACAAAAAGAATATGTCACTGTATGCCAATACCTCCAACAATACCGTGTTTGCTGACAACAAGGGAAATATCGCCTACTGGCATGGAGATTTTGTTCCCCGAAGAGATAAAACACTCAACTGGAGTAAACCTGTTGATGGAAGCATTTCGGCCACAGAATGGAAAGGCTTGCACACCCTGAACGAAATTGTGCATGTGTATAACCCTGCAACCGGGTGGATTCAAAACTGCAATTCCAGTCCCTTTTCGGTTTCCGGAATTAGTAGTCCTAAAAAGGAAAATTATCCATCTTACATGGCACCCGATGGCGAAAATTTCCGGGGCATCAATGCTGCCAAGGTATTGAGTAATCAAAACGGATTTACAATCGATAAAACCATCGCTGCCGGTTATGATACCTACCTGGCCGCTTTTGAACTGTTGATACCGGCACTGGTTAATTTATATGAAGAAAATAAATTAACCGGCGATTCGAGTTTTCTCCAACTGGAGGAACCCGTTACCATTTTAAAACACTGGGATTATCATGCTGCAGAAAAATCAGTAGCAACAACCCTTGCCATCGAATGGGCACAATTGCTGACAGCTAACCTTAGAAAAATTTATATCGAGGAGGGAGAAGATGATCAGGTAACCGTTACAAAATACTTCGTTAAAAATGCAACCGCAAAAGATTTATTGGTCCCGCTTCAAAAAGTTGTAACCGAATTATCCGACAAATTTGGAAAATGGCAAATCCCCTGGGGCGATATCAACCGCTATCAGCGGGTGAGCAGCGACATCAATCAACAATACAATGATCAGTTGCCCAGTATGCCGGTTCCTTTTGCCTCTGCACTGTGGGGCATGTTGCCTTCCTACAACAGCCGTTATTTTCCGGGAACAAAAAAGCGATATGGCGTTAGTGGCAATAGCTTTGTGTGTGCGGTAGAGTTTGGTAAAAAGGTAACTGCAAAATCATTGCTGGCCGGAGGAGAAAGTAGCGATCCAAAATCACCACATTTTAACGACCAGCTTGAAATGTACACCCAGGGGAAATTTAAAGACGTGCTTTTTTACAAAGCAGATGTTATAAAACAAGCGAAGAAGTCTTATCACCCAGGTGAATAAAAATCAATCGTTTACAATTAATTTTAAAAAAAGTATATGAAAAATAAAATTCTCCTGTTAAGTTTCATTTTGATTCAGGTAGGCACTTTAACTGCTCAAAAAATCGTTCCTGCTACCAATGCAGCGGCAACAGCATTTTCAACACAGGGTTTGCAGCGAATTGAACAGGCTATGAACGAGTGGTCTCAAAAGGAATGGATGAACGGAGGCGTAGCTTTGATCATCCGCAATGGAAAAATGGTATATTACAAAGCGGCTGGCTACAATGACATATCAACTAAAGCGCCTTTGCAGAAAGAAAGCATTTTCAGGATTGCATCACAAACAAAAGCCATTACAAGCGTTGCCATCATGATGCTATTTGAAGAAGGCAAATTGCTATTAGATGATGCTGTTTCAAAATATATTCCTGCGTTTAGAAAGCAAACTGTACTGGAAAAATTCTTTGCAACTGATACAAGCTATACATCAATCCCGGCTAAAAGGGAGATCACCATTAGGGATTTGCTGACACATACTTCCGGCCTTGGGTATGCACAAATCGGCAGTAAGGAAGCCAATGCCATTTATGCAAAAAATGATATCACCGCAGGTATAGGCGTTTCAAACTGTACCCTGCTGGCGGCCATGAACCGTTTGGGGAAACTGCCATTGATGCACCAACCGGGTGAAAAATTTACCTATGGGTTAAATACCGATCTGCTGGGTTGTTTGGTAGAAGTGGTTTCGGGAAGTTCGCTGAATGATTTTTTCAAAACCCGCATTTTTGATCCGCTGGGTATGAAGGACACTTATTTCTTTATCCCGCAAGAAAAGGCTGGCAGACTGGTAAATTTATATACAGAAGATTCGCTGGGCCACCTTGAAAAATCAGAAGGCAATATGCTCAATGGGCCAACAGTGGTGAACTATCCATTGATTAAAAGCAGCTATTATTCAGGGGGTGCCGGTCTATCATCAACTGCATATGATTATGCTGTTTTTCTTCAAATGCTATTAAATGGAGGTAAGTACGATGGCAAACAATTACTTAGTCGCAACAGTGTAAGAATGATGACCACGAACCAGATTGGCGATCTCAGTTTAGGTGCCGATAAGTTTGGGCTCGGCTTTCAGGTAGTAACAGAACGGGGCAGTGCCCGAACACCTGCCAATGAAGGTACTTTTAGCTGGGGCGGCGCTTTTGCTACTTCTTACTGGGTAGATCCAAAAGAAAAAATGGTTTTGCTTTTTTACCGGCAGTTACAAGGAGGTAGTCACGGTGATGTGGTGGAAAAGTTCAGGGCACTTGTTTACGCTGCATTGGCAAATTGATTTGATTTATTCTTTAAAATCAAAAGACTAAAAATTAATAATCTACAGGCCTCTCTCACTTAAAGAATTAAAGGAACCATCACAACATGCTGTTTTAATTACTGTGAAGGAAAAATAGTTATAGGTTGAAGAAACATTCAAAACTCTCCCTGCTCGGTTCGAAGTTACAGGTGAGTTTACATAAAACTTATGTATACTTATTGAATCCCAAAGAATGATTAAATAATTCTAAAAACTGAAAACTGAATGTAAAAACAACGTAAATTTTTATTCAATGTGCAGATCTTCCAATAGTGTTTAAAAAGTAGCTTAAAATTTAATTAACTTCACTTTCTCAATCATAAATAAATTATTTTTATGTGAGTATCAACATTTTATGTCAAAGAACTGTAAAAAAGTGTCACCTATGTTGTGCTACGACTAAAAGTGTAACCTATGTTATGCTATTTATCAATTATGAGTTATTAACGTTGTCTCACTTGAAAGCACTTATTTTTTAATACATAAAGACTATTGAGTTGATTTTGACGTTTAAAAACAGCTCAATTGGCAAGGCAGTTTTAAGGTATAATGAAATAGGAAGAATTGGAAGACTGGAAATGAAGAAAATTAAAAAGAAATCTTGTTTACTCAAGGAAGTTTTCTATGAATATTAACCTAAGCAAGTGAATGATATGTAAAACTATAAATGATTGAAAGATCGTGTCGTTTGGTGAAAATCTATATTTTTTAAATTTTGGAAATACTTTCCATTTAAATGAATTTCCAGATTACCAAAGTCAATTTCGGGATTGCGTCAGATCCTTTTTAGTCAAAACTATAATTTTCCATTTTGCATTTTAATATTATGCATTTTGTTTTCTAATGCCCATATGACTAAAAGTTCACAGCATTAATCATAAAAAGAATTACCAAACGATGCCTAATTCAGTTGAATCTTTTTTAAGTAATTTTTTTATGTTTTATCCTAACTGACATGAATCCTAAAAATGAATTTAAAATAATTGGTCGCGAAATAACTCCTGACTATATCCATTCGGTTTTTGAAACATGTGCCCTTCATAACGCAGATCTAACTGCAGTTGCATTTGGTGGGCATTCTATTTCCTATAAAGAATTAAACGAAAAGTCGGGCATTTTATCCAATTCAATATTGCACCTTGCAACTGATGAGCCAATAATCGGCATCAGTACAAGCAGATCCATCGAAATGATTATTGGAGTGATCGCTATTCTAAAATCAGGGAAGGCTTATCTGCCATTGGATCCATCATACCCCGAACACAGGATTCAGCAAATAGTTGATGATTCGGGAATTCGCTGGTGCTATTCTGCTGATAGTAACAATAAACTGTTTACGAACGCTGGTCTTTGCATCATCAATAATGCTGCATTTGACTCTCAATCTGAAGCGAAAGAGGGCGCTGCAGGTACACTTGCATATGTGCTTTATACTTCGGGGTCAACTGGTAAGCCCAAGGGTGTTTGCATGGGACATATGGCATTGGTAAACTTATTAATGTGGCAACAAAAAACATCTTCGGCTGGCGAAGGAACCAGCACGCTTCAATTTGCTCCTTTGAGTTTTGATGTTTCATTCCAGGAAATTTTTGCCACCCTTACTACGGGAGGTACGCTCATTTTAATTGAAGATGAGATGCGGTTTGATCCGTTAAAAATGTTGGAGGTGATTCGGCAAAATAAGATAAGCAGGATTTACCTGCCTTTTATTGCGCTTCAATACTTGGCAGAGATGGCGGTTTCATTCAATATCTTTCCTGACTGCCTTACTGAAATTATAACGGCAGGCGAACAATTAAAGATTACCCCACCAATCAGAAGATTTATCAGCGAACTACCATCCAGCAAATTATGTAATCAGTATGGGCCAACAGAGTGTCACGTAGTGACGGAATTGCAGCTAAACGGTAATCCTGCTAACTGGGCACCATTACCAAATATTGGCAGTCCAATCTCAAAGGTTGATATATTTATTACAGACGACAATTTGGTTCCTTTGCCGGATGGAGTAGAGGGCGAACTCATCATTTCCGGGCAATGCCTTGCGGAAGGATATCTACATCAGCCAGCATTAACTGCACAAAAATTTGTTGACTGGAATCACCCGGAAAAGGGACCCATGAAAATTTATCGAACCGGGGATATGGCGAAATATTTACCCAACGGCGAAATTGAATTTCTTGGCAGAAAGGATGGCCAGGTTAAAATAAGGGGCAACAGGATAGAGTTAGGCGAAATAGAAGTTGTAATTGCACAATACCCCTCGGTAAAACAGGTAGCTGTAATTGCAAGAGAAGACATTCCCGGGCAAAAATACCTGGCGGCCTATTATATTTCAATTGGAGAAACCATCAACTTTTCACGAATTAAAGAATTTGTTGCAAAGTCGTTGCCCGACTTTATGGTACCGGCCTACTATGTTTCTATGAGTGAATTTCCTACGACTGCCAGTGGTAAAGTAGACCGAAAGTTATTACCTCAGCCAGATTTTAAAAGACAAGATATTAATACCATCTATAAAAAGCCTGTTAGCATCATTGAAAAAAACATAGCCAATACCTGGAGTACAATTTTGCAGTTGGGTAAAATAGGTTTAGATGACAATTTTTTTGAAATTGGTGGAAACTCCCTGCTGGCGCAAAAAACTGTTGCTGAATTAAACAATCAGTACAAATATGTTTTACCAATAATAAAACTGTACCAGTTTCCTACTATAGCTGGAATTACAGCTTTTCTGGAAAAGGATAAAAATATTGCCATTCAACTACCCGCAAAATCAATAATGCGTACTTCTTCAGATATAGCTATCATCGGCATGGCAGGTCGCTTTCCGGGTGCCAATTCCATAGAAGAGTTTTGGGACATATTAAAAAATGGCAAGGAAACCATCCAGTTTTTTTCAAACGAAGAACTAGACCCAGCAATTGCAATAGATATTAAAAATGACCCCGACTATGTAGCTGCCAGGGGTATAATTGATGGCGCAGATCAATTCGATGCGGCTTTTTTTGAGATCAATCCAAAGCTGGCGGAGCTGATGGACCCTCAGCAAAGGATTTTTTTAGAGATCGCCTGGGAAGTATTGGAAAAAACGGGTTGCCTGCCCCATCAATACAAAGGGACGATAGGCGTATTTGCCGGAACTGGCACCAATTCCTATTATTACAATAATGTACATGGGCATTCCAGGTTAATTGACCAGGTCGGCAGTTTTCAAGTAATGACCGTAAATGAAAAAGACTATATTTCTTCCCGTACGGCCTATCAGTTGAATCTGAAAGGGCCTGCGGTAAGTGTCTATTCAGCCTGCTCTACCTCTTTACTTGCAATTGCACAGGCGGTTGAAAGCATCCGCAACGGACAAACCGATATAGCAGTGGCAGGTGGCGCAAGTATTACATCGCCATTAAAAAGTGGACATTTATACCAGGAAGGTGCCATGCTTAGCAAGGACGGCCACTGTCGAAGTTTTGATGCCAATGCTACCGGTACCGTTTTTAGTGATGGTGCAGGCGTAGTATTATTGAAAGGTATCGAAGCGGCAAAAAAGGATGGCGATACCATTTATGCTGTGATTAAAGGTGTTGGTATAAATAACGATGGCGGCGGAAAAGGAAGTTTTACCGCACCAAGCAGCGAAGGACAAGCACATGCCATTGCAATGGCCATCCGGGATGCAGCCATTGACCCTTCAACCATTGGCTACATTGAAACACACGGTACTGCCACACCCCTGGGCGACCCGATAGAAATAGAAGGTTTAAAAATGGCTTTTGGAGATCAACCGCTCAATCAATTTTGTGCAATCGGCTCCGTGAAAAGTAACATGGGACATCTGACTGCGGCAGCCGGTGTAACTGGGTTAATAAAAACTGCACTGGCCATACATCACAAGAAAATTCCACCATCGCTGGGTTTTGATCGGCCAAACCCAAATATCGATTTTAAAAATAGCCCGTTTTACGTAAATACCAGTCTTTCAGAATGGCGAACTGAATCTTACCGGAGAGCCGGTGTAAGTTCTTTTGGAGTAGGAGGCACAAATGTACATGTGGTAATGGAAGATTATGAAATGGCATTGCCTGAATCATCTGGTAGCCGGCATTTCCAATTGATAACATGGTCTGCAAAATCGGAAAATAGTCTCGCTGGCTATGCTGCAAAACTGGCGGCTTTTACAAAACAAAACAACGATATTAATCTGGCGGATATAGCTTTTACGCTGCATTCAACCCGTAAAGATTTTAATTACCGAAGATTCGTGTTGGCACAAAACACTGATCAACTGGTCAGGGCATTGGAACAGGATGCAGTCTCATTACAACGGAATCATTTAAAAGAATTACCTGCAGAAAAGGTATTCCTGTTTCCAGGCCAGGGGTCACAGTACCTGAACATGGGACTTTCGCTATACCAACAAGAAACGGTATATCGGGAGGCTGTGGATGCATGTGCAGCCATACTGCTGCCGCTGTTGGAAACCGACGCAAGGCAAATCATTTTCCCAACCGAAATAAACGAAACAGCAGAAGAACTTTTAAAAAATACCAGATACACACAACCGGCCATTTTTGTAACCGAATATGCACTTGGAAAATTATGGATGAGCTGGGGAATAGAACCATCTGTTTATTGCGGCCATAGTGTTGGTGAATTTGTAGCAGCATGTTTTGCAGGTGTTGTCTCCTTAGAAGATGCGCTTTTTCTTATTGCAGCACGTGGAAAAATGGTTAGTGAACTACCCCGTGGAAGTATGCTATCCGTAAGAGCTAAGGCGGCAGACTTAAAAGCCATCCTTCCAGCCAGCCTATCAATAGCTGCAATCAACAGCAATCAATTGTGTGTAGTTGCAGGCGAAATAGAAGCGATTGATGGCTTTTCAAAAATCTTAAATGAAAAGTCAATTGCCAATAAAAAATTACAAACCAGTCATGCATTTCATTCATCGATGATGGATCCTATCGTTGATGAATTTGAAAAAATAATAAGTCAGGTAAAATTAAATCATCCCCGAAAACCAATCGTTTCTACCGTAACTGGTAGCTGGCTTACAGATGCTCAGGCAACCGATCCACAATACTGGTCAGGACATTTAAGGTCAACTGTATTGTTTGGGGAGGCAATCGAAACTATTTTAAATCACGGTAACGTACTTTGTATTGAAGTAGGGCCAGGCAATGCTTTGTCTACACTTGTAAAACAGCAAAGCAGTGGCAGAACCATACAAACTATTACCAGTTTGGAAAATAATAGCTGCCAAAAATCGGAATATGAATCATTGCTAAAAGCATTGGGGCAGGTTTGGCTAAATGGTATTAAACCAGATTGGAAAAGCTTCTACTCAGATCAAAAAAGAAATAAAATCAACCTGCCTGCTTATTCATTTGATAGAAAAATTTGTTGGGTTAGTCTGGTAACCACCCCGGCAGCAAACGACCAGTCATTTTTTTCCACCAACATTACTTTAAATGGGCAGTCAATCCCTCAAAACAAGACGATATCAACCGAAATGATTTCAACCCAACCAGTTATGCGAAAAGAAAATTTAATCGAAAAAATAAAAGAAATACTAGAAGACGCTGTTGGTATTGACACCGCTAATTGTATGGCAAATATGACATTCCTTGAATTGGGATTAGATTCGCTGTTGTTAACCCAGCTTGCATTGACCTTTAAAAAGAAGTTTGGTTTACCCATTACTTTCCGTCAATTAAACGAGGATTTCGCTACCCTTGAAACGCTGGCACAATACCTGGATGAAAATCTACCGGCTCACCAGTTTCGGCCAGAAGCAGTTGCGCATGCAAGCAATATTCCTTCTGAAAATATAATTTTCCTTGGAAATAACGGCAATGGACAGATGGCTGCTGACGCAAGTCTGGAACTAATTAACCAGCAATTGCAAATACTGGCAAAACAGGTCGCCCTTATCCAGGGATCGAAACCGGTGCAAAACCCTGCCAACGAGTTCGGAAAACCGGCACCTGTCTACAAAAATATTTCAGCGGTAGTTGTTCCTGATAAAGAAGGCAATGAATTATCGCCTGAAGAAGCGATTGAAATAAAAAAGCCCTTTGGAGCCACTGCACGAATCGAAAGACAGGTTACGGAACTTACTGATAAACAAAAAGTTTTCCTTCAGGATCTCACCAAAAAATATAATCAGAAAACCGTCAGCAGTAAAATATATGCGCAGCAGCACCGGTCATTTATGTCAGACCCCCGGGTAGTTTCGGGTTTTAAACCACTTACAAAAGAGATTGTCTATCCGATCGTTGTTAATAAATCAAGCGGTAGCAAGTTATGGGACATTGACGGCAATGAATACATCGATATTTTAAATGGTTTTGGCTCCTCAATGCTAGGCTATCAGCCAGACATCATAAAAAAAGCGCTCCACGAACAAATAGAAAGCGGTTTTGAAGTAGGCCCCCAGCACGAATTAGCGGGAGAGGTAAGTAAGCTGGTTTGCGAAATGACGGGTTTCGATCGGGCTGCACTATGTAGCACCGGATCTGAAGCCGTGTTGGGCACTATGAGAATTGCCAGAACAGTTACCGGACGATCATTGATTGTTGCATTTACGGGTTCTTACCATGGCATTGTGGATGAAGTAATTGTAAGGGGAACAAAAAAATTAAAGTCCTATCCTGCTGCACCAGGCATCATGCCGGAAGCCGTTCAGAATATGTTGATTTTAGATTACGGTACAGAAGAAAGTTTACAGATAATTAAAGCAAGGGCGCACGAATTGGCGGCAGTGTTGGTGGAGCCTGTGCAAAGCCGTCGTCCAGAATTCAGACCAATTGAATTTTTAAAACAAGTACGGAAAATAACAGCCATATCAGGTACTGCCTTAATCTTTGACGAAGTGATTACTGGTTTCAGAATGCATGCCGGGGGGGCGCAGGCTTTGTTTGGAATTAAGGCAGATATTTCATCTTATGGAAAAGTAGTTGGCGGAGGTATACCCATTGGTGTAATAGCAGGCAATAAAGAATGGATGGATGCATTGGATGGCGGGTTCTGGCAATATGGTGATAGCTCATTTCCAGAGGTGGGTGTCACTTATTTTGCAGGCACTTTTGTAAGGCATCCGCTGGCATTGGCCGCTGCAAAAGCTTCGTTGCAATATATGAAGAAGAAGGGGCCCGGTTTACAGCTCAGTCTCAATGCAAAAGGTGATAAGATTGCCAATACCTTAAATCCGGAATTTGAAAAAAGAAACCTGCCGTTTTTTATAGCCCAGTTTGGATCAATGTGGAAAATTAAATTTAAATTAGAGGTGCCTTACGGAGAGCTTCTCTTTACCCTGATGCGATATAAAGGAGTGCATGTGTGGGATGGATTTCCATGCTTTATGACAGAAGCAATCAGTGATGCAGAGATCGATGAGGTAATCCGCCTTTTTATAGAAAGTACGGATGAAATGATAGCGGCTGGTTTTTTTGGAGGTAATCTTTCAAAGGAAAACTCGTTTGCTGAAATAAATATTTTATTCCCTTTTAGTACCCCCCCTTTAACCGGTGCAAAATTGGGGAGGGATGATGAAGGAAATCCTGCATGGTACATTGCGGATAATGAACGACCGGGCAAATATTTACGATTAGAATTAAATAAATAAGTATGGTACAAGGAATTGGCAATACTGGTAACCTGGAAAGTGTTGATTATAACCCATTTGAAGGGCCAGAAATCGTTTTTATAATACCTTGTACTGAACCACAGGTAGAAATATTGACTTCCTGTATGCTGGGTGGTGATGATGCCAACCGTGCTTTTAATGAATCTGTTACCTTAAAATTTACCGGCAAGCTGAATAGGGAGGCGATCGAAAATGCATTTCAACAACTAATCAGCAGGCATGAATCACTCCGTTCAGTTTTTAGCTTTAAAAACAAACAGTCGCTTATTTTTAAAAGTCTTCCTTTTGAACTCACCTGGACGGATTTTTCTTCAGAGACCCTCATTAACAGGCAGCAATTGATAAAGGATTATATTCATCAGGATTCCTTTCACTTATTTGACCTGGTGAATGGTCCGCTAATAAAAGCATGCGTATTAAAATCAAATGAGCAGGAATATTTACTAGTGTTGACCGCCCATCATATTATTTGTGATGGCTGGTCAATGGGCATCATACTGCAGGATCTTGGGAAATTGTATTCTGCAGAAGTTCAGCAAAAATTTATTGATTTGCCTAGGCCGGTCTTATTTAGTCAGTATACCTTGCAGCAGTTAAGCTTTCTAAAAAGCAATGAATACCAACAAACAGAAAATTTCTGGGTCAATCAATTTGTAAATAACATACCGGTGTTAAATCTACCGACAGATTTTTCAAGGCCGGCAATACGCTCCTATAAAAGCAGCCGGTTTGACTACCTGTTGGGCAACAGATTGATTGCTGATTTAAAACTGACCGGCAATAATGCCGGGTGTAGCCTGGTTACAACATTGATGGCTGCTTTTGAAACTTTTTTATACCGGTTAACGGGGCAGGGTAACATTGTGATCGGATTGCCCACGGCAGGCCAGTCGGTAACTGCGAATTATTACCTGGTTGGGCATTGCGTAAATTTATTGCCATTGCGCAGTAATCCTGAAAAAGAGATTTCTTTTATCGAATACCTGAAAAAGAGAAAGCCTGCAGTTTTTGATGCATACGAACATCAGCAACTTACATTTGGAAGTATCCTTAAAAAATTAAAAATTGCGAGAGACCCTTCCCGCATTCCATTGGTGCCTGTAGTATTTAATATTGATATGGGCATGGATGACAAAGTAGATTTTCATCTATTGAAACACCAATTATCAAGTAACCCAAGGGCTTTCGAAAACTTTGAATTGTTTTTAAATATCAGCGGATCCAATGATAGCATCACGCTGGAATGGTCGTACAATGCCCAACTTTTTAAACGATCTACCATTGAAGGAATGATGCAACAATTTGAACAATTGCTTGCAACGATCGCCGCAAATCCTCAGGTAAAACTGGGCGATATTCAATTGGTGAATAAAAATTCATTTCAAAAAACGCCCATTGAGTTAATGGGCAAGGTATCCACATTTCCGGATAAGCCGGTTCATGAGTTAATCAGCATGATGGCAGCAAAAGCTGTCAACAAAACTGCACTCATTTTTCAGGATAAGGAATATACCTATCTGAACCTGGAAGAAAGCGCCAACCAGTTAGCCCACTACCTTATTCAACAAGGAATTATCTCTGGTGATTTTGTTGGAATAGCACTGGATCGATCACCCGAAATGCTGATAACATTACTGGCGATTATGAAGGCCGGTGCAGCATATATCCCGCTTGACCCGGATTATCCGGAAGATAGGATTTCTTTCATTTTAGCAGATACGAATGCAACGCTTTTAATTACCTCCAGAAAATATGATGGGAAATTTAGTAATCCCACCGGATGTATGCTGATAGAAAACGCAAGTGAGCAATCACGAAAACTACCATCAACTCCACCCAATATAAAAGTATCTTCAAACGATTTGGTCTATATTCTTTACACATCAGGCTCAACGGGCAAACCTAAGGGAGTGCTGATTGAACACCATAATCTTGGCAATCTATTATATAGCATGTTTGATTTTCCCGGCTTTTCCGAACGGGACATTTTGTTGGCAGTTACCACGATTGCTTTTGATATAGCAGGTTTGGAATTATTCCTGCCTCTTATCAGTGGAGCAACGATGGTATTGGCAACAGAAGAAGAAACCAAAGACGGCAATTCGTTGCTCAAATTAATTGAGCAAAAAAAAGTGTCAGTGATACAGGCCACCCCTTCTACTTATAAAATGATGCTTTCATCCGGTTGGGAAAAAAAGCTTGATCTAAAAATTCTTTGCTGCGGCGAACCATTGTCAAAAGATCTGGCTGGTAAATTAATTCCCCGGTGTCAAACACTTTGGAATATGTATGGGCCTACTGAAACCACCATTTATTCAACCGGAAAACAGATTGTAGCAACTGATGAAATCATTACCATTGGTAAACCGATCAATAATACACAGGTATTTATAATTGATGAAGCTTTTCATCTTTTATCTGAAGGGTCCACCGGTGAAATTGCCATATGCGGAGATGGACTTGCAAGAGGATATTTCAACCGGGATGATCTTACCAGGGAGAAATTTATACCACATCCATTTGTTGCTACAAAAAAAATGTACCGTACAGGTGATCTTGGAAAAGTTTTGCCAGATGGAGAAATTCTATGCCTTGGCCGACTTGACAACCAAATTAAAATACGGGGTTACCGGATTGAAACGGGTGAAGTTGAAAATATACTGGAATCAATTACTGGCATAAAAGAGGCGGTGGTGATTTGTAAAGAAAATAAGCTGGGCGATGCCCGGTTGGTTGCCTATGTTGTAGAGGAAGACTTAAACAATCATCCCGCTATTTCAAAAGAAACAATCAATCAATGGAAAGAACATGTTTCCCTAGTGTTACCGGCTTATATGGTACCAGCTCATTTTGAAATACTCCCCTTTCTTCCGTTAACACCCAACGGAAAAGTTGACCGAAAAGCTTTACCGGAACCAACTTTTAATATTAAACATAATATTGTCAGAACGCATGGCGTTCTTACCAAAGACGAAGAATTTATCAAAGATATTTGGGTTGAATTACTGGATATAAATGACATCAGTCTTACAGATAATTTCTTTCATTTGGGTGGTCATTCGTTAATTGCAATTGAAGTAATGATCCGGATCGAAAATAAGACAGGAAAAAAAATACCGCCATCGACCCTATTTCAATACCCCACTATTTCGGGATTGGCTTCAGTGATGCAGGATAAAGCAGGGTTAAGTAAATGGAAGTCGCTGGTCGCAATAAAACCTGCCGGAAATAAAGACCCGCTTTACATAGTACACGGGACAGGATTGGACGTAATGGTCTTCAATAACATCGCCAGGCATATGGATGAGGATCAGCCGGTATATGGAATAAAAGCAAAGGGTAAAGACGGAGATGATGAGTTAATGGAGGAAGTAGAAAAAATGGCCGCTTTTTATATTACCGAGATGATAGAACAAAATCCAAAAGGCCCTTATGCGCTTATTGGCTTTTCGGCCGGCTCTGTGGTAGCTTTTGAAATGGCAAAGCAATTAAATGCCATGAATAAAAAAGTTAAATTATTGGGGATTATTGATTTTGATTTAGACGAAATTGCAAGCCGGGGTAATTTTTTTACCAGGGTACAAAAAAAAGCAGTTTTGTTTATTCCCTGGTTGATTCACCTGGTAAAATCATTTTTACGTTATCCTAAAAAAACTTTTGACTACCAGGTAATGTGTCTTAATCTTAGATATATAAGTTTGCTCGATAGTTTAGGTATTGGAAATAAAACAACTTTGAATCGATTTTACAAATCGCTTCAGGATGCGCAGGCTAAATATGAATTTGCAATAAGGCAATATGTAATGAAGCCGACTGAAATTCCAATTGACTTGTTTGTTTCAAGTATAAAAGTGTATTATCAAAACGATCCTAAATTTCTAGGTTGGAAACCATTTGCAAAAAAGGGCATTAAAATTCATAAAATCCCAGGCGATCATGACGACATGATTTTGCCACCAAATGATAAGGAATGTGCAAAAGTATTACAGCACCGTTTGAACATGCTGTAAGCGGGTTTACTTTCATATATCGTTATACTATGATCCTAATAAAAATATTCTTCCAATAAAAAAGTCATACCTAAAATTTATAAAAGATACTGCGAGGTGATTGATGGTAAAATTAAAGGCAAACCAAGTAACAAGATCATAGTGGTAGAATTTGATGAATGCCATCGCAATACTGGAAAAAACATGAGTGCACTAAAACGTATCAGGTAGACTTCGGAAAGATTATGGAACGCCGGCTATAAATCAGTCCGTTCTATCGAATATTATAAAAGAACTTTTATTAAAACCGATGTTTATAAAAAGCTCAAAACAAAAATTATATTAAAAATTGTTCAATAAAAATAACTCAAATACTATGGGTTAAAAACCATAGGTTGAAGAAGGACTGAAAGTCCATATGGAGGCTTCGCCATTCTTCTTATTTTATTATCAAAGAGATTGTTAGAAGTTCAGCATTGCGGCTTCTATTTAAAACCCTTACTGAGCTTGCATTTCAGAATAGATTAAAAAAATATTTTTCTGGCAAAAAAATATACAGTACACTACTCCCTAATTTTCAACAGACAAGCACTCTTACAAAATCTCGTAAAGGATTGATGAAGACGAAAAACCCAAGGCTATGTATGGGTGAGGGTGGTATTCAGTAAATACCATGTCTCCTGGAATTTTAATACACTAGCACTTTTATAAAATTTAGCGTAGGATTGATGAAGGTGAAAGACCATTACTGGGTTAACTCAATCCAGTTTTCTTA
>Ga0209181_10001396_pt1 | contig 42480 bp, 45 predicted proteins | sample MAT05_FD_187208 | JGI IMG/M metagenome (GOLD analysis project Ga0209181, IMG submission 187208) | Freshwater microbial communities from Lake Fryxell liftoff mats and glacier meltwater in Antarctica - MAT-05 (SPAdes) (version 2) | ecosystem: Environmental > Aquatic > Freshwater > Ice > Liftoff... | reverse complement strand
CTATGCACGCGATGTGCTCGGGCGGTTGCTGATCGACCTTTCATGGGCTTCATCCAAACTCGAGGGCAACACCTACACGCGGCTGGATACCCAACGCCTGATCGAGCAAGGTGAGGCGGCCGCCGGCCGCGACGCGCGCGAAACGCAGATGATCCTGAACCACAAGCGCGCCATCGAGTACCTGGTGGATGGCGCCGACGAGATCGGCTATGACATTCATACTTTTCAAAACCTGCATGCGCTGCTGTCGGAGAATCTGCTCGCAGATCCTGGCGCGGGCGGCAAACTGCGCGAGCGCATCGTGGATATCTCGGGCACGGTGTTTCGTCCGCTGGCCATCCCGCAACAGATCGACGGCTTCTTTCGTGTTGTTCTCGACAAAGCGGCGGCGATCGGCGACCCGTTTGAACAGGCGTTCTTCCTGATGGTGCAGATTCCCTACCTGCAGCCTTTCGAAGACGTGAACAAGCGGGTTTCGCGGCTCGGCGCCAACATTCCGTTGCTCAAGCACAACCTTTGCCCCTTGTCCTTTGTCGAAGTGCCTGAACGCGCTTACGTCGAAGGAACTCTGGCTGTCTATGAGCGAAACAAGGTCGAGTTGCTTGTAGATGTATTCGCGTGGGCCTACGAACGATCCTGCCAGCAATACCGCGCAATAGCCGATTCGTTACCGCAGCCAGATCCGTTCAGAAGAAAATATCGTGACGTACTGGCAGATATCATCGGGGAAATCGTGCGCAAACGATGGAAGGCGGACTCGTTGATCATCGAGCGGGAAACTGCGAACCTTGTCCCGGCCGAAGATCGAACGCGATTCATCGAAATGGCCATCGCCGAATTGAAGGGGCTGCACGACGGCAACATTGCCCGCTATCGCTTGCGCCTTTCGGAGTTCCGCGATTGGAAGGAAAAACAGCGGTGATATGTGACCACTATGCTCATGCCCATCAACTGGAGCGATTAAGTGTGGGCGCCGGTGCGAACGTGCTGGTTTTTGGCCGGTTTGAAACTGCAGTAATTTCGGACTCACGACCACCATTCGTTCACGGCCTGGATTGTCTGATGTCGTCCAAGTCATTGAAATAGCGACTGTCAAAGCGAAGAAGACTGTCGGAGGCAATGGAGACGAAGAAAAAGGAACGACAAAATCGCCGCATAGCCAGATCGGCTGAATTCATACACTTTCGGCTCGGCGCTGACAATTAAGGGATGGCCCTCAAAAAATCAGAACTCTATTCCTCGCTCTGGTCGAGCTGTGACGAACTTCGCGGCAGCATGGACGCCAGCCAATACAAGGACTACGCCCTCGTGCTGGTGTTCGTCAAATACGTGAGCGACAAATACGCGGGCCAGCCCTTTGCCCCGATCAAAATTCCGCCGGGCGCGAGCTTTGCCGACATGGTCGCGCTCAAGGGCAAGTCGGATATTGGTGACCAGATCAACAAGAAAATCCTCGGCCCGCTGGCGCGAGAGAACAACCTCTCTGATATGCCGGACTTCGATGGTCCCAAAGCTGGTGGGGTTCGGAGCAAACAGGTTGAAGGCAAATCTGAGGCCGAGCGGGATGCCAAGACTGGGAGAAACCTCCTAAACCCGAAGCGAGATTCGATAAACACCAGGGAAATCGAGGTCGGTACCATCGTCGTCAATCAATGCTTTCCTGATCGCGTCTTGTTTGCCGTTTTTGGATGCCATGGCAATACCATATCCTGCATGGATATTATGATCGAGGCCGCTCATCTCGTATCGAGGCGACAACTATTTTGATAGAGGAGGCCAACCCTCTCCCGCAAGCGGGTAGTGGGAACTGGGAACTGGTCTGTCCCTGCGCTGAGGCTTGCCCTTTTGCGACAGCCTCAAGCGGATAGAGGGAGAGGGCCGTCCCCGCACTGAGGTTTACTGTTTCGCGAAAGTCTCCAATTGCTGGAGCGGGTGTAGCGCGGCTTTGCAGCCTTGCGCGCAGGTTTCTGACTTTTGCGACAGCCTCACCAGCATGGGAATGCGTTCAGCAAAGCTCGTTCAGCGCGCTTGTCAATCCCTTTGCTTTTCCAGCTTTTCCGCACGCTCCGCTGCTGCGCGCGCGAGCGCCCATTCAACCGCATCGACTACAGCGCCAGAATTGAAGGGCTTGATGATGAAGCCTTTTGCACCGCCGCGAATCGCATTTTGCACCGTTTCCGCATCGTGTTTGCCGGTGACCATCAACACAATAGTTTGCGGCGCGCGCTCCAGAATTTGGCTCAAGACTTCAAGGCCATCACTATCGGGCATCATGATGTCCAAAAATACGATATGGGGTTCGAGCTTGATCAGTAATTCAAGCCCAACTTCGCCATTGCCTGATTCCCCAACTACTCTATAACCAGCAGCGTTTAAGATGGTTCGTAACACCATACGAATCATTTGGTTATCGTCAATAATGAGCGCGTTAAACATTTTGGGTCTTCGGGAAATCGAGTGGGTGATTTTGGGGTGTTGGATGGCCATGAAAATGCGCAACCGTCGACAAATGAAGGACATCGAGCCAGACCATCGGGTCGGGCGAGTCATTGCCGGGGTCAGGCCAGGTCCATGAGGGCGTGATGCCGAAATCGCCCTCGTGCATCAGGGTTTTTCGCCATTGACCGCGGTGTAGGCCCCCGCCTGACTCGAAAATGCGCGGGCGAATCGCGTCATAGTCCCGCAGGTGCGGCGCGGCGGCGGGCTTGGGCTCTGCCGGAACCAGGCCCTTGAGCACTTCCCACAGCGGCGCCAAATTTTCGCCATCGATCCTGGCGTAAAACGCCTTGCGTTCCTCGGCGTTGCGAACCACTTCCGCGCTTTTCATTTCCATGCTCTTCTTTCCACACGTCAGCATGCTACAGGTCTACTTTGGCGCCGGGAAGCCGCAGAAAACCGCAGAAAACCCGCCGCACAGCGGGTGCGATTCAAACTGATGTGTCGTATGGTTGGAGCTGGGATCAATGTTGGGCAAGAGATCCGCATGTCGCGCCACTTGAACGCGTCGCCACATCAGTTTGAATCGCACCCGAGAGCGCCGCCAAGGTGGCAGATTCCGCCCTCTTGAGATAACCTGAAAGCGGCTCCCACCAAGGGTTTCAAGCTATACACGAATTCCGTGCCGGCCACGCGCGTTGATTTGCGTGAGGATGCGCCGGGCAATATCCTGAATTGGCACCACCTCATCCACCCCGCCTTGCGCGATGGCTTCCTTGGGCATGCCGAATACGACGCAGCTCGCTTCATCCTGGGCGATGGTGTAGGCGCCGGCATCATGCAGTTCTTCCATTCCCACTGCGCCATCGCGCCCCATGCCGGTGAGAATTGCCGCCACCGCATTCTGCCCGGCGTGCACGGCGCAAGAACGGAACAGCACATCGACTGCCGGACGGTGCCGGTTCACCGGCGGCGCTTGCGACAACTCGGTCATGTAATTGGCGCCACTGCGTTTGAGCAACAGATGCGAATGACCCGGCGCGATGTAGGCGTGGCCGGGCAGAATGCGTTCGTTGTGCACCGCCTCGGTCACCGTGATGCGGCACAGGCTATCCAGGCGGTTGGCGAAGGAACGGGTAAACCCTTCCGGCATGTGCTGGGTGATCAGCACGCCGGGACTATCCGGCGGCAACTGCATCAATACTTCCTTGATTGCCTCGGTGCCCCCGGTGGAAGCGCCGATGGCGATGATCTTCTCGGTCGAGATCTGCCGGTTTGCCAGAGACTGCAGCGGCGTTGCCGCAGGTTGCCCGGCAGCAGCCGCCGAGCGGCGCCGCAGGCCGATTTTGGCCGCTGCTGCGACGCGGATCTTGTCGGTGATCTCGCGCGCGTAGACCTGCATGCCGTTGACGATATCGAGCTTGGGTTTGGCGACAAAATCGACCGCGCCCAGTTCCAGTGCGCGCATTGTGATGTCCGAGCCGCGCTCGGTCAGGGTGGACACCATCACCACCGGCATCGGCCGCAATCGCATCAGGCGCTCAAGAAAATCGAGGCCGTCCATTTTCGGCATTTCAATATCCAGCGTGAGCACGTCCGGATTCAACGCACGAATCATTTCGCGCGCGGCGATCGGGTCCGGCGCCGCGCCTATCATCTCCATATCGCGCTCTTGATTGACAATCTCGGTCAACACTTTACGGATCAAGGCCGAGTCGTCAACGGCCAGCACACGAATTTTCCGCACTGTCTCGGCTGCTGCTGATTGCATTGATTTCCCCTTTGCGCGTGCTCAACCGAACAACTCGATGTCGCCACCTGCGCCGGCTCCCGCATCCCGGCGCAAACGCTGCGTGTATTGGGCTTCCCGCTCGGCCAGCGTGTTGTTGTGCATGTTGGTCAGCTTTTTGACCCGCACGCGACCCTCCCGCGGGAAAAAATAAACCTTGCGCGGATAAATGTCCTCGAGGTCGCGTGCCGCCACGCGGATCCCTTCATCGGCAAGAAATTCCAGCACGAACTGTGCGTTGCGCGACCCCACGTTGCTGTTACTCAGGCAATTCATCACGTTACCGCCGCCGAACACCTTGGCTTCGAAATTCCGCCTGGAAGCGCCCAGCTTGAGCAGCCCGTTGATCAGCAGTTCCATTGCCTGCACACCATAGCGCCCGGTACTGCCGAAGCGGTCGGCCCCGCCGCTGCCGGCATCCGGCAGCATGAAGTGATTCATCCCGCCGATACCGCTTGTGACATCGCGAATGCAGGCGGCAACGCACGAGCCCAACACCGTCACTTGCACCAGATCTTCATTGGTGACGTGATATTCGCCCGGCAAGAGCTTCACCGCGGTTCGCTGCAAACCCGGATCCATATACCGATTGCGTGCCAGACCGTCGGCTGCGGTTGGTTCTGCCATGTCAGTGTTTTGCCAATGGTTGATAGACCGTCTTGCCACGCAGCTTGAACATGTCGGTCGCGTGGTGCAGGCTTTCCGAATGCCCCATGAAAAGGAGCGCGTCTTCACGCAGCAGCGGGTAGAAGCGCTCGAGTATTCTGCGCTGGGTCGGTCGGTCGAAATAGATCATCACATTACGGCAAAAGATCGCGTCGAGCGGCCCGCGCACCGGCCAGCTTGGGTCCAGCAGATTGAGCTGGCGGAAGGTGACGAGCTCACGCACCTCATCGCGCACCCGCGCAAACCCGGTCTGCGCACCACTGCCCTTGAGAAAAAACCGCTTGGCGTAACCGTCCGGCAGGCGCTCCAGTAATTCGAGCGGATACACGCCGGCGGTGGCCGTTTGCAACACATTGGTATCGAGGTCAGTCGCCAGAATGCGCATTTTCGACGCCTGGCGCCCGAGCGTATCGAGCGCGGTCATCGCGATCGAGTAAGGTTCTTCGCCGGTTGAAGCCGCGCTGCACCAGACTGTCATGCTGCCGCGGCCAGCCCCTTTGCGCAGCAGATCGGCCAGCACCGGAAAATGATGTTGTTCGCGAAAAAACGAGGTCAAATTGGTAGTCAGGGCATTGGTGAACTGCTGCCACTCTGCAGCATCCTTTTTTGACTCCAACCGGTCAAGATAATCGGCAAAACGCTGCACCCCCAGATGCCGCAGGCGCCGCCCGACGCGGCTATACACCATCTGCCGCTTGGTTTCCTTGAGGGAGATGCCGGCCCTGGTGTGAATCAGCCGGCAGATCCGCTCGAAGTCACTGTCGGTGAATTCAAAATCCCCGCCGTCATTGCGGTCCTGTTGCATGCCGATAAGTCCTCAAAGCAATGATGGGTGACAGTTGCCAGCAACCCGCTGGCGCCAGCGCCGGCAGGTTGCAATACTCGATTATGGTTTTAGCCAGCCGGCCCGCGTGATTGATCGCGCGTGCCGGCTGCCGCTTCCAATTGCCGGTCAGAACTCTTCCCAGCTTTCGGCCGCACCAGCGCCGCCGCCGGCCACCTTGGCAGCACGCCGCGGCGCCGGTTTGGCTTCCGGCTGCGTTCCCGCTTTCGGCTTGGCCACCGGCTTGCTCGGCAAACGCGTCACGTTTGAAGCGCGGGTTGGCGCGCGGCGCTCCGCACGAACCGAGTCGTCGAGCTTGAACATCGCCACCGCTTCAACCAGCTTCTGCGCCTGTTCTTCCAGGCTCTCAGCCGCCGCGGCCGCTTCTTCAACCAGCGCCGCGTTCTGCTGCGTCACTTCGTCCATCTGCGTGATTGCGGTGCTGACCTGGTCGATGCCGGACGACTGCTCCTGCGAGGCCGCCGTGATCTCGCTCATGATGTCGGTCACGCGTTTGACCGAAGTCACGATCTCGTCCATCGTCTTGCCGGCCTGATCGACCAGCTTGGTGCCGTTGTCAACTTTATTGACCGAGTCTTCGATCAGGGTCTTGATCTCTTTGGCGGCTGCTGCCGAACGCTGCGCCAGATTGCGCACTTCCGTTGCCACCACCGCAAAGCCACGCCCCTGTTCACCGGCCCGCGCCGCCTCGACTGCTGCGTTGAGCGCGAGGATGTTGGTCTGGAATGCGATGCCGTCGATCACGCTGATGATATCGACAATCTTCTTCGAACTTTCGCTGATCGAACTCATCGTCGTCACCACCTGCTTGACCACATCACCGCCGCGCACCGCGATGTCGGATGCGCCAATTGCCAGCTGATTGGCCTGCTTGGCGTTCTCCGCGTTCTGCTTGACGGTCGAAGTGAGTTCTTCCATCGACGAAGCCGTTTCTTCCAGCGAGCTGGCCTGCTCTTCGGTGCGGCTCGACAGGTCGGTGTTGCCTGAGGCGATTTCTTTCGATGCCGTGCCGATCAGATCGGAAGATTCCTTGATCTGCCCGACCACGCCAGCCATGTTGTCGACCATCGCATTGACGCTTTCGCACAGCGCTGCGATCTGGCCGCTCTTGCCTTCGAGCGAAATGCGTCGGGTCAGGTCGCCGTCTTGGGTGGCGCCTGCCACTTCTTGCGTCTGCGCGACCACTGCGGCAATGTTTTCGATCAGGGAATTGACACCGCCACACAGTTCTGCGATCTGGCCGCTCTTGCCTTCGAGCGGAATCCGCTGTGTCAGGTCACCTTCCTTGGCGGCGCTTGCCACCTCCCCGGTCTGGGCTACTGCCTGCTCCATCACCTGTGCGGCGAGCACCTGGGCGGTCACGTCGGTTGCGAACTTGACCACCTTGAACGGCTTGCCGTTCAAATCCATGATCGGGTTGTACGAGGCCTGAATCCAGACTTCCTTGCCGCCCTTGCCGATGCGCTTGTATTGCGCAGCATCGAATTCGCCGCGGTTAAGCTTGTCCCAGAACATGCGGTATTCAGTGGTGGAGCGAAAGGCCGGTTCGACAAACATGCTGTGGTGCTGCCCTTTGATCTCGCCCAGCGAATACCCCAGCGTGTTGAGAAAATTGTCGTTCGCAGTGATGACCTTGCCGTCCATGGTGAACTCGATCACTGCCTGCGCTTTGTTGATCGCAGCCAACTGGCCTTTGAAATTGAGGTTCGATTCCAGCAGCACATCCTGCATGCTCTTCAAGCCGGTCAGCAACTGCCCGGTCTCGTCCTTGCTGTCAACCACAATGTCGTTGTCCAGCTTGCCCGTGGCTATCCCGTCCGCGATCACCACCGCCCGTCCCAGCGGGCCGGTCACCGATCGCGTCACCCACCAGGCGACGCCACAGGCCAGCAGCGCGGCCAGGGCGGCCAGCGCCAGCATCATGTTGCGTGCGCTGGCATAGACTTCTTCGCTGGTTGCGACGCCTATCTCCAGCTGCTTGCCCTGGCTGGCGAGCATCTCCCTGATGTGTGCCAAGTACACGTCCAGGGTCGGCAGCATTTCTGCGTTCGAAATCTTTACCGCATCGTCGCGCTTTCCTTCCTCCACCGCCTTTACAAGCTTGGTGAAGGCGACGATATAGATGGCCCGGCTTTCCTTGATTTTGGCCATCAACGCTTTGTCTTCCGGAGTGGACAGCAGACTTTCAAGTTTTTCCGCATTCTCGGCGGCCGTCTTCGTGTTGGCCGCGATACGTTCCTTTATCTTGGCCATCTGCGCCGGATCGGTCACATTGAGCATTTCCAGGAACCTTCTGGAATTCGCCCGGCTCGCGCTTTCCATTGCGCCTGCAGCTTGCACCTTCGCCACGTCTCGTTTGACCATGATGGCCGTGTTCTCCTTCAACTGCGCCATTCGCGAAAGCCCCAAGGCGGTAATACCGATCAAGAACAACAGTACGATGCCAAAGCCAATTCCCAAACGCTTGCCTATCTTCAGGTTTTTCATGACAGTTACTCCAGTTAAATAAAATTGGTGACTAAGGATGAAGCCAGGGTGAATCAGTGAACTTTCTCGTCGATCAACGCCATGTCGGCGCTGGACATCAGTTTTTCGATATCCATCAAAATCAGCATCCGCGCGTCCAGCGCCCCCAGCCCGGTGATGAAGGTGGCATCGAACTTGGTTGACGCGAATTCAGGGGCAGGCCGGATCTGCTCGGCCGACAGCGCGATCACGTCCGAGACGCTGTCCACCACCATGCCGACCACGCGCCCGGCGACGTTGAGGACGATGACCACCGTAAACTGGTCGTACGCGGCGCTGCTCAATTGAAACTTGATGCGCATGTCGATGATCGGCACGATGATGCCGCGCAGGTTGATCACGCCCTTGATGAAGGGCGGCGCGTTGGCGATGGTGGTCGGCTTCTCATAGCCGCGAATCTCCTGCACTTTGAGAATTTCGATGCCGTATTCCTCGGCGCCGAGCGTGAAGGTGAGAAACTCGTTCGGGCCCGCTTGCGCCACTGCCTGATTCGCCGCCGCCGCGGCAACCGCCGCGTGGGTTGCCGTGTTGGCCGTGTTGGCCGTGCTGGTCTGGTTCATTGCTTCGCTCCTTGAATCGGGAAAATTGAATTAGCCTGTGTGCGCTTCTGCGCTCAAGCCGCCAGTTTCAGTTCCACACCCTGCGCGGCGTTGTCATTCACATTGCTGCGTACCACCGCGTTGACATCCATGATCAGGCCCACCGTGCCGTCGCCCATGATGGTGGCGCCCGAGACACCGCGCACCCGGCGGTAGTTTGATTCGAGGCTCTTGATCACCACCTGGTTCTGCCCCAGCAACGCGTCCACAAACAGCGCCTTTTTGGTGCCGTCGGATTCCAGAATCACGATGATGCCGGCGCTCATGTCGGTGGAGGCCGCTTTGACTCCGTAAAAATCGTGCGCCCGCACAATCGGCAGGTATTCGCCACGCACGTGGATCACCATGTTGCAGTTGCCCACGGTCTTGATCTCTTCCATGCGCGGCTGCAGCGATTCAATGATGTAGGTGAGCGGCACAATGAAGGTTTGGTCCCCCACCGCAACCGAGAGGCCGTCGACGATGGCGAGCGTCAGCGGCAGGCGGATCGATATGCGCGTGCCGGCGCCCAGGGCAGAATCGATTTCGACGCTGCCGCCCAACGCCTGAATATTCCGGCGCACTACATCCATGCCGACGCCGCGGCCAGAGACATCGGTGACCACTTCGGCGGTGGAGAAGCCGGCCGCGAAAATGAGCAACCAGACTTCCTGATCGGGCATCGTGTCGGTGACCGCCAGGCCTTGCGCCCGTGCCTTGGCGATAATTTTGCTGCGATCGAGTCCGGCGCCGTCGTCCAGCACTTCGATCACGATGTTGCCGCCCTGATGGAACGCGCGCAACGTGATCGTGCCCTTCGCCGCCTTGCCCGCAGCAACCCGCTTCTCCGGGTTTTCGATGCCGTGATCAATCGAGTTGCGCACCAGGTGAGTCAGCGGGTCGGCGATTTTTTCAATCAGGCCTTTGTCCAGTTCGGTACTCTCACCCACGGTCTTGAGCTCGACTTCCTTGCCCAGCTTGGAGGCCAGATCACGCACCAGACGCGGAAAGCGGCTGAACACGAAGCTGATCGGCATCATGCGGATCGACATCACCGATTCCTGCAAGTCGCGGGTATTGCGCTCAAGCTGGCCAAGACCCTTGACCAGCCTTTCGTGTTGCGCGGCGTTCGCGGTCAAGGCGGTTTGCGCCAGCATCGACTGGGTGATCACCAACTCGCCCACCAGGTTGATCAGTTGATCGACCTTTTCGATATTGACGCGAATCGAGCTGGCATCCGAACTCGCTGCGGCGCTCTGCTTGTCGGTGGCGCGGCGGCCACGCTGCTCTTCAACCGGCGCATTGTTGTCGCTGGCGCGGCGCCCGGCGGCGCCTTCTGCCGCACGCAGCTCCACCACGGCTGCTGCGGGAGTGGTTTGGACGCTTGTAACCGGCGCTGTAATCGCAGCGGCCGCAGCCGTGTGTGAATCAGGCGCCCCGGTGCCGGCAATCGCTTGATACAGCGGCTCGAAGAACCCAAAGCCCGGCTCATCACCCGCCGGAAGAACCGCGGTAGAACGGGTTGTTGGCCCCGCTTCGCCCGCTGCTGCCGTGGTGCCCGCTGGTGCAGTTGTGCCCGTCGGTGCAGTTGTGCCCACCCGTGCCTGCGCTGTATTTTTGGCCGGCGTTGCCGCCGTTGGCAGCACTTCCTCGATGTTGATGCCGGCCGGATCGACCACAAACGCCAAGGCTTCCCACAAATCATTTTCAAGCGCATCTGTGATGACGTTGACCACGCATGGCTCATACGCTACGTTGGCATTGTCTTGCGCGATCAAGGGCAGCTGTACGCTCCTTGAGGCCGCATCCATTTCGGCACTTCCCATGGTGCGCAGGTTGCGCAGCAGGTTGTCAAAAGCCGCAGTTGTGCTGCGAAAATTAAACTCGACCCGGTAGTGCCGGCCGGCAATCGCTGCGGGCTGCGCTGCTGCGCTACTGTCGATGCGGCTGCTGTCGCCTGCCGGCGACGCTGCATTGGCAAGCGCCTGCCCGGCGCCACCGGCGGCCAGATTGCTGAGCCATTCACGCACTTGTGCGGCCTTGGCCGGGTCCGCCGCGCCATCGCCCCGATGCCCTGCCAATTGCGCCTTGACCACATCGCGGGCCATCAAAAATGCGTCCACCATTTCTGCACGCAGTGCCAGCTCATGCTTGCGCAGGCGGTCAAGCAACGATTCGAGCACATGCGTGACTTCTGTCATGTCGGCAAAGCCAAAGGTCGCAGCACCGCCCTTGATCGAATGGGCGACGCGAAATATAGCGTTCAATTCTTCATCGCCGGGGTTGTCAATGTCGAGATCGATCAACAGGTTTTCCATGTCGCCGAGGAGCTCGGCGGCCTCGTCAAAAAACACCTGGTAGAACTCGCTCATGTCGATGCTCATGGTTTCCTCTTTCTGTTTCTCTTTAGCGGCTGTCGAGTCGAATCGCGGCGGGTGGGTCAACCAAGCACTTTTTTGACTACCTGGAGCAAACGGTCCGGATCGAACGGCTTGACCATCCATCCGGTGGCGCCGGCGGCGCGGCCGGCGGCTTTCATTTCGTCGCTTGATTCGGTAGTCAGCATCAGAATCGGCGCGCGGCTGTAGGCCGGCAAGGCGCGCAGCGACTTGATCAGCGTCAAACCATCCATGCGCGGCATGTTCTGGTCAGTCAGCACCAGATCGACCGGCCCCAGTTTGGCTTTGTTCAGCCCATCCTGGCCATCTTCGGCTTCGACTACGTCGTAGCCTGCGCTGCGCAGCGTGAAGCCGACCATTTTTCGAATTGACGGTGAGTCGTCCACCGCGAGTATTTTCTTGGCCATGCGTCGCTCCTTGCAAATCGTGCGTAATCTGTTTGGGTAAGGCTTGTCTGCGTTGTCCGGCCGGCTTAAAACAATTCCACTTCACCCTGCCGCATATCAATTGCCAGGACCGGCTTTGAACCCGCCGGAAGCGGGCTGCCTGCGTGTTGCGACAGACCTTGTCCTTCGCTCACGGTTGGCTCGGGGCCGGACAATTCCGCCATTGCATCGAGGTGCTTGCGCACGTGTTCGATCAATTGCGAAACCATGTCCTGGAATTGCAGGTGACGCAGCGCAGAACCCGCATGCAAATCGATCATTTGGCTGAGCTCCAGGGTTTTTTCCCAGGCTCCGGCATGGTCGCTCCTTGCGACTGTCTGCTGCAGGCGGCTGGCTTCGCGAATCGCACAGGCATCAACCAGCAGATGCTCCACTGCGTCACGCAGCAACGTCTGCACTTGCGACATATCGCTCTGCGCACTGGCCAGATGCCCGCTAATCATCATGTTTGGCTCACCATTCGATGCTGCACGTTGTCGATTATTTGATCCGTTGATTCGTACGACCGGCCACGCGCTCCCGGCCTCAGGTTTTCGGAAATGCGTTCCTGGTCAATCCATTTTTGTCTTGCATCTTGCATCTGAAGGCTGATTACCCGTCGCTCGAATAACTCGCCAATTGCCCCGCTGTTCTGCTGTTCCATGCTGTCGCGTAGCGAGCGGCGCGGGCTAAAACCCGAGGCTCTCGAGCAAATCGTCAACCTGGGTCTGGTTGGTGACGGCGCTGCCATCTTCGCCAACCTTGATTTGCGGCCCGTTGAGCAAGCTGCTTGACACTTCCACGCGCCGCTCGCGCGGCACACTGTCGTAGAGCAGCTTGAGCAGCTCCGTTTCGACCATCTGGATGATCGCGGTGGTCTTTTTGATCACCTGGCCGGTCAAATCCTGAAAGTCCTGCGCCATCATGATTTCGGTCAGATGCGTATTGGTCAATCTGGTTTGCGCCGGCACGTTGCGCAGATATTCGCGCGTCTCGTCTGCCAGTACCTTGAACCGGGCAACATCGAGTTCGCGCGCATATAGCTGATCCCAGCGCTGCACCAATCGCGCCGCCCCGCCCCCCAACTCGTCTTGCAGCGGCTTGAGAACTTCAATCGCGTTCAACGTGCGATCAGCCGCCTGCTGCGTCATGTTCACAACATAGGCAAGGCGGTCACGCGCGTCAGGGATCGCATTCGCCGCAGCTTCCACGTCTTTGTCGTAGCCGAGCGCGCGCAAGCTATCGTGCAATGTGCGGGTAAGAGTGCCAACTCGCTGAATCAGATCCGCCTGGTCAGAAGCGGCTGTAGCGCCCGGGAGCGATGTTTCGCCAACATCCTGTTCACGGTACGCAGAAGCATCGGCGCAATGACCGGCACTGCCCGACAATTGTGTCTCGTTATCCACCGCAGCCCCCTTGGCTGAAATTGAGCTTATTCATGTGCCGTCAGGCCGCCGCTGCGAGATTCTGGAAAACCTTGCCCAGCTTCTCGTCCAAAGTAGCCGCAGTAAACGGCTTGACGACATAGCCATTGGCACCGGCTTGGGCGGCCGCCACAATGTTTTCCCGTTTGGCTTCGGCGGTCACCATCAACACCGGAATTTTCTTGAGTTGTTCGTCGGCGCGGATCGATTGCAGCAATGTCAACCCGTCCATGTTCGGCATGTTCCAGTCAGAAATGACAAAACCGAAACTCTGGCTTTTCAGCTTTTGCAGCGCCGCCACACCGTCTTCTGCTTCATCGACGTTGACGTAACCGAGTTCCTTGAGCAGATTGCGTACGATGCGCCGCATGGTCGAGAAGTCGTCGACGACGAGGAACTTCAGGTTTTTGTCGGTCATTGAGTTTTCCTGATTTATACGATCTAAACGGATTGAATTACGGCAGGTACAGTTGAAAGTGAAGCCTGGCCGTACGAGGAAGTAAAGCCTGCAGGTTCATGCTGTCGTGGGGTGCGCCGAGCATGCTGGACCCGCCAGCCCGACCCGCTTCGAACCAGCGGCGCACTGGTGCCCGTCCGCTGCAACTCACCCAAGGGCGAGGCCACTGCTTCGATTCTGCCCATCACTGCAGCGTCCTCTGTTGATCTGCCACGCATCTGCTGCCGATCCACGGCTTATTGGTCGGTGAATTCGTCAGTGGATTCGAGCCACTTCCAGGACAAGCACTTTAAGGGCGGCGATCAAATAACAGCGTGTCGAACTAAGCGGAAATTGCCGTGCTGTCTGAGCGATGCAGCCGGAATGCCGCCTCGCATAATGCTGTTCACCCAAATTGCCATTTTGCGCAATTGATTCAGCCAACCGCAAGACCCATGGCTACTTCAATCACTGTTCCCGATGCAACGCAGGCCCTGCCCGTTGGCGGCAAGTTGTTTTCCAGCTTGCCGCTGCGCGGTCGCGCCGCCTTGCTGGCCGCTGCTGCTATCGCTAAAGACATTGCCAAACCGGCGCTGATCGCGTTACTTGGGTTGTACGTGCGGCTATCGATCGTAAGACCGGCCATCAGACGCTTGCCCCCGCCTCTCGCTGCCCCCGGGCCGGCCGCTGATGGCGCGGCTGCGGCGCTTGTCACCGGGTCTGAAGGTGCCAATGCGCTTGCGTGCACGTTGGCTTCCGAAAACGCGCGGCAGATGGCCCGGCTGCACTCCGAAATTGTTGCCAACGTAGTCAAAAAATGGGGTGTCTGGAAATGAGTGACGCCGGTATTGACGACGGCGCTATCCTCCTGATGTCGCTGGGCGAGGAGGAAGCTGCCGAGGTATTCAAGCTCCTGCCACCAAAGGACGCACAGAAATTAGGCGCGGCCATGGCTAAATTGAAAAACGTGACGCGCGAGAAAATCGGCGGCGTACTCGACCGTTTTCTCGAACACGCCAATGGACAAACCGCCATCGGGCTCGACTCGGACGACTATATTCGCGGTGTCTTGAACAAGGCGCTGGGCGAAGACAAAGCCAAGTTCCTGCTCGACCGCATTTTGCAAGGGCAGGAAACCGGTGGCATCGAGAGCCTGAAATGGATGGACCCGCCGGCCGTCGCGGAATTGATCAAGAACGAACACCCGCAAATTATTGCGTCGATTCTGGTGCACCTGGAGCGCGATCACGCCGCAGCGATTCTCAATCAATTGACCGAACGGACGCGCGGTGATGTGATTTTGCGCATTTCCACGCTGGAAGGCATCCATCCATCAGCCCTGCGTGAACTCAACGATGTGATCAGCATGGCATTGCTGGGCACTGATCGAATAAAAAAAGCGCCAATGGGCGGTGTGCGCACTGCCGCCGAAATCCTCAACTTTGTCGGTGGCACGTCGGAAGCCGGCATCATCGAAGCGCTGCGCGCGGCGGACGACGATCTGGCGCAGGGCATTCTCGACGAGATGTTTGTGTTCGAAAACCTGCTCGATGTCGATGACCGCGGCATTCAGGCCTTGCTCAAAGAGGTGCAGTCCGAGTCGTTGATTGTGGCACTCAAGGGCGCGGTGCCTGATTTGCGCGAAAAGATATTTCGCAACATGTCGACCCGCGCCGCCGAAACGTTGCGTGAGGACCTTGAATCGAAAGGACCGGTGCGCCTTTCGGACGTTGAAGCCGAGCAAAAGGAAATTCTCAAAACTGCGCGCCGTCTCGCCGACGAAGGACAAATCGTATTGGGAGGCAAGGGTGACGACAGCTTCGTTTAAGAAAACACCGAACAAGTCCCTGGAATGCGGATTCTCGAACGAAGAACCTTTTCGATTCAACCTCTTGCAAGCGCGATTTTCTCGACCTACGAACCAGTTCAGTGTTTCCTCGAGCGCATTTTGCCCGGGGCCGTTGAATTCCGTACGTGAACGCTGGCAGTTCGCTTCTCTCGCGCATGCCGGCGCGCTACTGCGCAGCCGCTGTCTCCGTGCTTGGCTTGATCGGCGAGCGCGGCAGCGAAGTGAAGGAGTTCATCGCAGAGAAGTTTGGCGCGCAAGGGTTGAAGCGCTCCGTGGTGCTTGCAGCGCCTGCCGATGTGCCAGCGCTGTTGCGTCTGCCTTGTCTTGTACCCGCCCCAACCTGCCGTGCATGCGGCCGATCGATTATTTTGCGTAGTCGTTGCCAGATTGAACATTGGCACGAACTACCGCAGGATGTTGCGCCTCTTCAGTGCTTTACGAAGCCTGCACTCGCGGAACAATAGCTGTGAGGCCCCAAGTAACAATGACGTTGCCGCCAATCGCTTCTGCACCTGGTACAGAGCCGCTGGCGGGCTAGTCCATTGTCGGGCTGGCATGCGTCGATCAACTACGCTATTGAAGGAATATTCATGTCGCAGGAAGCCGTAGCCGAAGGTGCAGGCCCGCCTACTCCGATCGGGTCCGGAAAGAAAACCGGATTGGTCATCATCATGACGTTAGTCGTCGTGCTGGCCGCTGGCGGCGGCGGATGGTGGTTCAGCCGTCAAAAGCACCATGCCGCACCGGCCGCCGACGCTGCCAAAAAGGCCGAACGCAAGGACCGCGTATTCGCGCCACGCGACTCCTTCACGGTCAATCTTGGCACCACAGATGCCGAACACTTTCTGCAGATCGCCAGCGTGCTTGAAACCACTGGCAGCCCGATCGCCGACGCAATCAAGACCAACACCTCGTTGACCCGCAACAAGATGCTTTATCTATCGACTGGCAAGCCGGCAGATGAGCTCGCCATGACCGCAGGCAGGACCAAATTGGCCGCCGAGTGGTTGACAGTCGCGCGCAACAGGCAGGACGGCCTTGCGGCGGCCGGCGCGGCAGCGGCCGAGCGCAGTGTCACCGATGTTCGTTTCGCTTCGTTCATTGTTCAGCGAGACTGAAAATGTCTGACGAAATGCTCTCTCAGGATGAAGTTGACGCACTACTCAAAGGTGTCAACGGCGAAGCTGACGCACCGCCTGATGACAAAGGCGAAGGCGGCGTCCGGCCTTACGACCCGTCCAAGCAGGAGCGGATTGTCCGCGGGCGAATGCCCACGCTCGAAATCATCAATGAGCGGTTTGCGCGCAATTTGCGTTTGGGACTTTTTGGTTTCATGCGCAAGAGTCCGGAAGTGTCGGTAGGGCCGGTGCGGGTCCAAAAGTACAGTGAGTTCATTCGTAATCTGGTGGTGCCGACCAATCTCAATATCGTCAGCCCCAAGCCATTGCGCGGCAACGCGTTGTTCATATTTGAGCCGACACTGGTGTTTACCGTGGTGGACAACATGTTTGGCGGCGACAGCCGCTTTCATACACGCGTCGAAGGCCGCGACTTTACGCCAACCGAGCAGCGAATTATCCAGCGCATGCTCACTGTGGTGCTGGAAAACTATCAGAACTCGTGGCAGCCGGTTCATCCGTTGAAATTTGAATTTCAACGTGCCGAAATGCACACACAGTTCGCCAATATTGCGACGCCGTCCGAAGTCGTCGTCACGACGACCTTCAAAATTGAATTCGGTTCAGCGGGCGGCGATATTCACATTTGTATTCCGTACGCCACGATTGAACCACTCCGCGACCTGCTCTACAGCACCACGCAAGCCGACAACTCCGTCAACGACAGCCGCTGGCTGCGCATGCTGACCTCGCAAGTGCAATTGGCCGAAGTAGAACTGGTAGCGCAACTCGCGCGAACCCCGGTAACGCTGCAACAGGTCCTCAACATGAAGGCCGGCGACATCGTCGGACTCGACCTCCAGCCAACTCTGGTCGTCGAGGTTGATGGTGTACCGGTATTTGACTGCCGCTACGGCGTACTCAACGGCCACTATTCGATCAAGGTTGAAAAAATGCTCACTGCCGGATCGCAGGACAACCCCACGGGAGAAGAACATGTCCACTGAAACCGCAGCAGGCACCGGGATTACGCAGTCCGGCAGCAATGAAGACGGCGGCGACCATTGGGGTGCAGCGATGGCCGAACAAAGCGCGGGTGAGGTCGAAACCCTGGCACCAACCGACACTGGACGCAACGCGCCGGCGATGTTTGAGCAGCTCACGCCAGGTGGCGCGAAGAGCCACGTCAATGACATCAATATGATCCTGGATATCCCGGTTCAACTAACTGTTGAATTGGGGGGAACCAAAATACCAATTAGACATATTTTGCAATTGGCTCAGGGATCGGTGGTGGAATTGGATGGGTTGGCCGGTGAACCGATGGATGTTCTTATCAACGGTTGCTTGATTGCCCAGGGCGAAGTAGTGGTGGTAAATGAAAAATTCGGGATTCGCCTCACCGACGTTATCACGCCATCCCAACGTATCCGCAAGCTGAACCGGTGAACACCGGCTCGCGCAATTTGGTTTCGGCAAGTATCACTGCTGTCCAAGACCGGCTCGAAACCAGCCAGGATCTGCGATAGCCCATTGAATTATTGAGGGTGCGTTTCTGGACGCAAGTTCGTGCTCCCGATTTCCGGGCACAAGGTCCTGTGCTGGCTGGTTTTGCACATAAAAAGAGGGGGAACCGCTGCCTCGGCCTTTCTGTCCCTTCCGAGCGCCCGTGACACGCTAACCGACTCATGCTCCAAGGCTGAACGGCCGCCTGGCGATTGCACAAGTTCGGTTCAACCGTTCAGCGCATCAGGAACGCCAGGCTGCTCTCGATATGTGTCTGCATCGCCATGACCAGCCAGGGCGCCGCCATCCACAGCATCCACACGCCGGCCAAGAGACCGACCGGAAAGCCGAAGGACATCAGGTTCAACTGTGGCGCCGCGCGCGTCATCACGCCGATGGCCAGGTTGACCACCAGCAGCGCGGCCACGATCGGCAGCGCCAGATGCACGCCGATGCGGAAGATGTCGCCGCCCATCATGGCGAAATCGCGCAACTGCGAGGCACCGCCGCCGGGCATGGTGCCGACCGGAAACACCCGGAAACTCTCGACAATGCCGTTGATCACGATCAGGTGACCATTCAGGGCCAGGAAGATCAGGCTTGCCAGCACACCGAGAAAGCTGCCGACCAAAGGCGTCTGGTCAGAGTTCTGCGGGTCGACGAAGGTGGCGAACGACAGGCCCATCGACAGGCCTATCAGGTCACCGGCCAGTTCGATGGCGGCAAAGATCAGGCGCAGCATGAAACCCATGGCGGCCCCGATGGCCACCTGCTGGGCCAGTACCCCGGCGGCGTTCCATGAGTCGAGCGCGGCCGCAGGCAGCACAGGCAGGGTGGGACCGACAATGATGGCGATGGCCATCGCCAGGCCGATCTTTACCTGTGGCGGTATGGCGCGATGGTTGAATACCGGAGCGGTGCTGATGAGCGCCAGGATGCGGATGAAGGGCCACAGGAAGGCCGCGGCCCAGCCGAACAACTGTTCGCTGTTGATGCTGAACATGGGCGTTGCGCCGGACTCAGCCGATCATGCCCGGAATGCCGGTGATCAGGCGGCGCATGAAGTCGACCATGGTGGCGAGCATCCACGGGCCGGCCAATACCATCACCCCGAACATGCAGATCAGTTTCGGAATAAACGAGAGCGTCATCTCGTTGATTTGTGTGGCGGCCTGGAAAATGCCGACCACCAGACCCGCAACCAGCGCGGCCAGAAGCAGGGGAGCCGAGATCAGCAAGGTAAGCCAAAGCGCCTCGGCGCCCAAGGTCAATACGGTCTGGGTGGTGAACATAGCGCTATCGGCGGTCAGTCGGGTGAGTGGTCTTGCGTAACATCTCAGGAGTGAAATCGACCGGCACCGCCGGCGCTTTCATGGAAATCAATCCGGACGAAAGCAGGCTTTCACTTTCGTCCGCCCTAATGGAAACTGGCAATCAATGACCCTATCAACAGATTCCAGCCGTCGACCAGCACAAACAGGATCAGTTTGAACGGCAGCGAGATCATCACCGGCGACAGCATCATCATGCCCATCGACATCAGTACCGAGGCGATCACCATGTCGATCACCAGGAACGGAATGAAGATCATGAATGCGATCTGGAACGCGGTCTTGAGCTCGCTGGTGACAAAGGCGGGCACCACCACGGTGAACGGCAGGTCGTCGGGTTTCTCCGCCGCCGGGCGTTTGGCCAACTTGGCGAACAAGGCCAGGTCGGGCTCGCGCACCTGTTTCAGCATGAAGGTCTTGACCGGCAGTTCGGCCCGTTTGAGCGCATCGTTGAAGCTCATCTGGTTGGTGCTGTAGGGCAGGTAGGCCTCGGTGTAGACCCGATCAAGTGTCGGGCTCATGACGAACATGGTGAGAAACAGCGACAGGCCGACGATTACCTGGTTGGGTGGCGCTGTCTGTGTGCCCAGCGCATGGCGCAGGAGCGACATGACGATGACGATGCGCGTGAAGCCGGTCATCATCAGCAGCACCGCCGGCAGAAAGGTAAGCGAAGTCAGTGCCAGCAGGGTCTGGATCGGCAGCGAATAGGTGGTCGAGCCGCCCGGCCCCGGTGTCGAGGTCAGGCCGGGCAGCGCCGCCGCCTGCGCGATGGCGCTCCCCGGCATGACTGCCAGCAGGGTCAGGAGAACCAGGCAGGCCGGAACAGCGATGCGGCGCGCCGCAGGGAGCGGGAATTTCATGTCTTCTTCAGAGCCCGTTCAAGCCAGACAGAGAACGCTGGTTTGGTGGCGCTGTCGGGCGCAATCACCGCGGTTTGCTCGGGGCGCGCCATTTGCGTGAGCGTGCGAACCTGGCCGGGTGCCACGCCCAGTACCAGCCACTGCCCGGCGATCTCGACTATCACCACGCGTTCGCGGGCGCCCACCGATTTATCGGCGACGATACGCAGCGCGCCGCCAATGGCTGCGCGGCCCATGCCGGTGCGCTTGGCCAGCCAGGCCAGCAATAAAATCAATGCCAATACCAAGCCCAGTCCCGGCAGCATCTGCAGCATGCCGGCAGGGCCGGGCAGCGGATCGGCGGCCACCGCTGTGGCGGGAAGGCATGCGCATCCCGTCACCCAGGCCAGCCATGCGTTGCGCCGCTGCATCATTTGTTGAGCTTCCTCATCCGCTCGGACGGGGTGATGATGTCGGTCAGGCGGATGCCGAACTTTTCGTTCACCACCACCACCTCGCCCCGCGCGATCAGGCAGCCATTGATCAGCACGTTCATCGGCTCGCCGGCCAGGCCATCGAGCTCGACCACCGACCCTTGCGCCAGTTGCAGAATGTGCCTGATCGGAATTTTGGTACGCCCGAGTTCGACGTTCATCAGAACCGGGATATCCATGATCATGTCGATATCGTTGGCGTGGCCATGGCCCGCGGCCGGCGCGAACTGCTGGAACATGTCGCTGGCCGGGCCTGCTGCAGGCGCGCCGGCAGCCTCGGTCGCACCGGCGGCGCCGGTGTGAGCCTGCTCGGCCATGGCGGCGGCCCAGTCGTCCTCGGGCGAGGGGGTATTGATCTGATCAGGCATGTGTGTCTCCGGCAGTGTTTTCGTTCTGCGAAACGGCGATGATTTTCTCGACCTTGATGGCGTACTGGCCGTTGCGCACGCCGTAGCGGCGGCAACACCGGCTGCCACGCCTTGTTATAGCCATCCAGCACCAGCGCCAGCATGCGCTGGGTGACGCACGATGCGCTCCTGCCTTGCCAGGTTGCAGGGCTTTGGGCCCGCGCTGGATTCGGGCGCGCCATCGACTTCATCATCGCCATTGACACCATTGACGCCCTTGAGAAGGGCATCGACTTCGTCCTGGAAGAGAATTTCTGTGGACATGCTTGCCTGAAAGATGCGCTTGGGAAGAAAGGTCTACTGAATGATGAACGACGAAAAATGCACATCGGTGAGGCCGACTTCATCGTTCTTGGTGCCCGGTGTGCTGGAGTCGGCCAGTGCGGCGCGCGCCAAGGCAACCAGTTCCGAGGCCAGCTTGGCCTTGCCCTGGGGCGATGCGAGTTCGTCAGCGCTACGGCTGGTGAGCAGCAGCAGCACCCGGCTGCGGATCAGCGGCATTTGAGCTTTCAGGGCCTCGCCAACATCGGCCGCATGTACTTCGTAGGTCAAGCCGATCTGCAGATAGTGCTCACGTCCGGGGTCGGCCAGATTGACGGTGAAGGGCTCGAGCGCGGTGAACACCGGCGGCCCCGAGCGGGTCGCCTTCTTGGCTTCGGGCTTGGCGCCAGCCACATTCTTCTTCATCAAGAGGAATGCGGCGCCGCCACCGGCGGCTGCCAGCAGAACCAGTGCCGCGATGATGATGATCAGTAGTTTCTTGCCCTTTTTCTTCGGCGCCATGCCGGCGTCGGCGACTGCTGCTGTTGACATCGATTGCTCCTTTGCGAGGTTGGGTCGGGCCATGCCCGCATGCACCGGTTGCCAGCCCGGGGAATCGGGCGAAAACCAGCTCCAGACGGCCTATTGTTGCCTTGCGGGAGAGCTGCCCAAGCGCAGAGAATGCGGTGCTTTGCGCCTCTTTTGCGCGCACCGGGCGTCGCGCACCATGCGCTCGGTCTGGCGCGTGCGGCCGCACCGGTTTGGTGTCTGCCGGGCAAGAAAACGCTGAACAAGTCCTCGGAATGCGAATCCTCGAACGTAGAATCTTTTCGATTCAACATTCTGCAAGAGCAACTTTCTCGACCTACGGACTGGTTCAGCGTTTCCTCAAGTGGGCGGATGCGGCGCGCTCGCCGGCGCTGTCGTAGGCAGGGCTGACGGCATCAATCGAACCGGTCGCCTGATCAGGCGAAAGTGTCGACCAGGCCGCGCGCCGCTTGTGGGGTGCGTGCAACCAGACCGTCGATTGCGTTGCCCTGCAGCACCCCGCGTGTGACAAACGTTTGGCGCTGCCGTGCAGTCTCGTGCTCGTCACGCAACTGCTGGCCGAAGCTCTGGTCGCCGACGCTTGTCTCGCCCATCGAGATGCCGCTTTCGGCGAGCATTTCCTGCAAGCGGTGCAGGGCATCTTCGACCGCGACACGGGTTTCCGGCTGGGTCACCGCGAAGCTTATGACCGCTTCGTTGTTCTGCATTTCAATGCGCACCGAAATCGGGCCCAGATCGGCCGGTTTGACGCGAATTTCGGCATGTTCGATGCCATTCTTGGCCAGCCATGTGACCTGCTGCGCGGTTTCGTCGGCAAAACGTGGCGTGCCCACGCGCGACTCGACCGATAGTGTGTGCGGCAGCGGCACGGCGTTGCGCAAAGCGCCGGCCTCGGCATGCAGCGGCGTCGCGCCCCATCCGAGCGCATCGGTACTTGCGAGAAGTGCGTCGAATGTGCTGCCTGTGGGCCGCGCTTCGGCGCTTGCTTTCGCAGTGGTTTGGGCAATGGCCGTGGGTTGATCGGCGCCGCCCGCAATTTGCGAGGCAGTCATGCGCAAACCGCTCAAGTCGGCGCGCAAACTGCGGCCATTGTCCGCTTGCAACTCGAGAGCGCGACTGGCTCTGCTGCCGCTGCCGGCTTCCAGAAGAGTTGCTGTCGGATCGGTGATACGGGCGGTGAGCGGATTGGCGATCGGGTCGGCCGCGCCCGTCCGTGCCAGGATCGACGTCGCCAGCGTCTCCGGCACGGCAGGGCGCACCATGGGTGCCGGTGGCGTCCACAGGGACGGGAACTGCGCGGGATCGAGCACAGTGCCAGGCGTTCCGGCATCTATGGCAGTGTGTGCCATGCCGTCGCCTTCGACACCACTGGCCATCTCCGTGGCGCTGTGTGTCGCTGCCGTCGTAGCGCCAGGCGCATCGTCCGCAGACGCTTGCCCGGTGGCTTTGCCGGGGGCGGGAGAAGCGGCTTGCCGTTGGCGCAGGATGTCGGCGAAGCGTGCCTGGCCTGGATCAGGTGATTGATCCTGCGCCTGATGGGCGACATCGGGTTTGGGCTGGGGTGGTGGCGAATTGTTCAGGCTGCTAAGTGGCGACATGCTGGATTCCCGGTATCAATGAAGCGCTGAAAGATGTTCTCTTGGCATGCCTATTCGCCAAAAGCGAAGCGTTGGCCGCTCACCGCTCGCGCGGCGAATTCGTCCTGCTGCTTTTGCTCGCGGCGCCCGTGTGCACGTGATTCGAGTGCGTCGCGGCGGGCGGAAATGGCATTGAATGAACTGAGCGAGCGTTGCTGGCCGTGCCATTGGTCGCGCGCACTGTCGATCTGGTTGCGCCAGAATCCGACTTCGTTTTCCTGCTGCTTCACCGCTTCGTCGAGCTTGACCAGGAAGGCGCGAAAATTCCGCACTTCTGCTACCGGGGCGCCGCGGACCACCGCAATTTCAAGGCGCGCGCGGTACTCGTCGCGGTAATTGACCAACACATCGTGCTTTTGATCCGATTCGCGCAAGCGGGCGTTGAGTTGGCCTACCTTGATGGCAGCGGAATCGGTCTTGCGTTGGGCTACGTCGATCAAGGTGGAGAAGGATCTGGTCATCGTTTGTCTCTCTGATGGGCGCGCGGATGGTTGATGTGGGGCGCGCGAGTGCTGCAGTGGCTGGGGTTTGAAAAGGCGGTGCTGCGAAGGGCGGCGACGGTGGGGCGACGGTGGGGCGACGGTGGGGCGACGGTGGGGCGACGGTGGGGCGACGCGATAGACTGTGCCTCATGCGCCGCCGCCCACCAGATCGCGCAATTGCGCCTGGCTTTGCTCGAAGCCGGCGTGCTCATGGATGTCCTGCTGCAGGAAGGCCTCGAGACGCGGCCACAGGGCGATGGCCTGGTCGAGCACCGGGTCGCTACCGGCCGCATAGGCACCCACGTTGATGAGGTCGCGGTTGCGCTGGTATCGCGCGATCAGTGTCTTGAACTGCTTGGCCCGCCGCACATCATCCGGTCGCGCCACCGCGTGCATGACTCGGCTGATGGACTGTTCGATGTCGATGGCCGGGTAGTGACCGGCATCGGCCAGGCTGCGTGACAATACAATGTGGCCGTCGAGGATGGCGCGGGCCGCATCGGCGATCGGATCCTGCTGGTCGTCGCCTTCGGTAAGTACGGTATAGAAGGCGGTAATCGACCCGGCGGCGCTGGCGTCGACGCCATCACGGGTTGAGCCGTTGCCGGCTCTTTCCACCAGTTGCGGCAGCTTGGCGAAAACCGATGGCGGATAGCCCTTGGTGGCCGGCGGCTCACCGATGGCCAGCGCGATTTCCCGCTGTGCCATGGCGTAGCGCGTCAGCGAATCCATGATCAGGAGCACGTTCTTGCCCTGGTTGCGAAAGTACTCTGCGATGGTCGTCGCGTAGGCGGCGCCCTGCATGCGCAACAGCGGCGGCACGTCGGCCGGTGCTGCGATCACCACTGCGCGCGAAAGACCATCCTCACCGAGGGATTCCTCGATGAATTCCTTGACCTCGCGGCCGCGCTCGCCGATCAAGCCGACCACGGTTACGTCGGCGTTGGTATAGCGCGCCATCATGCCCAGCAGCACGCTTTTGCCCACGCCGGAGCCGGCGAACAGGCCCATGCGCTGGCCCCGTCCGACCGTCAGCAGCGCATTGATGGCGCGCACGCCGGTGTCCAGTGGCTGGCTGATCGGTATTCGATCGATCGGATTGAGCGGACGTGAGGACAGCGGCACCTTGGCCTCAATATCCAGCGCGCCCAGGGAATCCAGTGGCCGGCCCTGGGCGTCGAGCACCCGGCCCAGCAAGCCCACACCTACCGGCAGATGCTTGGTACGGTCCTCGGCGCGGCGCCACGGATGATTGCGGCGGCCCGGTTGCGGGCGCGCCACATGCGAATCCGCCGCGGTCACCGCAGCGCCCGGGGTCAGTCCGAACACATCGGTGGTCGGCATCAGGAACAACTTGTTGCCGGCGAAGCCGACCACTTCAGCTTCGACCGGATTCATGCCGTCCTGACTGACCAGGCAGGTGCTGCCGACCGGCAGGCGCAGTCCGACCGCTTCCATCACCAGGCCGGCGACGCGGGTCAAGCGGCCCTCGGCGCGAATGGTCGAGACGGCCGCCAGATGGCCGCTGCATTGCGCAAGGAATTCCGGCCATGGATCGGCGCTTGCAGCGCCCGGTGGCAGGCTCGTCATCAGGCCACCGCCATGCTGTCGGTCTTTGCCGTACCGGCGTCGGCCAAGCCGAGCGCCGCCGCGGCGCGCCGCCAGCGTGCGGCCAGGGTCGCGTCGACCGAGCCGTTGGCAGTCATCACGCGGCAGCCACCGGGTTCGATGCGCGTGTCCTCGGTCAGGCGCCACTGCTCGATCGCCAGGTCGTCGCCCAGGTGACGCCGCACAAAGTCGATGTCGCCGGGGTTGAGCAGAAGCTGCGGGTGAGCGCCACCGTCGGCCAGGTCGAGCGCCTCGCGCACCGCCGGCAGCAGCGACTGCGGATTGTGTGTGAGTTCGGTGCGCAGGACGTGTTGCGCGATTTCTGTGGCAAGCGCCAGGAGTGCTTGCGCGGTTTCATCGCTGAGCGCCACCCGCGCACGATCGAGCGCACCTGCCAGGGTGCGCAGGTGCGTGGTTTCGGCGGTCAGCGCATCACGCGCATCGGCACGCCCGCTGGCGAAGCCGGCGTTGTAGCCCTCGCTGCGCGCACTTTCGGTCAAGCTCGCCAACTCAGCCCCGCTGATCATCGCCCGTGACGCAGGCTCGGGCGCTTCGTCCGCTTGCGTCGACAGGGTTGCGAACTGCCATCGCTGATAACTGCTGGCACCGCTTACGCCTTGTTTAGACGAAGCTGTCGTCACCTGAGCCTCCGAGCACGATTTGTCCCTCGTCGGCCAAGCGCCGCACGATTTTGAGAATTTCCTTCTGCTCCGCTTCGACGTCGGACAAGCGTACCGGGCCGCGCGATTCGAGGTCTTCCTTGAGCATCTCGGCGGCACGCGAGGACATGTTGCGCAGGATCTTCTCGCGCAGGTCGGGTGGTGCGCCCTTGAGTGCCACCACCAGGGATTCGGACTGCACTTCCTTGAGCACGGCCTGGATGCCGCGGTCATCGACATCCATCAGGTTCTCGAAGACGAACATTTCGTCCATGATTCCCTGGGCGATGCCGTCGTCGACGCTGCGTACTGCTTCGAGAATCGACGCCTCGGAGGTGCCGCCGACGAAATTCAGAATCTCGGCGGCGATGCGCACCCCGCCCAGAGCGGAGGTGCCGATCTGCTGCGATCCGCTGAGCACTTTCGTTATGGTCTCGTTGAGTTCATGCAGTGCGCTCGGGTGAATTCCGTCAAGAGTCGCGATGCGCATCACTACATCAGCGCGCACCCGCTCGGTGAGCGCGTTCAGGACCGCGGCTGCGTGATCGCGTTCAAGGTGCACCAGGATCGAGGCAATGATCTGCGGGTGCTCGTTCTTCACCAGTTCGGCCACCGAAGCGGCATCCATCCATTTCAGGCTCTCGATGCCGGCGCTGTCGCCGTTGTGCAGAATGCGGTCGAGCACCAACTTGGCTTTCTCCTGGCCCAGGGCGCGGTTGAGCACCGAGCGTATGTACTCGTCCGAATCAAGGCCGATCGAGGTCTGCTCGCCGGCCTGCGTGCTGAACTTGGTCAGCACCGAATCGATTCTTTCGCGCGATACGTTCTTCAGGGCAGCCATTGCCGTGCCCAGCTTCTGCGCTTCCTTGGGCGAGAGCAGTCTGAAGACTTCCGATGCCTCCTCTTGGCCCAGAGACATCAGCAGGATCGCGCCTTCGTCGACGCCGGAGTCACTCATTGATTGACCCAGTTGCGCACCACGTTGGCTACCACCTTTGGATCCTGTTTGGCCAGGGCGCGCGCATTGTCAAGCGGGCTTGGCAGGGCTGCGGCATCCGGCGCCGCCGCTTCGATCTCGCGACGCTGCTCAGGCGAGGGCTCAGGCGGCCGGTGGGCCAGGATCTGCCGCAACAGCGGACGCAGCACACCCAGGAGGATGTACAGCACAAGCGCCGCAATCAACGCCTGCTTGCCCAGATCCTTGATCAGGCTGAGATTGTCGGCCTGCTTCCAGATCGGCACTTCAGGCAGAACTTCGACCTCGCGCGGAGTGAACGCCGCGTTGAGAACGTTGATCGAGTCGCCGCGGTCCTTGGAGAAGCCCATGGCTTCCTTGACCAACGCGTCGACCTTGGTGACCTCTTCTGCCGCCAGCGGAACCGCCGGCGCGCCGGGTTTGGCGCCGGCCGGCTTGCGATGATTGAGGATCACCGCCGCCGACAGTCGCTTTACCGCGCCGGTGGCGCTCTTGACGCGACGCACGGTCTTGTCGATTTCGTAGTTGGTGACCGATTCGCGGCGGCCGCCGTTGCCATTCGCACCCGCAGCGCCGGGCACCGGGTTGGTGGGAGCGCCGGCGATTTGCGCATTCCCAGCCGGTGGCGGCTGGTTCGACAAGGCTCCCGGCACGCCGGCAGCCGCGCCGGCACCGCTGCCGGCCTCGCTGATTTGCTGGCTACGCACCACCGCTTCGTCCTTGCCCTGGTTCGGCTTGAAGTTCTCCGAGGTCTGTTCGGTCTGGTTGAAATCGATGTCGGCGGTGACCTGGGCGCGCACGTTGTCGGCGCCATACAGCGGCGTCAGGATTTCCATGATGCGCTTGACATGCGCCTGCTCGATCTGCTGCACGTACAAGATCTGGGTCGCATCGAGCTGGCCGCCGGCGGCGTTCTCGGGGGCGGGCGAAAGCAGGTTGCCGTTCTGGTCGACGATGCTGACATTCTTCGCCGGCAGGTCCGGCAGGCTCGACGACACCAGGTGCATGATGCCCGAGACCTGCGAGCGGTCGAGCGTCTTGCCGGCATACACCGAGAGCAGGACCGATGCAGTCGGCCGCTGCTGCTCGCGCATGAAGATCGAGGTCTTGGGAATGGCCAGGTGCACGCGCGCGGACTGCACCGCAGCCAGCGACTGGATCGATTTGGTCAACTCTCCTTCAAGCGCGCGCTGGTAGTTGACCTGTTCCTGGAACTGGGTGGCGCCGAACTTCTGGTTGTCGATCAGATCAAAGCCGACGTTGCCGCCCTTGGGTAATCCGGCGGAGGCCAGCTTCAAACGGGTTTCGTGCACCAGAGGCGCAGGTACCAGAATGGCGCCGCCATCAGCCATCTTGTACGGTACGCTCTGCTGATTGAGCGCGGCGATGATCGCGCCGCCGTCCTTGTCCGGAATCTGGCTGAACAGAATTCTATAGTCGGGGGCCTGGCTCCAGATCCAGGCGGCGCTGAGAATCGCTATCGAGGCCGCAGCGCCGATCATGCTGGCAATCTTGTTGCCTGCGGGAAGCGCGCGCCAGCCGGCCAGAAGGTCGCTGCCCGGCAGGGTGCTGCCGGCGATTGTCAATGCGTTGTCTGCCATGAAATACGTGTCCCGGGTGATACGAGGCTTGGGCACGATTATGCGAATCCCGGTACTGCGCCAACAGGCGAGAAGAGCGGCTTTTGTCCGGCAATTCACGCCGCGCGCGCAGCGCTTGCGGGGTTAAGCTTGCCGTACTCGTGATCCAGGGGGGCGCTCCGGCCGGCACAGTGCCGCCGCTCCCGACACGCCGCTAAAGGGAGTGCCGCATGGATGCAATCAGTTCGATTTCCGCCGCCGGACGCGCGCTTGCCGCGCCTGCGATGCAGAGCGCTTTGACGAGCGCGCCCGCGGGCGCCAGTTTCGGTGATGCGCTAAGGGATGTGCTGGAGGGGGTGAATCGTGCCCAGGCCGATGCCAATGAGATGGGCAAGCGCTTTCAGTTGGGCGACACCAGCGTCAGTCTTGAAGAGACCATGATCGCGATGCAGAAATCAAGCATCTCGTTCCAGGCCGTGGTGCAGGCACGCAATCGGCTGATGTCGGCCTATCACGACATCATGAACATGAGCGTTTGAGGTTTCGAGGGCAAGCGCTTCACCGCCGCCGTCAGGCTCAACCCCGTCAGGCTAAACCCCCTCAGGCTCAACCAAGGGCGCGGCGCGTTCGCTCAAGCTGGCTTATGTATCGCTGCAACAGGCTTGCCACTGTGCCTGCCAAATAGAGGAAGCGGCAGCCATAGCGGACACGGTCACCGGCCGGACCCTGATTGCGCAGTTCGATCGTCGTGGTGATGACGCCATGTTCCGGCAATTCGATGCGGCAGTTCTCGAGCACCGTGCCGGCGGCGAATATTTCGAAACCGGGACCGGCCAGCATGGCGACCCCGCCAACGCTCAAATCGTCGATCACGAATCGCGCAAGCTCGCCGTCCGGCATGGGTACCTGGCACGCCAGTGGCGTCCCCTGCGGCGCGGCCACGCGGAAAAAATTGCGTCGCTGCAGGCGCAACACCGACTGCGGCAGCCGGGTGCGCAGCGCCGGGTGGTTCTCCAAGCGCGTCGCCTCGGCGCGCGGCGTCGAGAATTGCGTCTTGATCTGATCGACAAAGGTCACGAAGGTCAGGCGCTCCGCTGCTTCGATGGCATGGTTGATCGATGCATCTTGCGCCGGATCGAACACCAACTCTTCGAAGTCCGGGTTCAAGCGCAGGAGGCTGGTAACGATGAAGCCGTCGGCGGGGCCGAAATACAAGGTCACCAACAGGCGTCGCTCGATCACTTCGCGCAGGATGGCGGTGATCTCGTGGCGCGACACCACCTGAAACTCCTGATTGGCGGCATCCTCCGGTTCGGGTTGCGCGGTGGTACGACTGCTCACGTTTTCTTTCCGGTTGTTTCGGTCTCCAGGCGATAAACCCAGGCCAGTAGTTCGGCGATCGCAGTGTATAACAGCGGCGGAATATCACGATCAAGATCGACTTGCATCAGCATGCCGACCAGTTCGCGTGACTCGTGCACATGGACGCCGGCCTCGCGTGCACGGCGGATGATTTCCTGTGCCACCAGGCCGTCGCCCTTGGCAACCACGCGCGGCGCACGCTTGCCTTCGTGGTAGGTCAGCGCGACGGCATGCGCAAGGTCGGGTGAATCCGCCGACATCTGGATCATGGCTGGATGCGCAGGCCGTAGAGGCGAATGCCGGCTGCGGCCAATGCTTCGCCGAGGAGGTTGGTATGGGCACCTAGCTGCGAGGCAAGCGCCGGCGCGGCGTGAAACACCAGTTGCAGGCGATCGCCGGCGAGGGCGATCCTGGCTTCAAGTTTTCCCAGGCGCGGCAATTCCAGAGCCAGGCGGGTGGCCCACAGCGCAGCGTCGCTGGCCCACAGCGCAGCGTCGCTGTCCCACAGCGCAGCGTCACTGGCCCCATCCTCAGTTTCCTGCCGCGGGCGGTCTTGGTCAATCTGCTGGCGCATCTCCAGTAGCACGGTCTGGCCAGGCCAGGCGTCGATCGTAACGCTCAGGCTGCGATGGTCGAGCATTTCCAGTTGTTCGCGCACGATCGATTGCAGCTCGGCTGGGACCAGTGTTGCTGGCGCTGGCGTGGCCGCCGGGATGCGCGCGGCGCTGTCGTTGCCGGGCATGCTGACGGCAGCAGCAACGGCGCCGGAGGCCGATGCGCTCACGGCTTGCGGCTCGCGCCGCAACTGGTTCAGCGGATACTGGCCGCGGCACCAGCGCGCCACATGCGACTCATAAAACATGCCGCTATCGCGTACCAGCGCGCTCAGTGCGGCGGCGAAAGCAGGGGCGCTCTGAACGCTGGCGGCGACCGCGCCCAGGGTTAGCGGGCGCGCGTCGGTGCTTGCGACTTCGCTGAGTTGCTGGGCCAGCGAACCCAGCATGACTTGCGCTGCGCGCTCAGGCGCGGCCGCTGCCATCGGCGCGGCGCTTGCGGCGGCGGCATTTGCGGCTGCCACCGCGGCGGCTGTGGCGTTGCTGCCAGCGGCGCTGGCGGCGAAGCGCAACATGACCGCCTGGCCATTTTCAGGCAGGCGCGCGGCAACGCTGTAGCGCTCGCCGGCGATGTCGACGATGCCGCGGGTGTCATCCAGCCGGGCCAGCACGACGGCGGGCAACACGCGGCCGGCAAGGCGATGCAGCAATTCGTTGCCGTCTCGTCCCGCGCTTTCCGGGCTGATTGCGCTGACAGCAGCCACTGCGCCAGGCGCGGCGATGCCGGCATTGCCGGCCTGGATCACGCGTCGAGCCGCTGCCGTCGCAAGTTGCGCGTTGACGGGGGCGGTGATCAACATCTGGCTAGCGCAATTCCGAGCGGTAGGCGTTGCGGATGCGGCGTTCGCCGCTGGCGCCGGCCAGCAGTTGTCCCAGACGCTGCAACCACGGTGTGGTGAGCGCGCGAACCTCGGCATCGTGCGCCAGGATCTCACTGAGAATGTGGATGCGCTGTTTCGCATCAGCGTTTTCGGCTCCGCTGGCTTGCTGATGTACCTGCAAGTCGGCGACGCACCGTGCGCATTCCGCCTCGGCTCTCACAAGTGCGTCCCAGTCACCGCTGCGGGCGGCGCTGACCATCCTGCTGCTGGCCTCGGCGATCGAATGGTAGTAGTCGATGGTTTTCATGGATTGGGTCGGCAGTTCAACGCAAAATTGTGAAGCCTTCGAATTGCAGGTCTGGCGCTCTTCGCGCAGCTTGCATTTCAGGTCAGGACGGGCCGCCGGCATGCACGCGCGAAGTCGGTTCAGGCGCCGCCGCGGGCGACGATTTCGTCCCACGCCGACTTCAGTTCAAGCAGCAGGCCGCGTATTTCATCGAGGATTGCAGCATCGTTGCGGGCGCTGCCTTGCAGCAGGCGGCGCGTCATGTAGTCATACAGGTCGGCCAGGTTGGCGGCAATTTCGCCAGCGCGCAAATTCAGCGGCGCGCGCAGGCCTTCGTCGATGATGCGGATGGCGCGTGTGATGCTACGGTTCTTGGCTTCAATTTCGCCGGCGCGCATTTCGGTGGCGGCGCGGCCGATCGTCTCGATCGCACCTTCATAGACCATGATTACCAGATCGATGGGGCGCGCGCCGGAGACGCCACTTTCGACCGCTACCTGGTGGTAGCTGGCGGCGGCATTACGATAGGCTGCGAACATGGAGTTCCCTCTTGACATGGCGTTTGGATGCCTCAGTTAACGTCCGCGCGCCGGGGAAGTTAACCGGCAAGTGCCACGCAAGACGGCAGATTCGCGCATCATCAAGACCGGTTGTTGTTGTACTGAGCCAGTTGCTGGGTCAGAAAGTTGCTGGTGGTATTCATGCTGCCCAGCATGGTGTCGAGCGCGCTGAATTGACGCCGGTAATTCGCCTCGAGCGTGGTCATGCGGGCATTGAAAGCGACCTGCTGCGCGTTGTTGCGCTTGATGCTGGCGTTGAGTCCTTCCGTACGCGTATTGATTGGCCCGCCGCTGTCGATTAAGGCGCCAACGGCTGCGCTCAGCAACGAGGCATAGCCGCGGCTGACGCTTACGCTGCCGAGCGCGCCGCTTGCCTGCGCCGCCACTTTCAGTCGCAGGCCATCGGTGGAGGTCAGGTTCTGGCCACCGCCGATGGCGGCCAGGCCATTGATGGTGCCGGCGACGTCGGTACCCGGGGTGGTCGCTGGCGCCGCTCCGAACAGGTTGGCGGCCGCCGAGCCGCCCGCGGCTGTCACGACCGATGCTGCGCCATAGGCTGCGGAAGTCAGGCTGAGTACGCCACCGCTCTGGCTTGCCGTGGTGCTGATGCCCAGCGCTTTCAATCCGCTGTCGCCATTGATCTTCGACTGGATTTCCGCCGCCAGCGCGTCCGCGCTGGCATATGTACCGGCGCTAAGCGTGATGCTCACAGCCTGGCCGTCGATGGTCAGGCTCAGGGCATCGTTGACCCCGGCGCTGATACCGAGCCCGGCGGCGCCGTCTCCGGTGAGTCGGCCGCGGCTCGCAGCCTGGGTCAGATTCACGGCGTAGGATCCGGCGGCCACGGCTGCCGAGGCGTTGATGAACTGCACCCGTGTATCGCTCGACTTGCCGGTGGTGGTGAAAAGCGCGGCGAGATCCGCGCTGTTGCTGTCGACCGCTTTCTGGAACCTGGCGCTGTCGAAAGCCAGCGCGCCGTCACTTTGCAGGGTCAGACCGACCTGTGACAGGCGCGTCAGGCCGCCGCTGACGCCGCCTGCCACCGATGCCAGGATTCCACGCACCGACGCCTGCATGGCGCGCGCCGTGGCGTCACCCTGCAAGGCGCCGGCGCTACGGTTACCGGCGTCGTAGAAGGTCAGTTGCCGTGCCGTGGTGTTGAAGCCGTTATAGGCCTTCACAAAGCCGTCAAGCGCGCTTTTCATCGCCTCCGCGTCCGCGGCCACCGTGACTGATACGGTGCTGCCGGTGTTGACCTTGGCGAGATTGAGCGTCAGGCCCTCGATTGCGTCACTCACGGTGTTGCTGGACTTGACCACGCGCACACCGTCGATATAGAGCAGGGCATCCTGGGCGGCCTGGTTCTGCGTCAGGTTCTTGCCGCTACCGATAGCGACAGCCGGGTCGTATGCCAGTTGCGACAGGCCGCTGGCATTGGTATTGGTGCCGTCGCCATCGACGGCTGTGATCTTCAGACTGTTGGCGACGCCGCCCTCGATCGCAGTGAGCGCCAGGCGAAAGCCGCTGCCGTCGTTGATGATGCTGGCGCGCACCTCGCCGGCAGCGTTGTTGATGGCATCGCGTACGCCTGCCAGGGTGTTGTTGCTGGCATCGATGGTGATGTCCTGCGCGCCCTTGTTGGGGTTTGCGGTGAAAGTATTGGGCCCGCTTGCGTAAGTGCCCATTTGAATCCGCAGTGAGCCTGTGCCGACCACGCTGTCGGCAGCGGCGAACGCGGCGGAACTCAGCTTCTGCGATTGCGCCAGTGCCTGCACCTCGATGCTGTAGGTACCTGCGGTGGCTCCCGCCGAGGCGCTCGCGCCCAACACGGTAGCGTCGGAGACGCGCGCGCTGGCGGCCCGGAACGTGGCTGGAAGGTCGAGCTTTTTCGCGGCATCTCCAAGCGTGGAGAGCGCGCTCTGCATCTTGCCATAGGCCGAAATCTTCGACTGAAACCCGGTCTGCGCACGCAAAATCGCCGCCAGCGGGGCGCGCTCGGCCTGCATCAACTGCGAGACCAGCGTGTTGACGTCGATATTGGTGCCGGAGACAGCCGATACCATGATTGCTTGTATTCCTAGACCTTCAGGTGAATCATCAGACCCTTGAGCGAATCCAGCGCCTTGCTCATCGACAGCATCTCCTCGGAGGGCATTTGACGCAGTACTTGCTGCGTCTCGCTGTCGATTACGCGCACCACGATCTTGCCGCTGCTGTTGTCCTTCTCGAACTTCAGATTGGTGGTGACCGCCCGCACCGACCGGTTGGCAGCTTCGATGGCGGCGTCGATTTGCCGCACGCTAGGCTGCACGGCCGGTGCAGCATCGATCGGCAGTGCACTCGCCGGGGCAGAAGCCGGGGCCTGGCGTTCAGGTCTTGGGCCTGCGGCCGATGCGACGGGCGCGCGCTCAGTGGAAAGTTCTATTTTCATGATTTCCTTCCTGACTCAAACTGACAGACGAATGAACTTGTGCATCCAGAAGTGCATTCGACTGCCCGCTTTGAGGGCGGGACAGTGCGCGCTGCCCGGGAGGGGGACGGGCGGCACGCGCTGCGCGGGTGTTACCGCAGCAGGGTCAGAACCTGGTTAGGCAGTTGATTGGCCTGGGCCAACATCGCCGTGCCAGCTTGTTGCAGCACCTGGGCGCGTGACAGCGCCGCGGTTTCCGTTGCGTAGTCGGCATCCATGATGCGGCTGCGCGACGCGGCACTGTTCTCGGCCGCTACCTGCAACACACCGATCGCCGATTCAAAGCGGTTTTGTGCGGCACCGTAGGTGGCGCGCTCGGTGGTGATCAGGTCGATCGCGGTATCGAGCGCGGTGATCGACGCGGTCGCCGGCGAAGCACTAGTGATGCTGCCGGTGCTCACTGCGGTCATCGACGCATTGTTGTCCAGGCGCGTGGTGGTGATCGCGATGGTGTCGTTGCTGGTGGTGCCGGCGCCGACCTGGAAGGTCAGGGTGCCCGCATTGGCGCCCAGCATGTTGGTGCCGTTGAAGGTGGTGCCAGCCAGGGTACGGGTGATTTCCGAGCCGAGCTGGTCGTATTCGGCGTCGAGGTTGGTGCGGTCGGTGTTGCTGTTGGTGGCGTTGGCCGACTGCACCGCCAATTCACGCATGCGCTGCAGCATGTCGGACACCTTCGACAGTGCGCCCTCAGCGGTTTGCGCCAGTGAAACTGCATCGTTGGCGTTGCGGATTGCCACGTTCATGCCTTTGACCTGGGCGTTGAAACGTTCGGCGATCGCCAGGCCTGCCGAGTCGTCCTTGGCGCTGTTGACACGAAGGCCGGAAGACAAGCGCTGGACAGCCTGGCTCTGCGCCATTTGCGAGCTGGAAAGATTGCGCGACGTGTTGAGCGCGGTAAGGTTGGTATTGATGCCTGCCATGATGATTCTCCTGTATCGGAAGTGGGGTTGCCCAAAGTTTCGTGCTAAGCAGACCTAAATGGGTCGGAACTGCAGTTCATCTGGACCATCAAGGCTCTGTGACCCCTTAGGTCTGCAACTTCGGTTGTGAACCGGTGAAGATTCGGCCGCCGTTGAATCGCATATCGACCCGTTCGCAGTAAAACTTTAGAGTTTCCGAAATTCCAGCTGCTTTGCGCCCGGCTTGATATCTGCACTTGGGGTGGCTGCCGAAGTGCTGTCCGGCAAACGCACCAAGCCCTATAACGGCAGCCCGGCTACGAGGTTTAATCGAGTTCAGCATGCCTTTGACCGGCGCTGCGGCGGGCACCTCGCACTGCCACTACATGCTCTAACGCTGCAGCAGCGACAAGACACTGTTGGGCAACTGGTTGGCCTGCGCCAGCATCGCCGTGCCGGCTTGCTGCAGAATCTGCGCCCGCGACAGTGCGGCGGTTTCTGCAGCGTAGTCGGCATCCATGATGCGGCTGCGCGCAGCGGCATTGTTCTCGGCGGATACCTGCAGGACGTTGATCGCGGATTCGAAACGGTTCTGCGCCGCACCGTAGGTGGCACGCTCGGTGGTGATCAGGTCGATCGCGGTATCGAGCGCGCCGATCGACGCCGTCGCCAGCGCCGCAGTGGTAATGCTGCCGGTACTGACTGCGGTGATCGAGGCGTTGTTGTCCAGGCGTGTAGTGGTGATCGCGATGGTGTCATTGCTGGTAGTGCCGGCGCCGACCTGGAAGGTGAGGGTGCCGGCGTTGACGCCCAGCATGGTGTTGCCGTTGAAAGTGGTTCCAGCCAGGGTGCGTGTGACTTCCGCGCCGAGCTGGTCGTATTCGGCATCGAGGTTGGTGCGGTCGGAGGCGCTGTTGGTGGCGTTGGCCGACTGCACGGCGAGTTCGCGCATGCGCTGCAGCATGTCGGAGACCTTGGACAGTGCGCCCTCGGCGGTTTGCGCCAGCGAAACCGCGTCGTTGGCGTTGCGGATCGCCACGTTCATGCCCTTGACCTGGGCGCCCATGCGTTCGGCGATCGCAAGGCCGGCGGCGTCGTCCTTGGCACTGTTGACGCGCAGGCCTGACGACAGACGTTGTACTGCGGTATGCAGCGCGGACTGCGAACCGGAAAGATTGCGTTGCGTGTTGAGCGACGCTAGGTTGGTGTTGATCATCGAAGCCATGCTGTTCTCCTGAGTCGAAAATTGTGTTCGCCCAAACCCTTTGTACGGGCAGACCTAAATGGTCGTACTGCGATTCATCCGGACCTTCAAGGGCGGGAGACCCTTTGGGTCTGCTGCTTCGGTAGGTGCCGAACCCTGGCGCCGCGTGCATGACGATGCAATGCGCCCTGTAAGTACTGCATATCACCAAGCTTATGCCTAGCGCGCGCAAACAAAGGCCTAAACAAATGCGTGGCGGCGCCGTTATTCGCGCGATGGGGGGCTGACTGCTGCGCGGCAGCCTGCGCCAGCCAACAGGGGGCACAACCGTATGCACAAGCCCTATGCGGACTACCCTCAAGCGCGCAGGGCGCGTGCGGATAGCGCTCTTGAAGGGCGTGATGCGGCGGAAAAAGTTATTTACAAATAACGGCATAGAGGATCTTCGTGAAGTCGTACGTAAATTGATTTAACGCCTTGTAGGGCATACACCGACAAGCCGGCCGATGCCCTGTCTCAGGGCACGGGCAGTCTCGCGCCGTACCGCTTCGCAGGTCTTCCAACCCATATAGAAGGGTTGCGCGAACCGCACCGGGCCATACCGTCGATTCCCACGCAGAGGCATTGCCGGCATCGCACCTGTGCCTCCTGCTACTTCCGAGGCAACGCGGGCGGCACTTTCGCACGCAGTTATGCGGCCTTCATCCAATTCATAAAAATCGCCCCGCGGCTGAACATGACGTCACTGCATCACGACCCAAGTGACGCGTCTTTCAACCGAACCGGAGGGCAGCAAAATGAAAGTCGAAAACCTGTTGAACGAGATCCGTGAAGCGAATCTCTCCTACCTGATCCTGGCGCAGAACATGCTCCGCGCTGACCGCGCCGAAGCACTTGTAAGACTGGGCTTGTCTGAAGAAGTGGCGCGCATCATCGATCAGCTCACCGCCGGTCAGTTGCTCAAGATCGCGGCCTCCAATATGTTGATGTGCCGTTTTCGCTTCGATGACAGCCTGGTCTGGAATCTTCTGCTGTCGCACACGCGCGGCGCCGAGAACGCGCAGGCTGCGGGCATGCATGCGGCGATCCTGATGACCGGCAACGCGATCGAAGCGGTGGTCTGATCATGAAAAAGGCGAAAACCGTACTTGGCGAGGCGCGCCAGATCGCGCTGGCCTCCGACCTGATTCACCTGGGCGCGCGCCTGCAGGTGCTCGAGTCCGAAACCAGCCTGTCGCGCGAGCGCCTGCTCAAGCTGTACAAGGAGATCGTTGGCAAGTCGCCACCGAAGGGAATGCTGCCGTTTTCAACCGATTGGTTCATGACCTGGCAGCCGAACATTCACTCCTCGCTCTACATCAATCTGTTCCAGTCGCTCAATCGCAGTTCCGAGCTGGATGAAATAGAGGTGGTGATCCATGCCTATCGCATGTATCGCGAGTATGTCGCACGCTTGAAAATGCCTGAGGTTCTGTCGGTTACGCGGGCCTGGCGCCTGACCCGCTTCTTTGACGCAGGCATGCTGACATCGACCGCTTGTACAGAGTGCGGCGGCAACTTCGTGGTTCACACCTATGAACTGACCGGCGGCTATGTTTGCGGCCTGTGCGACATGCCCTCGCGTGCCGGCAAGACCCGCGCCAATCGCATGGCTGCCTATGCGGATGCGGAAAACGAATCGACCGAGGTTGCGCTTGCCGGCTAGCAGCCTGTCAGTTTTAACATGGTGCCGGTCGCAAGGCGCCGATGCCATGCGCGGCACGATCCGAATTGAACCGGGTCGCGCCGTGATCATCTGTTGCGCCACGCCGCAGGCGCGCAACCGGGAACTTCCAGTAACGGGGAAATGGTGTCGAATGCGCCCCTTGTTCCAAAGATGGCGATCGCACCGCGATTGCTAACTTACGCCTCCATGAAGACCGGTTCATAGCCGCCGGCGCTGCAGCCGTTGGGCTGATTGCGTCATGCCCAAGCGAACACGGTTTCCCGACGCCTTCACTTTCACGGGCCAAAGCATGTTTGTCATCATCGGTTATGTCGTGTCGCTTGGCTGCATCTTCGGGGTGTACATCGTCCACGGCGGCAACATGCAGGTGATTCTCAAGGCACTGCCGTTCGAGACCGTCACCATCGTCGGCGCTGCCTTGGGTGCATTCGTCGCCACCAACCAGTTAAAGGTGATCAAGGCTTCCATCAAGGGGTTGGCCAACTGCTTCAAGGGCAGCAAGTACACCAAGGCGCGTTTTCTCGAACTGCTGGCGCTGATGTTCGAGATCCTGCAAAAAGTACGCAAGGAAGGCCTGATGTCGATCGAGAAGGACGTCGAGGACCCGCACAATTCGCCGCTGTTCCAGAAATACCCGACGGTCGGCTCCGACCATCACGTCACCGAGTTTGTCACCGACTATCTGCGCATGATGGTCTCGGGCAATCTGAACGCGCATGAGATCGAGTCCCTGATGGACAGCGAAATCGAAACGCACCATCAAGAGGCGCACGCGCCTGCCGCAGCCATCACGCGCCTGGCGGGGGGCTTGCCGGCTTTCGGCATCGTCGCCGCCGTGTTGGGCGTGGTCAACACCATGGGTTCGGTCGGCCAGCCGCCGGCGATTCTGGGCGGCATGATCGGATCGGCGCTGGTCGGCACGTTTCTCGGGATTTTGCTGGCCTACGGCTTCGTCGAACCACTGGCGGGCTTGATGGAGCAGAAGATCGAGGAAGCCGGCAAGGAACTGCAGTGCATCAAGACAACCTTGCTGGCGAGCATGCAGGGATATGCACCGCAAGTGGCGATCGAATTCGGACGCAAGGTGCTGTTCTCGACAGAACGCCCGAACTTCACCGAGCTTGAATCGCACGTCAAGGGCAGGAAGTAACTGGCTGGCCGCTGCGCTCCCGGCGGCCGGGGAATGAGCGAATATGGCAGGCGACGCGAAAAAACTGCAGCCGATCATCGTCAAGAGGATCAAGAAGGCCGGCCATTCCGCGCACGGCGGCGCCTGGAAGATCGCCTATGCCGATTTCGTGACGGCCATGATGGCGTTTTTCCTGTTGATGTGGCTGCTGGGCTCGACGGCCCAGGGCGACCTCAAGGGCATCGCCGACTATTTCAACTCGCCACTCAAGGTGGCGATGGCCGGTGGTTCCGGCAGCGGCGACAGCGCGAGCATTCTCAAGGGGGGCGGGCAGGATCTGACCCGGCAGACCGGCCAGGTCAAGCATGGCGATCTGCCGCCGGAGAAAAAGTCCTACAACTTGCAGGCTGCCAAGGCGGAGGCGAAGCGGCTGGAGCGTGCCCGCCTGGAAGAAATCAAGCTCAAGGTCGATGCCATGCTGTCGGCCAATGGCGTGCTGGCGCAGTTCAGGGACCAAGTGCGGCTCGACATTACCGCCGAAGGATTGCGCATCCAGATTGTCGACGAACAGAATCGGCCGATGTTCGATTCAGGGCGGGCTGTGCTCAAGGATCACACGCGCATCATCATGCGCGAGATCGGCCGCGCGCTCGGTGAGGTCGACAACAAGATCGGCATCTCCGGCCACACCGACGCTGCGCCCTTTCCGGGCGGAGAGCGCGGCTATGGAAACTGGGACCTGTCGGCCGATCGCGCCAATGCCGCGCGGCGCGAACTGATGGGCGCCGGACTTGACGAAAAAAAGGTGCTGCGGGTGGTCGGCCTGGCTTCGTCGGTGCCGTTCAAACCCGAAGATCCATTGCACGCGACCAACCGGCGTATCAGCATCATGGTGCTCAATCGTGAAGCCGAAGAGGCCATCACCAAGGAAGGACCTGCGGTCACGGTGGACAGCCCGGCCGCGGCCGGATCTGCGCTGTCGCCGGCGGCTCTGGCGACGCCGCCCGCGCCGGCGCCCGCGCAGGAACCACCGCCGCCGCCTGTGCCGGGGTCAACTTCGCTGTTGCGCGCTCCGCTACGCTGAACTGCCGCCGCGATTCCGGCTTGCCTGCCCGGCTGCGGCGTGATCAGCGACGGCAGGTCTGAATCGGCTTGCGGCAGTGCGATCTCTTCGACGTCAAAAGCCAGATTGATCGCGACGCTGATACTGGCATCCCGCAAGACGCGGGGCAGGCTTCTGCGTCCACCACGGCGTGTCAACGGCTGCGCCGGCCAAACCGGCTGCTGCGCAGCGCTCCGTTGATCTGCCCTTGCTTCGGCCGACGGCTGAGGACTGCCACCGCTACCTGGTGGTCAGTCGCGCTGCCGCCACCGCTACCTGGTGGTCAGTCGCGCTGCCGCCACCGCTACCTGGTGGTCAGTCGCGCTGCCGCCACCGCTGCTTGCCTGGCTACATGGGCGAAAGCGCCAATCCAGATCCGGCCTCGCGCGCCTCAGAGGTCGAACAAACCCGCTTTCTGACGCTTGATTGGCGTACCGCCGGACCTTGCCTGCTTGAATAATTGAGCCGTTATCCGACAACTTCGAGGCGCCGCCCATGGCGGAACAGCAAGACACCGAACGCGAGCTACCGGCGTCGCAAAAGCGGCTCGATGAAGCACGCGAGCGCGGCCAGACGCCGCGCTCGCGCGAACTCACCACCGCCGCCTTGTTGTTGGCCGGTGCAGCCACGCTGGCCGCCGTCGGCCCGCATATCGCACACCAGTCGCTCGGCTATTTGCGCGGTGCCTTGACGCTGACGCGGGCAAGCGCATTCGATCCAGCCATTGCGCTTGAGAGCGCAGGCCAGCTGGCATGGCAGGGCTTCCTGCCCGCACTGCCGGTGCTAGCGGTGTTGTTCCTTGCCGCCCTGCTTGCGCCCCTGGCGATCGGCGGATGGCTATTGAGCACCGAGCCACTGATGCCGAATTTCAGCCGCCTCAACCCGGCATCCGGTCTGGCCAGACTGGTATCGGTGGAAAGCCTGGCCGAGTTGGGCAAGGCGATCGCCAAGGTGCTCTTGATCGGCGGGGTGGTCGGCTGGCTCATCTGGCGCGACCAGCAGGCTTTCATCATGCCGCTGTCACAGTCGCCACAGGCGGCGGCCGCATTTGCGGGCCACCTGATCACGCGTGACTTCGTGTGGATGGCGGCGGTACTGATCGCCATTGCAGCGGCCGACGTACCGCTGCAGCTTTGGCAGCACGCCAAAGGGTTGCGCATGTCGGCCGATGAACTCAAGCGCGAATCGAAAGAAGCCGAAGGCGACCCGCAGATCAAGGGCAAGCTGCGGGCGCGCCAGCGCGAGGCCGCGCGACGGCGCATGATGTCGGCAGTGCCCGGCGCCGATGTGGTGGTCACCAATCCGACGCACTACGCGGTAGCCTTGTCCTACCAGGGCGCCAGCATGCGCGCACCGCGGGTGGTCGCCAAGGGCACTGACGAGGTTGCCGCGCGCATTCGTGCGTTGGCCGAAGAACATGGCGTTCCAATGCTCGAGGCGCCGCCATTGGCGCGCGCACTCTATAAACACGCGGAACTCGAAGCC
>Ga0209181_10001395_pt1 | contig 42489 bp, 30 predicted proteins | sample MAT05_FD_187208 | JGI IMG/M metagenome (GOLD analysis project Ga0209181, IMG submission 187208) | Freshwater microbial communities from Lake Fryxell liftoff mats and glacier meltwater in Antarctica - MAT-05 (SPAdes) (version 2) | ecosystem: Environmental > Aquatic > Freshwater > Ice > Liftoff... | reverse complement strand
AAAGGGGACCAACAGCAGTTCCCCGGCTGGCCGATCACCGTTGCGATGGATGCCAACGACGGACGCAAAATCACTGGCTGGTTGCCGGAACTGATGATTGAAGGCGTTGTCGATCCGGTCGTTCAAGTCATCGAGCAAGCCAGCGGTGATATCCTTTACACAGTTCGCATCAAGGGCGATCGATTCCAACCCCGTGTTTTTTCGCCGGGGGAACACACGGTGAAGATCGGTCGGGATCGATCCGATGCCGTCACGCTCTCCGATCTCACCCCGAAAGAAAAGGCCGATGCAGGCCAAAGAACAGTTCGAGTTGGCTGATGCGAGCTCTGCTATCGGACACAAAATCAGGCCCTTAGCGTTTTTGAAACAGATCACTCGTCACCACGGCGTTGATGAGATCAGCAATCGACTTGCCACCGTACGTACGAAGAACTCCTCCCGCTTGAGTAATATCGTTCGAAGTTCCTCGAGGCAGGAAAATCGATCTCCTCCAGGCAAGACGCCCGAGGTGTCAATCTTGATCGTTTGTTTCGAATCATAAAACTCACGCTTACGACCAATCGGATCAAAGCCTTCCAACGCAAATCCCAACGGATCAAACTTTCGATGGCATTGATTGCACGCCGCTGACTCACGATGCTTTGCCAACTGATCGCGAATCGATACCGCACCGCGGATATCTGGATCCAGAGCGGGTACCTCATCGGGCGGTGGAGGAACAGGCGTTCCAAGTCGCGCATGAACAAACGAGTCTCTTGTTTCATCTCGGGTTCTAAACCCGCAGCGTAGTAGACTTGCGAATCTTTTGGATCGGGTGGCATGCTGCCAAGAGCTCTCAGATTCAGCCAGCTATCCAGAAAGTCCGCGATGAACGCATCGGACGCATCGCTTTGCAACAAGCGGCGAGTTTCGGACCAGAGGACATCGACGTCGGAGAGCTTCCCCTCGTCGGCCAGTTTCCTGAGCGAATCATCGGGCATCGTGGAGGTCAAGAAATACGCAACGCGTTCTGCAATCCCATGATCAGACAGCTTTGTACTCTGCGAGTCCTCAGGGGGACTTAAGTACAAGAAAGCAGGCGAACACATTGCTGCCTTGATCGCATCTTTGTAGGCTTCCAATGGTGAACGGACATCTGCGAGGCGGCCATCGTAAACGGACCGCAAGCCTGCTGATTCCTCTTGGGTTGAAGGTCTTCGATACGCCCGCGATGCGAAACGATGTAGCAACTCCGGTACACGACTTTGTTCAAACGACTTGCCGCCTAGCAGGATTTTCTGACTGGGCGTGGGCGACGGAACCTCAATAGGCCCGCTCAAGCGAATCTCGTGAATACGGATCTGCGGTAAATACCCAAATTTGATAACGGCTTTGCGAGCCTCCACGATGCCCTTGCTTTGGCGGAGATCTGGAGGCAGCGTATCTTTTTGGTTGCGAAGAACTCGGCCGTACGAACCGCGGACATCGTGCATCCCGTTTTCGAACGTGAATCGCGGAGCGAAACCTTTGTCGAGCGGAACCTTGAACGAGTACCGCGTGAGCTCATCGTCCTTGATGGTGGCTTCGACCAAGAGTGGCTGAATTGGCTGCGTGTGTACCATATCGCCGATCACGGTGTTGCCGGGCCTAATTCCCATTCGAAAAGGCTCATCCAAATCAATAAAGACCGTTGCCCGTGTGTAGGGCGTGTCGCGATGAAGTGCCTGAGCGAGCACCTTGACTTCATAAATGCCATCCACAGGAACACCTGAGGAAAACTCAGGAAGCGGTCCAAAAGCTCCCTCCGGTTTGTCGTTCAACGGATGATCGTAAAGCATCATGTACTTGTTATCGAACGCATGTCGATGGGCTCCCTTTAGCTCGCTCTGTTGAAAGAACTCGCCGTTAAAGACCCATTCCCGCGTTTTCGACGGTGCTTGGGGTGCTAATGCCTTTTCGACGAAGCGAACGAACTGTTCAATCTGGTACGTTTCCAAAGTTATCAGCGCTTCGATTCGATCCTCAAGCTGCCCGTGGTGTGAAAGCGCATGGTAGTCGCCGTTGACGTCCAAATCTCTCGGATTGAAATCGCCGCCAATCTCTAGCGTCGCAATGCAAGTGGAATCGGTCTGCAGCGCCAGTGCGATTAGGTCGTACAGCAGCGGTAGATCCTCCACCATGTTGCGGTTCTTGGGAGCAGCGAATAGTGCATCGGGCTTTGGGATATCAAACCAGTTTCGCCGCAGACCGATCCGCCTTTCGACATCGCGCACCGACGTTAGGTATTCGTCCAGTTTGTTGCGATCTTGTTGATTCAGTTTCCGCTGAAATCGATCGGCGTCGCTCTTGACCATGTCATGGATTGACCCTTGCATCTTAAAGCGATCGGCGACCGCAAGCTTGTCTTGCTTACTGACGCCCTCGAAAAGTAGTGGGAAGATACTTGTCAGTAGGAGGGTACAGGAATTTAAAAAAAGGCGGACTAACGATCCAGCGATATGGCTTCGGCATAAGCAAGCTCGCCAGTGCGGCCGTCGTAATACTGAAAGACAATTTGGGGGTGCGGATACGCCACTAAGCGTTTTTCACCCAGTTTTTTGGGCTTGTTGAAGACATTGTTCACCCAAACGCCGACAATCGTGGGCATGACATCGACGATCCTAGGAAACTCACTCAAGTTTTGAACCAATCGCCAAGCTTCAGGAGGGGCTTTGGAAGAAAGACGAGGATGCCACTATAAACGAATAGTCCTTCGAAGTGTGTGAGATAGCTCACAGATCAAACGGTTCGGGTTCTTGGGATTATGCTAGCGTCGGTCCAAGTGGGCATATGCGGTTCCTGTATGGGGTTCTGTTAGCAATAGGTTCGGGCCTACTCCGAAATCTACTTTTTTATCTTTTTCCTGCGCGTTCACGATGCGAAGTTCAATTGATTTATGACATGCACCGGCCTTGCCCAATGGAAGGATGTAAAAAACGACATCGTCCAATCGCAGCGGAAAGCTCTGCCAGGCTCTGATTGCTCTTGGCAAGCATCGGTACTCCTGCAATACAAGCGGTGCAGCAACTTCTTGAAATGCTGAACCAAGTCGATCCAGAGAACGATTCACGCGGCATGCAGCAGCGGTATTTTTCTTTTGCACTTTTTGATGATCGCGGGATGCTAAGTCGGTCGCTCGACGGCGTGGATCGCGAGGCGCTTTACAAGGCCGTGAGGTCCGGCCTCCGTAACCAAGTCGGTCGTGCCCGTGGCAGTATCGGTTCTGTCTATCGGAACCTCTCCGCCGACGACATCAAACCGTTGTTGCCCGCCATCTATCAGGCGATTCGTGATCCGGCTCCAAGTGGAGAGATGTTTGCCGACTCGATTCGTGTGGAGGGACTTCGTCTCTTGGCCAAGCATCGGATTGAAGAGGGAATCCTCGCGTGTGTGAACTACACGCGACACCAGAATCCATGGGATAGTCAAGAGGGCACACCAGAGTTGATGAAGATCCTCCTTAGCTATGGTACCAACGCGCAGTCAGTCATTCCAGGGCTTACCAAGATCGCGGACTACTTTGAAAAGGACGAACCCAACTTTCCCCGAGAACTGATGCTCATGAAGGCCAAGAGCGTCCGCGAAACGATCCTTGCTATTGAAGCATCGACGGACACTCCAAAACTCATCCAACTCAAGTAACATGAAAACTAGTGTTCGACGTCGCAAGCTGGTTTGACGTAAGCCGAACGGCGGACTGAAAACTACTCGTGTAATGCAACCCCTCTCCGGCCTTTCAGGCCGACTCTCCCAGAGGGAGAGTGACTTCACCCTCCCTCCGGGAGGGTCGAGCGAAGCGAGGGGAGGGTATGACTTATTCTGTCACTCGCCTGAAACTTTTGCGTTTAGGCAACTTGCGTCAGTTGTCGATTGTTGAGCTCGTAACGCTTTTGCATTTGTGCTGCCAACGACGACGAATGCGTCACAACGATGAGAACGGTGTTTTCTTCTTTTGGAACTTCTAACAATAACCTGGCCACGTTCTCTGCAGATTGCTGATCCAAATTCCCAGTCGGCTCGTCCGCTAGAACGATCATCGGTCTAAGGACCAACGCACGTGCAACCGCAACCCGTTCTCGTTCGCCGCCCGAAAGTTGACTTGGCAAATGAGTCAATCGATGCTTTAAGCCAACGCGTTCGAGCAACGCGATCGCGCGATTGCGAATTTCTAAAGTTGGCTTGCCTGTCGCCAGCGCAGGAAGCAAAGTGTTTTCCAAAACATTCCACTGCGGCAGCAAGTGATGGTCTTGGAAGATGAATCCAATCCGTTCGTTTCGGAAACGAGCTTGCTGATTTTCGTTTAGCTGATAGGGGTCTTGACCTCCGATGCGCACGGTACCGCTTGTTGGCGCATCCAGGGTGCCAAGGATTTGCAACAACGTCGATTTGCCTGATCCGCTGGGGCCGACGATGGCCAGGTTTTCGCCCGCTTGCATGGAAAACGAAACGCTCTCGAGTACTACAATTTCTTCCGTCAAAGTTGGATAGACTTTGCGAAGTGCGATCGCTTCAAGCGTAGGATTTTCCATGACTGGGTTTGTTATCCGAGGATCATTTGCTGCAAGAAATAGATCGCCACGCCGGCTAGGTATCCGAGGAGTGCCAGCGGAGCAATCCGCCGAGCATACCATATGAATTCGATCCTCTCGAGCCCCATGGCGGCAACGCCCGCAGCCGATCCGATGATCAAACAGCTACCACCCGTTCCTGCACAATAGGCCAGCAACATCCAGAACGGATCGTTGGGTGGAGTTTCGCTATACATCTCAATCCCGGCCGCAACCAGTGGCACGTTGTCGACAACGGCTGAGACCAATCCAATAATGATCGCAATGATCGAGTTATTTCCAATGGAGCTTTGAAGGGACACGGCGATGTTCTTGAGGATCTCGACACTGCCCAGGGCGCTCACCGCCAGTAAAATACCGAGGAAGAACAAGATGCTGGACATGTCAACTCGCCTTAGGGCCGAGAGAACGCCAGTTGAGCTGCGTGTCTTGTCGTCCATTGTGTGACTGACCAATTCGGACGTGACCCAAAGAACACCCAAGCTCAGTACCATGCCCATGAAGGGTGGAAGGTGAGTGAAGGCCTTGAATATCGGAACCATCATCAATCCGGCAAGGCCAAGCATAAGGAACAATATCCGATGCCAGGGTTCAATCGTCTTATCGTCGTTTTCATCATTTTGTAGCGATACGGGTGGCAGATCGCCCTTCATCGATCGCGACGCAACCAGAAGCGGGATCAGCAAACAAACCACGCTCGCAAGAAACAAGTCTCGAATCACTTCGACGGAATTGATTTTGTTCTTGATCCACAACATCGTTGTGGTGACGTCGCCAATCACCGTCCAGGCCCCACCAGCATTGGCGGCGATGATCGCAATCCCGATGAACATCAGCCTCGTTTCGCGATCTGCAACCAGTTTTCGCAATAAAGAGACCACGACAATGGTCGTGGTCAAATTGTCTAACACGGCGGACAGGAAAAAAGTCACCCAAGCGACGATCCAAAGCAACTTTACTTTGTTCCTCGCTTTGACGCGTTGCGTTACTAGTGAAAAACCCTCGTGGGCATCGACTAGTTCCACGATGGTCATCGCCCCCATCAGAAAGAACAGGATACCGGCAATTTCCACGAATTCTTTTGGCAACTGATATTCCGTGAGAAATTCGAGCTTGGCGGGCAAGTGAGCAACCATGTGCGCGTCTCCGGCTGCAGCGTGCACTTTTTCCCACGCCTCGAAGGCCGCTTGTGGCACCAACTGTTCGTAACCGATTGCATAGATTGTCCAGCAAAGAACGCCGGTCAAGATGGCAGACGCAGCCTTGTTGATGTGAATCTGATGTTCGAAAACGATGGCAAGGTAGCCGATAACAAAAACGACAATAATCGCAGTAATCATTAAGTTGCTTATTCTGCAGGGATGTGTTTCGGCGTCCGAATAGGCTTGCCAGCTTGCTCGTCGTGGTAGTAACCGCGAATGAGAGCGATGTAATCTACCATGGAATGGTCGCTGAAGTAGTCCAGCTTCCAGAGCCTAAGGGACGCGAGCAAGCCCAGAAATCGGTCGCGAACACGAAACCAAGAGCGCAAGTTGCTGATCCGGCCACGTCGATTGAGGTAGATCTCCTGACCCATATGTCGGTAGCCAAGCCAACGCGGAGGAATACGAGCGACAATATCGTTGTTATTGACCCAGCGATAGTGCTTTACCTTTAAGAAAGAAGTGTAGACACGATTACCCACACGCGGTGCACCGTAAGAGAAAATCGCTTGCGGATTCGACGGGATGGGCGAAATTTTGCACCGAACCGCACATATCGCCGCCATGGCTCCACCCAGCGAATGGCCGGCGAACCACATTGGACGTTGATTTTCTTTCACCTGCTGTTCCAGTAGGGGCCAAAGCTCATTCACTTCCGAGTGGAATCCACTGTGTACCCGTCCGACTTCGAATGCAACCGTCCATGCGTTTGCGTCAGCCTTTATGTCGTTCCACTGGTTCGGTTCGGTGCCACGGCATACGATCATGCAATCGAATCGATTGCCCAGTACATAAGCTTCGGCTCCATCGCGAGCGATAAACAAACATTGGTCGATTCCCGCTTCGTAAACGATACTCTCGACCAATTCTGGGGCAGCGTAGGCCAGTCTCGAAAGCTCCGCAAACAGTAACGACTTCTGGAGCCACGACAACTCTGCGATGGGTCGATCTAGTTTGATCGTGATTTTCTGATCGGCTGGTGGTTCTTCGCCGGTAGCCGTCGATGCGTTTGGCAACTCCGTCCTGGATTGAGTCGACATTTACTCACTCATACTAACGATTCTCAATGGGGACGATATCGCGTTTTAGATGTCCGGTGTAGACCTGACGCGGACGACCGATGCGAGTCAAGGGAGAGTTCTGCATTTCGATCCAATGGGCGATCCATCCCGGCAATCGTCCGATAGCAAACAAGACCGTGAACATTTGGATGGGGATGCCCATGGCTCGATAAATGACACCTGAATAGAAGTCAACGTTCGGATACAGTTTGCGTTCGACGAAATAGGGATCACGCAGCGCGACCGCTTCGAGTTCTTGGGCGACCTCAAACAAAGGGTCGTTCAGGTTTAATTTATTGAGCAGTACATCGCAAGCCGACTTGATGATCTTAGCGCGAGGATCGTAGTTCTTGTAAACACGGTGACCGAAGCCCATAAGCCGGAAATTGCTCGTTTTGTCTTTGGCCATGTCAACGTATTTTTTCACATTGCCACCATCGTCTGCAATCTGCTTGAGCATATTGACACACGCCTCATTGGCACCGCCGTGGAGCGGCCCCCAGAGTGCACAAATGCCTGCCGAAATGCATGCGAATAGATTAGCATTGGACGACCCGACCAAGCGAACCGTCGACGTACTGCAGTTCTGCTCGTGGTCCGCATGAACGATCAACAACAGATTGAGTGCTCGAACGAAGTCCGGATCCGGTTGGTAGCGTTCGCTTGGCAAGGCGAACATCATGCTTAAAAAATTCTGGCAATAGTCGAGGCTGTTGTCGGGATAGATAAACGGCTGTCCAAAGGCTTTTTTGTAGCTATACGCTGCGATGGTAGGCAGCTTGGCAATGAGCCGATGAACGGAAACCTCAACTTCCTCGGGATCGTGCGGATCGAGCGAGTCTTGATAGAAGGTCGACAATGCTCCCACAACGCTTGAGAGAATGGCCATCGGATGAGCGTCTCTCGGAAAGCCATTGTAAAAGGAACGCATGTCCTCGTGAAGCATCGTGTGCTTCTCAATCGATTCCTTGAACTGCTCCAACTGCTCTAGCGTCGGCAGTTCTCCGTAGATGATCAAATAGCTGGTCTCTAGAAAATCGCAGTGTTCCGCTAGTTCCTCGATCGGATAACCGCGATACCGAAGGATACCTCGATCTCCGTCCAGGTACGTAATGGAGCTGGACGCAGCGGCAGTATTAGCAAAGCCGTCGTCGATGGTCGTGTGCCCCGTTTCTTTGAGCAACTTGGATATGTCGATCGCACGGTCGTTCTCCGTTCCTACGAGTATCGGCAATTCAATTTCTTTGCCGCCAATAGTCAGCTTGGCGGGTGAGTCGTCAACCTTGGGAGAACCGATCGTGGCACTCATGAAATGCTCCGCTGCACAGGTTTTTTTCCAGCACAGCCTCAAAAAGGGGGTACAGATTTGCTAAAGCAGTGTAGCCGGAAGCAGGCCTCGCGACAATCAGCCCAACAGGTTGATTTGAATGGATCGAGACGCTTTTCACTTGGATGACAGTTCCCAACCTATGCATCTGCGCGATTTAAGGCGAGGGGCAGTTTGAAATCTACCTATGAACTGGGTGGCACGCTCTGAGGTACGAAGGGCGTGGTGAATCGCCAGAGTCATTTGCCACACTTCCCACGCCCATCGCTAATCGCGCTAATCGCGTTGGGCGTGCCACACGGTGGCCTGGCCTAGTAGTCTTCTGTCTGCCGCTCGCCTAAGCGTCTTCAAAATCCTCTCGTACAGCGTCGCCTGGGCTTTCGACCATTTGGCAATAACTATCGTATCGTCGAGCATCCAATCGGCCATCGGCTACTGCATCTTTGACCGCGCATAAGTTTTCGTGAATGTGTGTGCAATTGGGATATCGGCAGTTGGATGCAAAAGGCCGGATGTCTCGAAAGAGCCCCGACATTTCGCTCGCCACAATGTCCCAAAGTTGGAATTGTCGCACGCCCGGCGTATCAATCATCGATCCACCGTAACTCAGCGGAAAAACCTCGGCGGTAGTCGTCGTGTGTTTGCCCTTTTGGTTCTCTAGACTCACGGCTTGAACCCGCTGCTTGAGCCCGGTATCCAACGCGTTCAAAATAGACGATTTCCCAACGCCGCTCTGCCCAACAACCACGCTGCTTCGGTCGCGAGTGATCGCGCGAAGCCGTTCGATCCCCCAGCCCTTGGCCGCGCTCACCATCACAACCCGGTAACCCATCTGGGCATAGGTGCCAATCAGCGGTTGCAGTGCCGACGCATCGATTAAATCACACTTGTTAATACAGATGCATGCATCGAGGTGATTCTGTTCTGCCGTGGCCAAAACGCGATCGATCAAATTCGGCTTGATCGAAGGCTGGGCGGCACTGGTGACGATGAGCAATTGATCTACGTTGGCCACCATGACGTGACGTCGTTGCTTGCTGGTCCTGCTCAGCGTCGATCGCCGTGGTTCAATCCGAACGATCCAGCCCTGAGCCTCTCCCTCAGGCAGGAGGGAAACTTTGTCTCCCGCGACCAGAACGTGCCGTTGATCCGTGGCCATGTTCTTGAGGACTCGCCGAACGGCACACCGAAAAATGCGGCCATCCGCCAACTGAACAATCGACTCGACGCCGTGCACCTTTAAAACAAGTCCATTGAGTGTTCGCTGAGCATTGACGTCCAAGTCGATTTGACCCAAAGCATCCGTTCCGCCATTCGCGATTAAATGCCCTTTGACCGTTCGGTGACGAGTTTGTTCGCCTTTTCCGCTGACCCGTTGGGAAGCCACGGTGTCGATATCCTCGCGATCGGATGCATAATCGCTCGTCAGGTCCGCATCCCTGGCTTGAGATTGGTGTTTCTTTCGAAACTCGATTCGGACCTTGTTGGATTTCTTGCGAGCCATACTTTCTAGGTCGCACTAACGACTGCTGTCGGCGCCGACGAGGAGGGGCGTCTTAGGTGAACACTTGGACCGATCAACTCCGTTATTTCGTTTTCATCAAGCTCTTCTCGTTCCATCAGCGCATCCTTGAGCCTTTCCAGTTCCTCGCGTCTGGAGTGAAGTATATCGGTGGCTCTTCTGTCGGCCGCTCGCAGCGTGTCGCCAACTTCGGAGTCGATCGTCTCCTGTGTCCGCTCGCTGAACTGACGCTGTTGGTGGATTTCTCGTCCGAGGAATGGATCGCTGTCGGAAAGCTTGTAGGACACCGGACCAAGCTTAAGGCTCATGCCCCAATGTGATACCATTCTTCGGCCCAAGCTGGTTGCCCGTTCCAAGTCGTTTTCTGCACCGACCGATGTCTCGTCGTAGATGATTTTCTCGGCCGCTCGGCCTGCGAGCAAAACCACCAATTGGTCCCGGATTTCGCTCTCGGACATGTTCATGCGGTCTTCGTTCGGCAGGATTTGGGTGCTGCCCAGGGACTGGCCGCGCGGGACCACCGTCACTTTATGAACGCGCTGGGCACCGGGTAAAAACCATGCCGTCAATGTGTGTCCGGCCTCATGATATGCGGTTTTTTCTTTTTCGCTCGGCATTAGGACTTCTTCGCGTTTCGCGCCCATCAGGACCTTGTCCCTCGCGTAGTCGAAGTCAGACATACTGACACGGGACTTGTCATGGCGTGCCGCCCAGAGAGCAGCCTCGTTAACAATATTGCGTAAATCAGCCCCGGTTAGCCCCACTGTGGCTTCTGCCATCGTGTGCAGATTTACATCTTCCGCGAGCGGTACTTCTCGCACGTGGACTTTTAAGATTGCCTCGCGACCCTTGAGCGTCGGTCGCCCGACTGTAATCAGTCGATCGAATCGACCTGGGCGGAGCAAGGCAGGATCCAAAACGTCTGGCCTGTTGGTTGCCGCCATGATGATGACGGAATCTGTGGGGGAAAAACCGTCCATTTCGCCCAGAATTTGATTGAGGGTCTGTTCTCGTTCGTCGTGACCACCGCCAAGTCCAGCACCACGCTGCCGTCCAACCGCATCGATTTCGTCAATGAAGATGATGGCTGGAGACTGCTCTTTGGCCGTCGCAAACAAATCTCGAACACGCGATGCACCAACCCCGACGAACATTTGAATGAATTCACTGCCGTTGACCGAAAAGAAAGACACGCCAGCTTCGCCAGCCACCGCTCGGGCCAGAAGCGTTTTGCCTGTTCCGGGAGGTCCATTGAGCAAAACACCCTTTGGCACTCGCCCTCCCAGTTTTTGAAATTTTTCTGGCGACTTGAGAAATTCTACGATTTCTTGCAAATCTGCTTTTACCCCTTCGAGCCCGGCTACGTCGTCAAACGTGATGCTTTGGTCCGATGGCTCAAACCTTTTGGCAGTCGACTTCGTGAAGCTCGTTAGAAAACCACCTCCCATCATGGAGTCGCGGCTTCGACGAAAGAACATGTACAAGCCCACGATAGTTGCAATAAGCAGTGACAGGAAGATCAGCATCATGATCGTGCTGAGAGTTCCGCCGGGCGCGACATCGTACTTAAAAGGGACTTGAGGCACAGCCACTGCCGTCGGATCATCTGGGTCGACCTTCACTGGCTTGCTCGACCTTTCTCGCAGTGCGTCGAGCTTTGCAAGGAGTTCGACTTGCGCCGCCCCGGTCGGTATGAACAAATCGAAATCTTTCTTATACGTTTCTCTGGATCCGCCAAGAGCTTCTTTGGCTTTTGACTCGGCAGACAGAGGCTTTTCCGGTAAAAAGATGAACTTGCCCTGGATATAAGACTCGTAAACCGTCAGTTCCTCTAAATTCCCCTTTTCCAACTGTTCCAAGAAGAAGCTGTAATCGATTCTTGAGCTCATTCCGGGCAGGAAGAACAGCATCAAGAAGACTGCTAGCAATATAAGACCGACCATCCAAAAACCGTGGCCTCGTCGGACCGGCTGGCCAGCTTGGCCTTCGTTTTTTTCCTCCCGGGGAGTTTTGCTCATATTCCTATGCTGTCCGTATAGCCTGTTTAAATTTGAAATTGGGTTTTTCCGTCCAGCGCGTTTACCGCACTTGGATCGCTTATTGTAGCGAGCCGCCCAATCTACCGGCAGGGCTATCCACTTTCCACAGGTTCTGTCTTGGCTTTCGCAACGTTTTTTGGTATTTCCAACATGCAACCGTATATTCTTCAGATTTCGAGAACCAAAATGAGCCTAGACTCCGTACGTTCAAGCGAACTCTCGACCGAATCGCTCTTTGCGTTGATTGAGTCCAAATTGCATCTTTTGACAGAGATGCAAGGCATGTCTCTGGTTCAGACCGATCTGGTGGCCCAGCACGACATGACGGCATTGATGACCCTTCTTTCGCGGAAACAAGAATTGATGGGAGCCCTCGGTAGTGTTCAATCGAGGCTCGCTTGCTTTCAGCAGCAAGATCCTGAGCAACGTTCGTGGTCGACTCCAGCCCGGCGAAAGGCGTGCCAAGATATGGTGGCTCGCTGCGACCAACTATTGCAAGAGTTGATTGTTATGGAGGATCGTTCGCTCGGCAGCATGAACCTGCAACGAGAATCGGTCGCAGCCCAGCTTCAACAGAACGTCGACGCCTGCGCCATTCAGAATGCATACAACTCCCACGACCTCGAAGAATCTTCGTTCGATAGCTCCGTATCGTTGGAGGGTTGAGCATGCCCTCAACAGAAGGAAGTGTCCCATGTTTTCCGACCCAACTCTCAAAAGCCTCGAACAAACTGTCGCCTTTACGGAACGGCGACACGCCATTCTGGCGGGAAACGTCGCGAACACCGACACCCCCGGCTATCAATCCAAAGATCTATCGGTCGATACGTTTCAAAAGAGCCTGCGCGATGCCATTCAAGCGGATCGCCAAGAACGGGAAATGTCGCCGGGACTAAGGTTAAGCCTGCTCGGCTCAAGCAGCCAAGGCACCACGCCGTCATTCGAAGACTCCAAGAAAGTCGCCATGGAAAGCGTTCGCGATTCCATGAAACAAATTGTTTACCATGACGGCAGCGACGATAGTCTCGAAATGCAAGTCACCCAAATCGCGAAAAATCAGTCGATGCACACGATGGCAATCGCCATGATGAAATCCCAGTTTCGCCAACTGCAAATGGCCATCACTGGATCAGCCAATGTTTAATTGTCGCCTTACGCTCAATTGTCGCCTTTCGCCTCGTTAACGCACTTTTGCGGAGCTAAAGGCGACAATGTTGGCCATGGTTCCTCCATCAAGCGCCGGAGCCCCTCAACTACATCGAACTTTTTCCGCTGAACTCGAATGCTCGTTTCACATCCCCCATGAGCAAAATCACAAGTGCCCAGATGCCGATGGGCAACCCGATGATACAGCAACATGAACCAACATTGAACATCGAAACAATGGATGCAGCAAGGGCCACACCCCACGTTTTGATTCGCAACATTTGGATTCCGCCAAAGAGAACGAATAAGCCTACAAAAATAAAAACAGCCTGAATAACCGCGGCCGTCGGTCCCACACTGTTTTTCATCATCTCGCTCATGAACTCCGGAGCGTTGGGCGGAACCTGTGGCGGTGGACTAATCAATGCGTTGACAACACCCCAAATCGATGCGAGTAGGCTCAAGCCACCACACACCAGTAACGCAATGGCCGGAGCCTGAACCTTAACTTTGTTGAACTGGGGCACGTTGGGCTCGAAGCTTGCAGGCGTGCTCTGATACGGATTGAATTGGTTGCCCGGTTGAATGTCATTGCTCATAACTGCTCCATGAAACAGAAGTTGATTGGGATGGTTACTTCCACAAGCGTGCAGATATTATCGCACCGGCTAAACAGTATACACATGGTCTCAGTCGAACAGGCGTCGCCACCAAGGTTTTTCGAGGGGCGCGGCTGGTGTCGGTTCTGGCCTAATTGTTTTCATTGGCTGAGTCGCCGTAACACTCCCTTTGGGTCTGGAAATCGGTTTGGGCATCACATCGCCCCCGGTGGTGAATTCGACTTGCAGCCTGAGTGCGCCAATTTGAAGAACTTGGCCAGGCATCAACGCTGCTTGCTTGACTCGCGAGTCATCAATGTAAATCCCGTTCATGGACTCGAGGTCCTTAACCACCAGCGTTCCCTCGCCATTGAGCGAAAACTGACAATGCTGTCGACTGATCGACGAGTGCTCGATGCAAACCTGACAGGTGGAGTCTCGCCCAACGACGCACGGCGGCTTCAAGGTCCAAGAGGACTTGTCTAGATCATCGACGTGATTCTGAAGGATAAGTTGGTAGAACATGGGGCATCGTCATGGGAAGAATTGAGAATAGGAGAAGGCAAAGAATAGGATCGGCTAAACTCCTGTGGTCACCGATCCTATTCTAAACCGCCCCGTGTAGTTCAATGCATTCCAGAGCATCAAAATCGAGAAGAATTCGTTTTTAGGCGAGGGGCAGTTTGAAATCTAAATGTAAATCGTGTGGCTCGCTCTGAGGGTAAATCGTGTGGCACGCTCTGAGGGTAAATCGTGTGGCACGCTCTGAGGGACGAAGGGCGTGGTGAATCGCTAAACACATTTGCCACAGTTCCCACGCCCAACGCTATCGCGCTATCGCTCTGGGACGTGCCACACGCAACGTGCCACCCCGGTGGCCTGGTACCTTACTGTTTGCCTCTCGCCTTACGTGAACCGCCGATCCTTAGTTGTTTGCGCGGCGAGGGTTCTTCATGAAATACAATCGCCCGTCTTCCGCCCCCCCCAGAAAATCCGGTACTCCATCGCCGTCGAAGTCCACTACCGCAGGACTTACGTCGTGCCCTTCAATATTCCTCTCGGCTAAGCTACCAACGTTTTTCATCTTCCACTTCCCATTCTGAAAATCAATTTGCTTCAAGAAGTCTGCATTGGCCGAATTCAACAGAAAATCAAATTTTCCATCGCCGTCCCAATCCGTTACGCAGAGTTTACGTCGTCCACTTTTGCCTGCGGCTCCAGCGTTGAGTTGAATCGGTCGTCCCTGCTCATCGACGAATGCCCGGCGAGGGGCCTTTAGCTTGAGTTTGCCATCTTGCCGAACTCTCTCGAACAACGCTAAATAACCTTCGTGATCCAGCATCCCAATGTCTAACAAACCGTCCGCGTTGAAGTCAACCACGACGGGGGTTGTGCGCCACTGAGTCAAAAGTTCTGCGCCAGAAGGCCGGAGCCAACCCCAAGCCAGTCGAGGCTGCTCGCCCGACCACTCCACTTCAATTCCTTGCGGCAAGGCCATGAGTGGATTCTGCCGTGTTCCCACATTCCTGAGCCAAACGACTCGACCCAAGATCGAGTTCAGAATGATATCGGGAAGTCCATCGCTATCCCAGTCCGCCACATTCAGCGTGGTATATCCCCATTTGGCCTCGGCAGGCCCTTGGATGCTGCCATTGGGTCCAGCCATGATACGAAAATCGTTGCCTTGGACTTGGATCGCTATAGGTCGATTCCATTTCGGGCTCGCAACGTTGGGTCCGCTCATGTTTTCGAAAACTTCGATGAAGCCCGCCGTGTTACCGCTCAAGATATCCATATCGCCATCCCCATCCCAATCAAAACCGACCGGAGTCGCCAAGGCACCGCATTTGAGCGTATCGGCTTCTTGTTGAAAGTAACGCGGCGAAGCGAAGGTGGGTGCTTTTGCCGCGGCGTCTTTTCGAGTGACGTTTTCGATGAACGCCACCCGTCCGTCTTCATCCCCCACGATCAAATCCAGATCGCCATCCTTATCCCAATCTAAGGCCACAGGCACAATCATCTGCAAATCCATTGCCAGCAGTTTACCCTCGTCCGTTTTGAGCCTTTGCCCCGCCGCATAATCCGGTGTCGTTCGCGAACCGATGTTTTCAAAGTACGTGAACGAGTCCAAAAACTCGCCGCAAATCAAATCGAGGTCGCCGTCATTATCGAAGTCACCAAAGTTGGGGGATGGGCAACCGAAGACGTCGATCCGTTTGCCGTCCGCTTCCACGAAGACCGGCTCCGCGTAGTCCGGTCTGTCGGTTGTGCCCCGATTGCGAAACAAATAGATCCACCCGTGCAAAGGCCCATTCTGCCATTTTCCTTCCTCATTCCAAGCATCGTCCCAACCGTAGTAGCTCCAGTCCTCGACACCTACGATCAAGTCCAAGCTGCCATCGCCATCATAGTCCGCGTATCGCCATTGGTTGTGCCGCACTTTCGGGCCCTTGGTCTGCTTCCCCAGCGGTTTATGAAACTTGGGATTGATCGGCAACGGCTGCTTTTCGGTTGTGCCGCTCCGGGTAAAGTCGACATACTCCTGTCCTGGCGATAGAACTCGCATTCCTCCGCCGACATAGCTCGGCATGACGTAATGCACCGTTTTGCTGAGCAGTCGCCCAGGCTTGAACACAGGCATTTTGTGTTTCGACGTGTCTCCACTTGTATTCTCAAAGAGCCAAACACCATTTGAAGGCTTATCGGGACACGATACCATCAAATCAAAATCCCCGTCCCCATCCGCATCGCACGGAAGTGGCCAAGCCCAAAGGCCAACTCCCAAATCGACGACCAAGCCAGGGTGGTTGTACCGAAGCGGTTCCAACTCATCGGCTTTTGCGATTGCAAACAAAGAACAGAAACAGAAACAGTGTAGCACGGCACTCCGTGCCGTGATTCTAGACACAATTCTAGACACAATTCTAGACGCAATTCTAGACGCAATTCTCGACACGGAGTGTCGAGCTACACTGCCGCTCCGCAAAAGAGTGCGAAAGGCGACATTAAGCAGCTGAAGAAAACTCATTTTAACGACTCCAAGATGACACGCACGCGTTCTCGTTCCGGTGCTCGAAAGCGATGAAACGGCTCCGCCATGAAATCATCGCAAATCCCTAGCAAGGACAAGCAGCATTTGGTCGCTTTGATGTACTTCGAAGCGTACTTTCCCACTTCGTAGATTTGTTGCAGTGCGCTGATGGCTCTTTGCAGTTCATCGACGCGAGATTGGTTACCAGCCACACAAGCATCATAGCATTCCACAAAAAGCTTTGGGAACACGTTTGCACCACCGGCCACGCCGCCATCGCCACCCAATCGCATCGCCTCAGGCAACTTGGCCTCGGGTCCAACCATGATGGACCAGTCGGGTCTCAATTTCTTAAGCTCAACGGCTTCTTCAAAATATCTCATATCGCCACTACTATCCTTCAAGCCGATAATTTGTGGGATAGCAGACAACTTTTGAAGAGTGGGAATCTCGAACCAGACCTTGGTCAAACTCGGCATGTTGTAGAGGACCAGCGGGAGTGTCAGTTCAGACACCAAGTTCTCAACATAACCAGTCAATTCCGTTTGTCCGGCTGGAAAATAGTACGGAGTCGAAAGGACCAGCGCCTTCGCGCCAGCCTTGGCTGCGTGTTCCGCTAGACGGACCGACTCGACAAACGACGTGTCTGTTATGCCAACCAGAATTGGAACTCGCCCAGCCACCAGGGCGGCGACTCGATCGATCAGTTCTCGCCGCAGTCGGTAGCTCAAGCTCGGAGCTTCGCCGGTGGTCCCGAGCAAGAACAAGCCATGCACACCGCCGGCCAGCACATGTTCGATCAACCTTGCGAGCCCCACTTGATCGAGTTCGTCTCGAGCTTGAAGTGGCGAAACAAGAGGCGGAATGATTCCCGACAGCATTGGTCTCATGGTGGACGATTCTCGAGATTGTGTGAGTTGGCTTGCAAAAAGCGAATGCATGTTCTTCTTGACTCATTCTGCCGCTCGCCTTATTGATAAAGAATAGTCGTTTTTGCAAACCGGTTAAAGCCATATTAGCTAGCAGTTCGCGAACTCTATTGCAATGGACGAGAGAATCTTCCTATACTTTGGGTGGAAACCAGGAAGGTTTCGAACACCCGTGGTTTGCATTTGCACCACCCGACAATTCATTCATGGATGATGGTTGAAATGAAGAATCTCATTGCCACGCTTGTGCTCGGACTGCTCGCTACGAGCAGTGTCGTGATCGCACAACAGGATGCGAACCGCTACCAGCCATACGTTCCAACCGTGGTGGGCGGACTTCCGCCGGGATCGAAAGGGCTGGAACAGCCAGTTTACGTGGCGGATCGAGCACTTGCAAACCAGTCTGTGGACACTGCGGCGGGCGCTGCCCCCGATTTTCTGTCCGCGGGCAGTCTTGGCTTCGATGAAACCAAGATAGTACCTACTGCGGCCAAGATGGACCGGTTTGAAGCGGGCATAATAGTCGCAGTTGTTGGCGAAGAGCCGGTTCTGGTTGGCGACTTATTTCCTCCCGATAAATTGACCCCCAAGATTCTTGGCCACAGTCAATTCGAAATGCAGTTACGTAAAGAACTGATGGAGAAAGTGACGCGTATGTCGTTGGCGCAACGATTCCTGAACGACAAAGTTTCAGGCAAACCCGTCAAAGATCGAGCCGACGCAAAAAAGCACATGAAGACGCAAACGGCCAAAATCTTCCATCAGAAATGGAAGCCGATGCAGATGGAAAAGATGAATTGTCAGTCCGATCTGGAGTTTGAAGAGAAGCTCGCAGAAGCCGGAAAAACGCTTCCCTCCATGATGCGAGACTTTGCCGAGAACACTTGGGCTCAAGAGCATGTGCGAGAAAAAGTTTCGGAACATCCCAACGTTGAGTTGAGCGAATTAAGCGACTATTACAACGAGCATATCGACGAATTCAAGCGTCCTGCCCGAGTTCGCTTCCAAATGCTGTCAGCAGACTTCACCAGATTCCCGACCAAAGAAGCTGCCTATCAAGCTATTGCGGACATGGGTAACCAAATCCTCTTTGGTGGAGCCCCTTTCAGCGCAGTTGCAAAACGCCAATCTACCGGCCTCGGTGCCTCCGACGGAGGACTCTTTGACTGGACCATTCAGGGTGAACTCAAGAGCAAGGAAGTCGACAAAGCTATTTTTAATTTCCAGGATCCAATTCGACGACTAAGCGCTATCATCGAAAACAGCGTGGGATACCACATTGTGGAAGTACTAGAGCGGGAGCAAGCGTACACGCAAACGTTTGCCCAAGCACAAGCCGATATTCGAAAGTTGCTCGTTCAGAAAAAGATCTCGAAACAGCGAGTTGACTTCATCAAAAAGGTGCGGGAGGAAACTCCTATCTGGACCAAATGGCCGGAAGACATCCCTGGATCAAAGGACATTTCTCAGCTCCAGCAGTAACGTCAAACAGTCCATTATGACCTCATTCAAACTCTTAATCTTAATCCTACTCTTCATCCTGATCACCGGCCCAGCATTCACGCTGGTCGCTATTGCATCCGACAATACCAACTCGGTGGCTGACGGAGAGCTTCACGCCTGCCAGATGGTCAGCGTTGACAATGCATGGGCCGTCGGCGATCGAGGACTAATTCTGTCTACTGACGATGCCGGCAAGCACTGGGAAATTCAACATCAACGGTCCGAGGCAATTCACTATGCCGTTTGTTTTTCGGATGAACTCAACGGCTGCGTCGTTGGTGGAACCATTGAAGCATACTCACATCGCAGCGTAGGCGTCGTGCTGCTCACCTTCGATGGTGGCAAGACATGGGAAAAAGTGGCCAATGAGCTCCCTCGTTTAATAGGGGCTCAGCTCGTCGGACCAGGACATCTATTGGCTTGGGGCGATTGGTCCAATCTCCACCAATCGGCGTTGTTCGAAAGCACAGACAGTGGCCGTTCGTGGTCAGGTAGACCTATTCCTTGCGGTCACATTCAGTGCGCTGCAGTTGGGCCTGACGGGGTGCTGGTCGTGGTAGATCGGGCTGGCAAAATCCACAGGTCCATGACGGGTCTGGACTTCAAATCGGTCCAATTGCCGATTACTCCCTTTGATCCGATTCGCTTCTGCAAAGTCATCGAGGGAATGTGGTGGATGGGGGGCGAAGCAGGAAAACTCTATCGTTCCCGCGATGCGGTTCGATGGGAGCAACTGGAATTGCCTGGCGCTGCCAGCGATCGATCGTTGTATTCGCTGGATGATGCAAGTGGTGTTGGAAATCGCATATGGATCGCAGGCCAACCCGGAAACGTTGTTTGGATGTCCGAGGACCAAGGCAACACTTGGACTGTTGTGACCACGTCCAATCGCACCACCATTAATGCAATCTCGGTGTTGGATGGTGACTTGCTGCTGACTTGTGGGCCAATGGCAAACATCTTTGCGAGTCGTAACGGTGGCAAAGCCTGGTGGGCTCAGCATCAATCAGGGTCCCGTAACTCGGTCCTGAACATTTCGAGCACTTGCTCAGGCGTTGCTTGGGATTTCATGGCCCAAGTCATTCATGAAAACAGGCGCCATGCGTCCGCGTTTGTCTTACACGATCAGTGTTTTGAGCAGCGGACAAGTCAACTGCCGGAATTAGCATCGCGATTCGAGATGGCAGGTAAATCGATCGGTTTGACACAAGCCCGCGTGTTCGCAGGCCTGCCCGTAGGCAATCTTTATTCCGGTGTTCGGGAGAGCGATCTGGGTTACTATGCAGGCATGGCTCAAGAAAAAGCGTCGAACTCAATGGCAAAAATGGAGATTACGCCATTGGTAAAGCGACTTGTGGTCGAGATTCGAAATGCTCGGCCTGACGTGATTGTTTCCAACTGTAGCCTCACCGGCAGTGCGCTCGAGGTGAGGTCCGCGCAGGCAGTGGAACAAGCCGCGACGCTGGCTGGACGAAAGGATTTTAAAGTGTTTTCCTCCAGCAGTAGAATCCCAGAAGAAGCTTGGGAGCCACAGCGAACTGTTAATCGGGGTACCAATCCAGGTATGCAATACTCGCCATCGATGCTTCTGGAATCCAACACGGTACTCGGAAGCGTTATGTCGAGCATTAGGCCACTCGTTGAGACTCGCGGCTCCGTCGTTTCCTCGGACAAGAAATTCTCGTATCGTGTTGTAGGCTCCCGGAGCGGCGTCATGGGGGACCCGCCGTTAAAGGGAATCGTGCTCGATCAAACGACACAACGACACGGACAGAAAAAGGTTACTCCGCGGCTCTCGTCCGTCATGGCGACCCCCCAATGGTTCGACTGGAAACAGTTTACCGATTCTGAATCCGGCAACCCACTTACGCCCGACCGAGTCTGGGACTCCAACCTTCGGTCGGCGGCCAAGGAGGTTGCATTAACATCGGTCTCTCCCGTTTTGATTGAGATCGCAGTTCAGTGTCGTCGCAATGGGGATTGGAATCGATGGCAAGCAGCCCTCGAGTTCCTGCTAGAACGAGATAACGAATCCCCCGCAGCTGAGGCGGCCTACTGGGAGTTGATGACGCATACTGGGAGCATTGAAGTAAAACGCCACCTTGCAAATCAATTGCTAACCCTGGAAGAACGCAACGCGGACGGTCTGAGGATCTCCGCTGCAACACGGCAACAAGCATCGCCTTTTGCACGATTGCAGTCGGATTCTACATCGGTTCAGCCCGCCTCGTTTTCCAAATCCGTTCGGCTTATTCCGATTTCCTCGGATCGCGACTTGCCTGAGTTTACGAGACTTCTTTCGAAATGGCCCGATGCCTTTTCGCCCAGACGAAGCGAACCGCGTTGGGGATGGTTGATCGCATCCCGTTATCGAGGGATGCAGCAACGAAACGAATCAGCTAATGCTACGGTGAATCTAGGTCGAAGCTATGCCGAGTATTGGCCAACACTGTCTCCTTACCTATCCGACTGGAATCCGATTTCGAAAGCCGAACGCCAAATCTACAACGCAAACATGGTTCCACCGCAACTCTCATCACCGCAACTTTCACCTCCAACGGCCGCGTTTCCTGCAAATGGTATTCCCGCATTAAGCTGGACGACGGATCGTCCGTATCTGGATGGAAAAGCGGACGAAGCGTTTTGGCAATCCGCAATGCAAATCGAGTTGCGTGATCCTTGGGCATCTGAAGCCGCTCGGAAAACCTCGATCAAGTTCGCCCGGGATAATCAATTCCTATACCTTTTCAGTTTTGCACCGGGCGCGCCGACTACCCAAGCGAGCAAAGAAAAGCAGAGAGATAGTATCAAACCGGAGAGCGACCAGATAAGGCTTCGCATCGATTTGGATAGAGACTACGCGAGCTGGTTTGAAATCGGTTGGTCTGCAAACGGTGAGTCTTGCGATGCATTAAACGATATGCTTCGTTGGAATCCAACATGGTACCGGGAGACCTCGAACGATGACAAGTCCTGGTCGACGGAGATCGCAATCCCGTTGGATCAACTCGTGTTATCGGGCAATGCGGTTCGCAAGGACTGGACCAGTGAAGTGTGGGCGTTCAACGCAATTCGGACCATCCCGGGTGTAGCAACGCACTCGCGTGCGCCTTCGATCTCAGACCGAGCCACTGCAGAGGATTGGTTCCTTTTGGACCTCAACCAGGCACGACACGCCAAACCTTGATGCATGCCTGCTTCTTAATCCTAACCTAATCCTAATCCTAGTCGGACACTTCTATCGGATCGCCACCACGGATTGTATCCAATCGTACTCGTACTCGCGCACGCAGAAGTGATTCGAATCGAGTGCGAGTACGAGTACCGCCAAAGGCCGAGTACGAGTACGAATAGGAAACGAACCTCAATTGGCCTTGTTGCGCATTGCACCTTTAATCTATATGCCTAGATTGTGGAAAAAAGTTTGGTGGCGAGTTGCTGCCCGTACTTCCAAATATGGCGATCGCGATTGAATTGATGTCAGGCAGACGAAATCGAAAAAAGAAAGTCGATCGAATCGATGTGGATTGGCTGTTAGGCGAATCCGCCCATCCATCGGTTCGCGATTTTTCGTGGTTTCGACGGGTCTTTATCTCATTGATTTGCATACTCGCCGTCGTTTGGAGTTGGCCTTATGCATCCAAGCGTTGGCTTAACTGGGAGTGGCAGCAGCAGCTTGCCAACCCAGCAGGCAAGCCATCCGAAGACGTATTGCCTATCCTGTTCGCTCTGAACGAACTCAATCCTAATCGTAGCGATGAAATCGTCCAACAATTGGGAAGCGCCGATTCACGCAACCGAACCATGGCATTTCAGCTATTAGAACAACGCATCCAACATTGGAGCGGAACGACCAAACCAACCACCGCGGAATTGATTTCGCTCGTCGACGCACTCGGCTCCGATCGGCTTCGGCTCCCCGAATCCATTCATCTGCGAGGCAAACTTGCGGCACAGTTGCGGCCATTCATTCAAAGGGATACACCTGACGCCTCAATAATACTTGCATCGATTGACGCGATGATGACACAGGCGGAGCCGTCTGCGCCGATGACCATTGCGGTTGCTACGGCAGGTCCTGCGACCAAATCGCCTGTCGCAGCTACGCGGTTTCGCATCAGTGATAGTGGACCTGATACCTCAATTCCACTGGACCCTCCCAGCATACGACAACGGCAGAGTTCGCAGAGTTTAAGGCAAGACGCCGAACGGACAGCCATGGAATCAGGGCCTGTCCTTACCAGTATGCGGACCCTTATCGATCAAGCCGAAACGACAACTGTCTCGGAGCTGCCAAACATGAATCTCTCCATTCCGAGAACTGTTTCTAAGGCAATGGTCGTACAGACTCCTACCGTTTCTTCCGAACTAGTCGCTGCCCTGGTTCCGAGTACAGCGAGCGTACCTTACGACCCGCAGGAGTCATCCGTCATTAGAGGCTTCGAGAAACGACCATTGGAAGAACTGCTTCCATTTCTGACGAGCTCCCAATCGCGATTTGTGCAGCAAGCATCGAGTGAACTCCTAAAGCGCGGAATGACTCAGCCGCAACTTGAGATAGCGATCTCGTTAGCCCAAGGCGATGTCGAGCAGCGACTCAAGGCCATGGATTCGATCATTCGAGATCCAACGCTCAATGCGATTCCGTGGCTGGTTTGGATGGCGGAGAGTGCTGATCGTAGCGTTCGCCGTCGTGCCATTGTGTTACTGGGGTCCATGACGGATCCAGATGCAAGGCGCAAGCTTCGGATTTTGCAAGCCCGCGAACCAGACAGCGCGATTGCCGATCAAATTAGTCAAGTTTTGTTAGCTTCCGGAACCGCATCCATCAGTGTTCGATAAAGGACATAGCCAAAATGCCAATCCAGACCAAATGCATGCGTCGAAGATCCATAGCAATCGCCTTACTCCTCGGAAGTCCACTCTTCGTACCAGGGCAATGCGCTCTCGCAGACGGCCCTTCATCGAAGGAGAAAACCAAGCAGGTTCCAGCGTATGTGGCGGCTCATTTCGATAAACCAAAAGTGCGATCGGTCCACACAAGCAAGGCGACGATCCGCTCAGGGCCATCGGATCGTTATTATGCAACGTCCACTCTGATGAGCGGTGCAACCGTCGACGTGTACATGGAAACTTCGGATGGATGGTCCGGGATTCGTCCGCCTGCGGGAAGCCACGATTGGATCCCTTCCAACATCGCTTATTTATTACCCGGCGGCAAGTCGGCAGAAATCATCGAAGATAAGTCACCTGCATGGGTTGGGAGCGATTCGCCCGACGTGTCCGAGTTCATGTGGCAAATGGAATTGGTCAAATCGCAACAGGTTCAAGTGCTCGGCGAAGAGTTGCAAATGACCGACGATGGAAAGAAACAGCTATGGTATCGTATCGCGCCACCCCAAGGTGAGTTTCGGTGGATCAAGACTTCTCAGCTATCCGACTCTCCACCGGTCAAGTCCATGGATCGAAGTGTTCAATTGGCAAACCACGTCGAGGACACAATGCCAATCGTAGGCAAGCCTACCGCTCAATCTGGCAAAGTCGTCTGGTCTGATGAACAGCAAGCGTTGGATCAAGTCGAACAACAGATTCAGCGAGAGCAAGCGGAAATTCAAAGCAAGATGGCATCCGATGGTGTTCATGTGAACATGGGTTCGCCCAAGATTGAGGTACAGCCTCGAAGCATTCATGCAAAGCAAATCAGCCACGCAACGAAGGAATTTGGCAGTGGCGAACCAGAATCCGTGCTGGTCGATAACGAGGAAACAGATTTCCCAAAAGCAACAACCACGCGCATCCGTCCTATGGTCGCACACTCCAAACCCAAGCGAACGGTCGTTTCGGGCAATTCGACCGAGCATCAACTGGATGGCCAGCGACAGTGGGAAGCGATGCAGTCGACCGATCCCAAACTTCGTATCAGACCTGTCAGTAGTCTGCTCGGCCTAATCGGCCTCAGTGTTGTAGAAGCCGACCGAGCACCGGCAACCACTCGAATCGCTCAACAGTATCACGCCAATCCATCACAAGGGAACATCGGACGGGTCGGTCAAGTTGGGAATAGCCGTCTAGATCGCTTGCCGCGTCCCGGTCAGCATAGGCCCAACATGACGTTGCCCACCGACGCTTTAACGACTATGAGGGGCTCGATGGGGATGAACGGCGATGGGTCGTATACAATTCCTGTCCCATCCGGCGCGCCTTTAAATCAAGGCGAAACCACTTTTTCACGTTGGCTCAATTCGCGAGAACCTATTTTCGGATCGTCTCCGAGCACTATCCAACCTATGGCCCCCATGGCCACAACCGCGGGACCGCAATTCGTCCCTCAAACGAATGGCCTCGGCAACCCCTACGCGTCTCCAGTTCAAGCGAATCCAGTCGCTCTCGATACAACCGCATGGCATGGACTGAACCCATCGCTTAGAACTCTGGCCCCTCTGAGTCCGGACAACTCCAACCACGAAGAGGATCCAGAAGAATTCCAAACGCCAGAAATTCAATCGGCACTAGTACAATTGACAAGAGAGGTAGCGAGCCCGACTGAGGATTGGAACTTTTCGGCATTGAGGAATCAAGCTGCGTCTTGGGTTGAAAACGGAGCCACGGCCATGGTGCGCGGCGAGGCCAGATTGCTGGTGGAGAGAATCGAACGCTTTGAATCGCTTCGTCAGCGCACGTTGGGCTTCGCACAGGATACGTCTAGGGTCGCCCAACAGTCCTTTGACAATGCTGCCATAGCGAGCGTGCGACCGGCGAGCAACGTTTCGCCTGCCTTAGCTAACACAGGTGCCAATGGAAATGTGGTTTCCAACGCGGTCGCCACCAACGCTGTGACAGAAGGGGACGCGTCGGGCTGGCTCGTCCAAGTTCACACTTCCATCAAGGGTCAGCCGGAATTCGCTTTGACTGACGACGCTGGCAAGGTGATTACTTACGTGCAATCGACCGCATCTCTAAACCTAAGGCGTTATCTGCAGCAGCCCGTCACCGTTTACGGCGTACGCGGCTACATCCCAAACTTGGCAGCCAAGCAGATATTGGCGGAGCGCGTCGTCCGAATGCGCTAGTGTGGCGAATTCAATTATTTCTACTCATTATTCCCAATCCTTGAGGGAGAATGCTATGATCAGCAGAATATCGTCACGAGGGCACGGCTAGCTTTTGTCAGGCGCTGTTCAGGCTGACAAACTCACTGCGTGTTCACCTTCCAACTAATGCAATCCATCCAAAGCGAGTTATTCATGACAGAATCAACCCATCCTGCTAACCAAGTGAAAAAACGTGGCACTTCGATCTTCTTGTTGATTGGATTCGGAATTCTTGGTGTGGCAGCTTACTTGGCTGGGCCGACGGTAATGAAGTACGCGTTGTTCTTTCAAGAGCAAAGGAAGCACAATAGAATCAATTCAGAAATCGGAAAATCAAAATTGCCTACAAGTGATGCCGTCTCGAGCCCAGAGGTACCCCCGATGGTTACCGCGAGCACTCCAGGCGGCCCCGGTGGCGGCAGGCCGGATCCCGAAGAAATGTTCAAAGGTCGGGACAAAGATGGCAACGGAAAACTAGAGGGAACCGAGATCAGTGAACGGATGCAAACCCGACTGGCTGAAATTGATAAAGACGCAGATGGCGCGGTATCCAAAGAAGAATTTCTTGCGGCGATTCCAAGCCGCCAGGCTCCGAGCGGCAGCAGTTCCAATGCGCCAGCCGACCCTCCGACTGCGGAAATAAAACTCGACGCTGGTACGGCACCGGAACCAACATCGGACGAGCCCAGCAAAGAAACTTCCAAGGAGTAGTTTTGGGGCTGCCGATCCTGTCATGCATCGACCGAAGCACAACGCTACCGATCAAGGGCGACGCGGAACGAGTTGATGGTTTGCTGGGCTGCTTTCATGGCGTCGGGTTTTGAAAAAACTTCGGCGCTAAGGTAACCCGCGTAACCAATCTCCCTCAATGCAGCGATAACCGGAGGAACATCCAGGTGTCCCAATCCCACTGCCATTCGGTTGGAATCCGCGAAATGCACATGTCCAATCGACCTACCTGCTCGGCGGATCGAATCGGCCATGTTAGCCTCCTCGATGTTCATGTGAAACAAATCGGCAAGTAGGCGAACATTGGGGATACCTTCGACCAACCTCAGGCCCTGCTCCAGCGTGTTCGCTTGATCGGTTTCGTAACGGTTTAATGGCTCGAAGAGTAGTACCGTCCGATATTGGCTGGCATGATGGCTCAATACCTCAAGCCCTTCCCGAAGATAGGCGTTGGCTGTTTCACGTTTGACCGCCTGGCTGGATCTTCCTTGCATGGAACCGATGATGGCCGGAGCACCCAACTCGGCGGCGCCATCGATAATCGTTTTTATGAAATCGATCGCCCGCTGCCGCACGATCTGGTCTTCGTCGGCCAACTGCAAACGGTGCTTGACCCAGCCCGCACCAGTGCCCACAGCAGCCACCGACAGGCCATGGTCCGCCAAGTGTTTTGCCAGGAACAAATGTCGCAAAGTGTCTGCATCTGGAGGGAAGATTTCGATCGCGTCAAAACCCAGTTGGTGGGCTTGCGAAATGGCATTCTTTGCATCGCCCCAAAACACGAATGGACCGCCTCGTGCCTCTTCGACCAGGGAAAGCGTAACTGCAGACTTCATCGGAACCATTCTTTCGCGGATTGTGAAAGGAATTATTGCGTACGGTGCAAAGAAAGGGACTGCGGACATTTACCTTATGCAGGTAATTCTGTAGCTTGTGGCTAAGGCGAACGGCAGGCTGAAAACTACCAGTGTGATGCAACCCCTCTCCGGCCTTTCAGGCCGACTCTCCCAAGGGGAGAGTGACTTCACCCTCCCTCCGGGAGGGTCGAGCGAAGCGAGGGGAGGGCATGACTCATTCTGCCTCTCGCCTAAATAGAATAACCTCGAGGAGACTTTTTTGGCTTACATATGGATGCTCGTTGGGTCAATTTTCTTTGCATTTATGGCTTTACTGGCCGAATCGCTCAAGGAACAGTTTAGTTACCCATGGATTACGATGGTGCGATCGGGTGTGGCTACCTTTCTTGCAATAACCTTAGCCCTCGGTGCTAGAGCACGACTCGTCTTTCTCAAGCCGTTAACGCTCTGGATTAGGTCGCTTTCGGGCTGGGCAAGCATGATTTGTGGATTCTATGCGTTGACGCACTACGACGTTGAAATCGTCTTGTCCTTAACGAATATGTACCCGCTCTGGGTTGCTATCTTGTCCTGGCCAATACTAGGAATTCTACCATCGAAAAAGACGTGGATCGCGTTGGTGATTAGCTGTCTCGGAATGTGGATGGTGTACGCTAGTAGCGTCGTCGCAGATGCACCGCAAAGCAGCTATTCCAACCCAAGAACGGCGATCCCGATGGCCATCCTTGCAGGAATGTTAAGCGGTGTGGCTTTGATCAACTTGCATCGTATCAAGCATGTCGACACACGAGCCGTGGTCGCACACTTCTCAGGCGTCGCGACCGCTTGTAGTCTTGTAGTGTGGTTGGTTATTCCTGTATCGCAACCAACACGGCTTATCGATTTGGCAAGTGTGATGCGGTTGATAGGGGTCGGGATTGCCGCTACGGTCGGCCAACTTTGTCTGACGAAGGCTTTCGCGACTGGTTCGCCTGCCAGAGTAAGTGTCGTTGGGCTCTCACAAGTCGTGGTGGCAGCGATGGTGAAATGGTTACTGGAACAACGCATCCCGACCATGGGTAGTATGATCGGGATGGGGCTGGTGGTTGCATCAACCGTCTGGGTGATCTTGTCACAACCAAACAAACAGGAAATAGAAGAACTGGTTTAGCGGATGCGGAGTGCACCAAAGGGATCACTTAGTAGCGCGTTCCGTCGCATAGATCAGTTCTTTCGCAGCCGTTCCTAGGCCGACCTCTTGCAACAGGAGTTCGATAGCCTTATCCAATTGACGATCGATCCCATCAGGAAGCTCAGACGGCTTGGGCCAAACGATGGCGTCAGGCACGCAACCGTTGAGTTCCATGTCTTGGCCCGTGTCTGGCAGGAACCAACCGCGAAACGGGGTTCGCAACCGACCAACATCGTTGACGGCAGCCGAGCCGGTGCTGACGACTCCGCCAGCGGTCTGAACCCCAACTACCTTGCCGCGTTTTAAGGTCTTCACAGCGTGACTGAAAATCTCTGCATTGCTGTAACTGTTCTGATTGCAGATCACGATGATCGGCTTGGCCCACGAGGCATACACGATCCGATCGTGCGGATAACCTTGGCTGCCTCCACGCGGTACAGTGATGGCATGCTTGGGCTGAGTTAGCGCGGTCAATAAATGGTCGGTTGTCGATCCGCCGCCATTATCTCGTACATCGATAACAAGTCCTTCTCGGCCGTAGCCTACGTTGTAGAGCTGTCGCTCGAATTCGTAAAAACTACCCATGTCCATCGCACGAATATGAAGATATCCAAGTTTTCCTTGGCTTGCTTTGTTAACTGCATTGCGATTGCTCTCAAGCCAGAGATCGTAGAGCAGCGAACGAGCTTGCGTGTATGATATCGGACGGACAACGAATTCCATCTCTTTCGGATCGATAGGCTTTCCATCGACATCCGTTTTACGCGAAATGCGGACGGCGATGTCGCGATCCATCGGGCCATTGAGGATCGTGGTTAGGTCGATCGATGGATCCACGGGATGGCCATCCAAGGCGAGGATAACATCTCCCGCTTGTAGCTTGCTCGTCTCCCGGTCGGCTGGCCCGCCCGGCACGATGTCCCGAACCAATAGCCCCGGGCCTTTGTGATTCTCGACGAAGCGAACTCCCAAATGCGCAGTTTCATCGCGCCACCCTTCTACCACGCTGATTCTGGATGCAAGGTTACTGGATGCAAGGTTAGGAGTGAAACCAAGGTGCGATCCATTCAACTCGCCCAGCATCAGTTCGACCACGTCTCCGAGTGCGTCAACGCTTCGGAGCTCGGCAGCTACGGGCAAATACTTGCGTCGAATTTCGTCCCAATTGCGATTGGCCAAGCGTTCGTCGTACCACGTATCCCGCATGACAAGCCACGCTTTTTCAAAGCCAGCTCGCAACCAGCCAGATCGCGAAGATTCCTGCGATATAGCAACTGAGTAGCTTTCGAGTTTTCCACTAGGTTCGAGTTTGGCGGGTATGCCGTTTTGCGAAAACAAGATACCACCCGCTTTTTCCGTCCAAACCGCGCGAGCACCGACCGTGCTGGACAGTAGCTTCGGTGTTAACTCAGCCGGGAAATCGACGGTGTACCAACCACGTTTTCCGTCGACCGTGGCGGCAAAGGCTAGTTTCTTTCCGTCCGGTGAAAAGACCAAAGCACCCTCAGTGCTGTTCGGGACCGTTAGCCTTCGCAAGCGTTCGTGTATGTTCTTGAAATCGATAACAACCGGCTTTGGTTCGCTTTTCTTTTTGGCGTCCTCTTTCTTGTTTTCGTCTTTTGCGTCCCCATCGGCTGGCTTGTCCCCCTTTTCGTCGACGCTCTTCTCTTCTTTGACTTTCTCGCTATCCGCCTTCTTGGCGCCAGCTTCCTTTCCCTCTGCCTTGCGTTTCTTTTTCATCCATTCCATGGCTTCATCAATGCGACGCTCTCGCGACGTTTGCTCGTCATCGGCTTCCTTTAAGTACACGTAGTAGATATCGACTTCTTCGTCGAAGCGACGACCAGTGAATGCGAGCAATTTGCCATCCGGCGAAAACTTGGGATTCTGGTCGTTGTCCGGATGACGAGAAATGTTCACCGGCTTCGCGTCACCTTGTAGAGCAGTGATCCATATTTCACTATTGAAGTCGTTGTCCTGTGACGAATAGGCTACCCAACGGCTATCCGGTGATACGTCGAAACCGATACCGCTGAACCCGGTGGCTAAAGTGCGCTTCTCTTTGGATGCCAGGTTCATGATTACCAGATCACCACGCCCCTGCTGGAAGAGTAGATGTTTTGTGTCCGGCGTGAATCGCAGGTCGCTTTCGACCTGCAGGTCGTCCGTCTGTTTCTCAAGGTTAAACTCCTTGTTCTGCCACCAAAACTTTTCTGGGTTCTTTCTTGTGGCTTTCCAAATATCCGTCTGTCCAGCGTGGTTGGAAGTGAAGAGGAGGCTCTGGCCGTCGGAAGAAAACACCACATCCTGTTCATAACCATCGGTCTTGGTGACTCTTTGCGGTTCTCGCAACTTCGTATCCATGACCCACGCATCGCCGCCAGCGATCAAGGCGATTTCTAAGCCATCGTCCGTAAACGCTATGTCGTCCGCCGCGGTGAATTTGCGTCGCAAAATATCTTCGGGCAGATCCGCATCCTGCTGTAGAGTCAATTCCATTTTGATTGGACGCTCGTCAACGCCCGGTTGGAACCGATATAGGTCGAACAAGTGACGAAAGACAATGGTTTTTCCATTGCGAGATATCGCTGGAAAAACGATCGAATCCTCCTCGAAGTCCACGATCTTCTTTTGCGAAGCGGGCTTATTCTCGTTCTTTGCAAATCGATATTGCCAGAGGTCGAATCCCTGGGAATCCCCTTTGGTAAAATAGAATCCTTTCCCATTGGCCATCCACAGAGGCCACATGCACTCGACCCCTTCATGCAGTAGCTCTTTGAATTCGCCTGACTCCAAATCGAACAACCAGACTTGCGAGGAGCGTTCGCCTGTGTAGCCTTTTCGCCACCAACGCTCCCCTTCGCGATTCAGCAGGATCTGTTTACCATTCGGAGAAAGTTTTGCGTTTTCGACGGCAGCATTGACAAGGATTTTTTCCGCCCGGCGTTCGGTAATATCCAATTGGATTAGCCGTTCCGCGTCGCGATGAAAATGGTCGCGAGCCCCAATCGCCAAAACGGATTTGCCATCTGGAAACCAATCGGCCAAACTGTAGCCAGCCGAATGGAAGCTGACCTGCTTTGGAAGTGTTCCATCCGTTTGCATCACAAATATTTGGGGTGAACCAGTTCGGGTGCTGACGAAAGCGATACGGTTGCCGTCCGGCGAAAATAGGGGCTGAGTATCGCTCGCCGGGTTACTGGTCAACCGTGCCAGATTTCCACCGTCACTGTTTGCCGACCAAAGTTCGCCATTCCAGGAAAATGCGATTTTGCTACCGTCAGGTGAAAGAGCCGGACGATCCACGAGTCGAATGGCGCGCGAGACGTCCGCGGCGCTGGTTGGTAGAAAGCCGCTGACCGTCAGGAACGTCAAGAAAAGGAGGCTCCAAGGCGATCTGTCGTACAATCTTGGCATTTGTTCCGCGTCCATAAGTTTTGAAGGAAGAGTCAGAATCCACCTCGCTATCATAGTTAGGAAAAGAGCAAAGTGGTGGCCTCGCTCAACCACGGAAACGAACGTGTGGCAAACAAAGGGTGGCTCTTTCAGGATTCAAGCAAAACCACTTAGAAGCGTCCTTCACCGGCCAAACCCACATTCTGTGAGCTTAGGCTAGCAATAAATCGCACGAAAGGATCGGATTTTTCGCTACGCTTTACCTAAACCGATTCAATTTCAAGCACCGGCAGTTCCGATACTAGCTGCACAACCCGATTTCATGCGATCGACTGGATACTCCTATCGAATCGTGAATAGCCTTAGTGGAACGGTGGAAGAGATTATTATGTCCGTGTTGCAAAGAACGATTCGAATGTTTGTGTTGGCGGCTTTTGCCGTCGTAGGTCAGGCTGGATTCTCTAACGAGGGATACCATCCCTTTTCGGAGACCATGTCCTTCGACCCTGATTGGCAATTCTTTGCACCTGTGCAGCTACAGGACTTGCAGGATTTGACCGCACGGCAACGTGCCAATACCGGCTTTTACGTGACCTACGATCGGTTGAACATCGGTCTCAACCGATCCGACACTGAGTCGGCCAGTAACAAGATCGACTACACATGGGGAAACCGATTCGACTTCGGCTGGATGAACAACAAAGAGTCCGGCTGGATGTTCTCCGCCATGAACGTAAGTGGACCCAACGTCTACAATCAGTTCGAACAGCAGCGACTCAACCAATTCATCACGGTCGCTACGAACGTTGCAATCCAGCCGCAGGCGTTTCGAAACGACTTTGCGGATGAACGCAAGTACATTATCCAGGACAGCGTCAACGTAGGCTCATTCGCCTCGTTTGAAGCAAACAAGGTCTGGCGAATGGAACCCTACCGATACGGTGGCATTCTGGAACCAATGGTTGGCTTGCGATATGCATTCTTTGGAGATGGGGCTGCCAACGACGTCTACTCGACAGGTCTTGTTCCAGTCGGACCATTGCCACCTCTAGTAGCTGGTCAATCGTTCGAAACGCTTTTAAGAGATCGCGTCCAGACAGACAATAATATGTTGTTAGGACAAGCGGGATTCCGGTATACCAAGTTCATCAATCGCTGGACACTTTCCAACGACATGAAGTTCTTCGGTGGACACGTATATCAATCTCAGTCCAGCAGCCAAGTGACCACCACATCGTCGTACGCTGCGGCTCCAGCGGTCGGTGTTGTAGCCCTGACCGACAACCTTCAAACGGCAACGTACAGCGGTCGCAGGGGCGAAGCGTCCACGATCGGCTTCGACTTGCGAGTTGAGGGTGCCTACAAAGCCAGCAAGTATCTAGACCTTCGCGGTGGATTTGCGTTGCTTTACTTCGCTCGAGGGATCTGGCGAGGCTCGACCAACACCGAGCAAGGCAACCAATTCTCGGACAATCAGAACTTGGTCATGCCAGCCTTCACCTTCGGTGTGGCACTCAATCGGTAAAGTGGGTCTATATGACCGACGCACCTAGCAATTACAATCGAATTGTGCAAACTAGCAAAGGCAGCTTAAATCAAGCTGCCTTTGCTTTTTTCGTTTTTGTCCCAAAACACACGGTCGATCCATTTATGGCAAGTACATTCACTCTCAAGAGTTGGTTTGGTAGCAGCGAGCCTGCACTGGCGACAGCCACCCAAGGCGAAGGCCCACAAGGGAAATTACCGCTGACGGATGAGATGCTACGGACTTGGTCGAGCGGCGACCTTTTCGGTTGGACTCAAAATGCCGGCATGGGCTGGGACATCCAAAAAATGATGGGGCCACAGTTCTTGCTGCTGAGCACACAAGGGGGTATTCGAGGGGAGGATGGGCAACCCATCGCTCTGGGGTACCACACGGGTCATTGGGAAGTCGGTCTGATGATGCAGGCGGCAGCCAAGTGGCTCAGCGAAAAAGGGGGCGTTCCGTTTGCAGGCTTCGTGAGCGATCCGTGCGATGGTCGAACGCAGGGGACAGTCGGTATGTTTGATTCACTCCCGTATCGCAACGATGCAGCGATCGTGTTCCGTCGATTGATTCGGTCCCTTCCAACGCGGCGTGGAGTCTTGGGAATTGCTACCTGCGACAAAGGCTTGCCGGCCATGATGCTCGCACTGGCTGGCAGCGCCCATTTGCCAAGCGTGATTGTACCTGGCGGTGTTACCCTTCCCGCCAAGGATGCTGAAGATTTGGGAAAGGTTCAAACCATTGGTGCTCGGTACACACATGGATTGATTTCATTGGAAGAGGCGGCGGAAGCAGGTTGCCGTGCTTGTGGTTCACCCGGTGGTGGCTGCCAATTCTTGGGAACGGCTGCGACCAGCCAAGTCGTCGCAGAAGCCTTGGGCATGACCGTCCCCCATGCTGCACTTGCTCCCAGCGGCCAACCGATTTGGATGGAAATGGCCCGACAGTCCGCGGCCGTTCTTTGGGATCAGCATCAACGCAAAGCGGCCTTGCGAGATATCTTGACCGAAGACTCCGTTTTCAATGCCATCGCGGTCCATGCTGCATGTGGCGGCTCCACCAATCTTCTAATTCACGTCCCGGCAGTTGCCTTCGCTGCAGGCTTACCCCGACCAGGCATCGAACTGTGGCAGGATATCAATCGGCGCGTGACTCGCTTTGTGGACGTCTTGCCCAACGGTCCCATGTACCATCCAACCGTTCGATTATTCATGGCGGGTGGAGTGCCTGAAATCATGTGGCATCTTCGCGAACTCGGTATCGCCCGTTGTGACGCCAAGACGGTGACCGGCCTGACCTGGCATGAAATTCTGGACACTTGGGCAAACTCCGAGCGACGTACGGTTCTGCGAGAAATGTTGCGTCAGCGCGACGGTGTGGATCCGGATCAAGTGATCATTCCGCCGCTCAAAGCCAAGCAAATGGGACTGACCAGCACAGTCTGCTTCCCTCGCGGCAATATCTGCCCAGATGGTTCGGTCATCAAATCGACGGCCATCGACCCGTCGGTCATCGATGCAGATGGGGTCTATCGAAAAACTGGACCCGCTCGCGTCTTCACCACGGAGAAAGAGGCGGTGGCTGCCGCCAAAGGGCAACATGCCAAACCTCTCAAGGCAGGCGATATCGTCCTCCTGATCGGTCGCGGGCCGATGGGTACGGGGATGGAAGAGACCTATCAACTCACGAGTGCCTTGAAGCATCTGGACTACGGTAGGCATGTTGCGGTGGTGACCGACGCGAGGTTCTCGGGGGTGAGCACGGGAGCTTGCATCGGACATGTCGGCCCAGAAGCTCTGGCTGGTGGCCCGATAGGAAAAGTTCGCGATGATGACTTGATTCGGATCGAAGTCAACCGAATCACACTTGAGGCAACGGTCAACTTTGTCGGTTGTGAAGGCAAAGAGTTTTCACCAGAAGCAGGGACTGCTATCCTGGCAGCAAGGTCGCCACATCCTAATTTAAGAGAAGACGAACGAATGCCGAGTGACTCCCGGTTGTGGGCTGCGCTCCAGAAGGTCAGTGGTGGAACCTGGGGCGGTTGCGTCTACGATGTGGATCGCATCATCGAGGTATTAGAAGCTGGCGAGAAAGCCCTTTCGCGTTCATGATACTCTTAATCGATAACTACGACAGCTTTGTGTACAACCTCGACCGCTATTTGCAACGGTTAGGGCAAACGACGTTGGTAGTCCGAAGCGATGCAATCACGGTGGATGCCATTAGCCGATTGTCGTTGGATGGGATTGTGATTTCGCCGGGCCCAAAGTCCCCCGATGAAGCTGGTTGTTCGATGGAGGTGGTGCGCCGAATGACTGGTACGAAACCAATCCTAGGAGTCTGTCTGGGGCATCAAGCGATCGGTCAAGCGTTTGGAGGACGGATTGTAACCGCGCAGGCTCCTATGCATGGGAAGAGTTGCATGATTGCGCACGATGGCTCACGTTTGTTCACCGGCATTCCTGAGAGATTCCAAGTTGGCAGATACCATTCGTTGGTGATTGAGCCAGTTAGCCTGCCAAGGTCACTTCAAGCAACGGCATGGGCCGATGACGGAACGATCATGGCTGTACAACATGTTCAGCATCTGGTTTTTGGAGTTCAATTCCATCCGGAGTCGATCTTGACGACAGTGGGCTATCAAATTCTGGCCAATTTTTTAGCGTTAGCCAGTTTGGAGTGCAACGCTATCCCGTCCAACGATTTGGCCGCAGTGCTTCTCTAACATGCGGTGTGGGCCACTCAAATCAAGACCTGACATTTAGCGCCGGGAAAAACCGGGAATTTCAGTCATCTGATACCACTGTTTAATCGTAACCCTATTTGTCAGCAACTTTCATTTCGGGTTCTCGGCACTGCCGACAGATGGACGATTGAGCTATCTGTACGCACTGATTCCAAAACTTGTATTTATCGCATTTGGACGCCTTCGCCGGTGAATGTGTGACCAAAGGTGTCAAACGACCATCGTAACTTTGGTTTGCAATGTCAGCAGATGTGGTAGAATGCGTGGGATTGCGCTTATACATTTTGAATTTGCAAGCATTAACCTATTTCCAGCCAAGATCAATCAACGCCAAATCGCCGTGCGTGGAGCCCCCCCTAGTGGCACTAAGCAATTTTAAGACAATTGACCTATTCTGCGGTGCAGGTGGGCTATCCGAGGGATTTGAAGCGGCGGGCTTCGATGTTCGTGTGGCGAACGACTTCGATTCTTTTGCCGCCGAAACATTCAAGCTAAACCATCCAAAAACCAAGTTTCTTGATGGTTCGATCCAAGATATCAGCATTGATGACATGCTTAACGCTGCAGACCTGGACACCGGTGAATTAGATGTTCTGATCGGTGGTCCACCTTGCCAGGCTTACAGTGTCTACAACCATCAACGGGGAATGCACGATGAACGATCTGGCCTTTTTCGTGAGTACATCCGGATGGTGGAAGGGTTGATGCCACGGGTAGTGGTGATGGAAAATGTAACCGGCATCACCAGCGTTGCGGATGGTAAAGCGGTCAAAGAAATCTATCGGTCGCTTGAGAGCCTAGGATTTCATGTTGAACATAGAATTCTGAAGTCTGAGGATTACGGTGTGCCGCAAGAACGCCGTCGGATATTTTTTATTGGTGTTCGTGACGGTGTGGCGGTTGAATGGCCAATGCCCACACATGGTTTGCGGACGGATCTTTTTTCAATGAATCGCAAACCACTCGTTACCGTTTGGGATGCTATTTCTGACTTGCCCGAATTAAAGATTCTTGAAGGCGAGAACGAATCTGAGTACGACAGAAAACCTGAATCTGATTATCAGGTTTTGATGCGACGTGGATCAACACGCCTCTTTAATCACGTCGCCCCGTACTTAGCAGAGATCAATATTGAACGATTGAGGCATATTCCCCAAGGGGGCAGTTGGCGGGACGTTCCAATTCACTTGCTCCCCGCTGGCATGAAGCGAGCAAAGCGGAGCGATCATACAAAACGCTACGGTCGACTGCATCCGAATGGATTGTGTTGTACCGTACTAACCAAATGTGATCTACATTGGGGAGCGTACATCCACCCAACGCAAGAAAGGACACTGACAGTTCGTGAGGCAGCTCGTTTCCAAAGCTTCCCTGACAAAGTCTGCTTCACTGGTTCCCGTGCTGAACAATATCGACAGGTGGGCAATGCAGTGCCACCAATGTTGGGCAAAGCGGTTGCCAAATCGGTTCTTTCGATGTTGAAACGGTCGGCTGCTAAACCAAAGGAAAAAGTAAATGCCAGTTGATCCAACAACCATCATTGGCGAAATCCTTGGAGCACCAGCGAACGAAATGCGAAACCCGGTGAATGCCGACTACCAATGCCCTTTCATCAATTCGCAGTGTCTAAAAAGAAGTCAGCGTATGACTGGACCCTATCCAGTGTGTAGCGTTTGGCGACATCGAACCACTATCCCAAAGCTGGTATGCGTTTGTCCAAAACGATTTTATCAAGTTGATTTTCTTCAAGACGTGATAACTCACTGCTGGCCAGGGACAAGACCAGTAAACCCACAGATTGCGCATGAAGTTCAGATGGCAGGATTTGGACAGGTTGATTTTGTCATAGCAGACATTGACGAATCGACGGGTCAGGTTCGTGAATTCATAAGTGTTGAGTTGCAGGCAGTCGATATCACAGGATCGGTCGAGCCCGCTTATCAGGGTGTAGTAAGCAATCAAAACTTGAACGTACCACCTGCTCACGGATTCAATTGGGCCAATGTTCGAAAGCGCTACATTAGCCAGTTGATCAGTAAGGGATTCTATCATCATCACTGGGGAACTCGAATGGTTGCAGTTCTCCAAAGCGTTGTGTACGAAGAATTTCGAAAATACATCGCCTTTGACGAGTTGTTACCAACTGCTGGCAACATCGTTTTCATGCTCTACGATTACGTTGGTGAAGAACGAGACGAATTCGGTCGCCACATCATGCAGTTGGATCGTGTTGTTGCAACCAGTCACAATAGTCTGATGACAGGTGCTCTTTATCGACCCGCACCAGCCAAGAGTGAGTTTTGCAAAAAGATCATCGCAAATTTGCGTGATTTGTAGAACAGGACATTTGCCGCTTCGCGGCGGCTCATAGTGAAGATTGCCCGCCAATCTAGCCATCTCGCGAATTCAGCTACGACACATTCGCGATGGCGGAAGTCGCTTCCAAGTCAAGTTTTACGGGTGCGTCAACCAACTCGACTTTCGGACTGGCCAAAATCTCGATCGGTGGCTCAGTTGTGTCGTTGTCCAAAAACGTTCCCATCCAGCGATCCCAAACGTTGAAGAACGCACCGTAGTTGTATCGCATATTCGTATGATGATTGTCGTGATGGGTGACGTTGTTGAACCCTTTGAACATCCAGTGACGCGACATCCAACGAGGAATCATTTCGAAGCCAGTGTGGCCCGCGATATTGATCATCGAATCGTAGGAAAGATACGCAAGCAGAACGATCGGCTTGAGAGGCAGGAAGATCACAATTAACATCAGGCAAGCAAATTGCAAAATCGCTTCCAATGGCTGAAAAGCAAAGATTGCCCAGGGGGACGGACTGACGGATCTGTGGTGCCCCGAATGGAAGTATCGGAATACCGGCTGCCAATGCATGAAGCGGTGAGTCCAATAGAACATCGTATCATGCAGAACCAAGCAAAGGAAAAAGCTAATCGGTATATAGTACAAAGGGTAGGCAAACGTATCCCAATAAATGCTTGTCAGGCCCGCTTTATACAGTTCAAACAACCCAGTACCCATAATTGCGAAAATCAGGATAGCTTGTACGGACAACCTTATTTCGCGTTGAATACCGAGCCGTGTGGGCCGTCGAGTCTGAATTCGACGCTTTTCCTTTTCTTCGTTTGAGTGCAGGAAATACGTGTAGTAAGCATGTCCGCAGGGAACCAAATACCCCAAAATGAGAATAAACAGAAAGATCGCCGCGAACTCCGCAAGCAGCATCGTAATTAATTCAGAGTTGGACATAGATTTTGCGATCAGTAGCCACCGTCGTCGAAGGGGCGTCGATGGGCAGGATTACGGTCTCTTTTTGCGCTTATTGTAGGGTGCCCACCTGCGAATCGTAAGAATGTAATTTCGCAAGAAGGCAAAAAGGGTGAAATGACGCCCGGTTGGTCCCGCTGGGCTAAAATTTGACTGAGGTTGCCGGGGCTTGATAATCCACTTTGACGTAAGCTCGCGTTGGTTGCTGCGATGAATTGGTAATTTGCACAGCAATTTGGTAATAGCCTTCACGATCGGAGGTGAATGAGAGTGTGACTGGCGATCCGTTCGAGGCCGAGGCGGACTGAGCGTGATGGCCTTCCGTACTGCTCTTGGCTCCGTTGGCCAAGGGTTTGAATGCGCGGACTTCCAGATCGTGAGGGCCATTGCAATAGACATCCACTTTCACGGACGAGTTGGCGGCGATCCAGACAGCACCGGCTTTTCGAAATTCGCCCGCTTTGACTTTTCCGCCGTAACCAAGCGATGGACTTCGCGAGTCACCCAGGTCATCGTCTAGTTGGAATTCCTGTGTCGTCCGCCGTGCGGTCGGTGCGAAACCGCCAGTGATTCCCGCGGGACCCCAGACAACATATCCCATCGGCGGAACCCCGACTTCAAACCATCCGTTATCGTCGGTTTGGCGATCATCGCGATTGGCACCGCTATAATCATGCAGTTGCACATGCGGGCCAAAGTCTGTTTGCACCCAAGCGCTGAGCCATTCCGAACCGTTATCGTTCATGCCTACTATCGCTTTGCGAGATCGCTCGATGATGAGCAAATCTTGAGAGCGTTGATGTCTCACTTTGTACTCGCCATCTTTGAAGTTCAGCTTCTGATGACACCACACGAGGTTCTTGACGAAGTCCCGCGTCGGATGCGAAACCGGGTTGGCTTTGAATCGCTCAGCCCCATAGTTGACGAACAAATCTTCGTAGAAAACCATTGGGCTACCGTCGACTGCCATGGCTGCCGCGTAACTCACATCGGTTCGCGGGTTGTCGATATCAATGGTCAAAATGGTTTCGCTGTCATTTTTTCGCCAATCGCCGTTGCGATCATCGTGGGCAATGGAGCTGGCCCCGCTCGAATCCCAGAACGCACCGTGCCAACTGTCGTGACTGTTGATAAACGGAACGGTCATCGTGCGATTCTTTTGTTGCCGATCGGGTAAACTTCCCATGTTAAAGAACCCTCCCGCGTCTACAAGGTCGACTAGCGCATCGCGAAGTGCAAAGTCAAAGGTACCGCTACGGTTTTGAGTTTGATCGCACCAGTCGTCCATTTGTTGCCCGCTTCCGATGAACTCGCTCACCGCAAAGTAATCGCGCCGCTCGCCCATCGCGTTGAATAGCAAGTCCTCCACGACGTACGGTTCAAAATGCTTGACCGCATCAAACCGAAAACCGTCCGCACCGGATTGTTTTCGGAACCAAACGAACCACTGCCTGGCTTGATCGCGCATATAGCGTCCGTTGCCTCCCCCACCGTGCTCCGTGTCGAGATAACAAATATCGGGACCGAATTTCTGGTCGCAAATGTCGCCTGTTGAACATCCGTGATCGAGATTGGGATGAAAGTTCCACCAATCCTTTGCCCATCGTCCTTGCCCCGCTCCACCAAAACCAGCGTAGCGAAATTTTTTGAATTTATCCCCGCTTGCATTGTCGTCTTTTTCGCCACCGATGACATGATTGAGAATGACATCAGGATAGACCTCTAAACCATTCGCATGCGCTACCGCAACAAACCGCAGGAAACTATCCTTGGACCCGAACCGCGTCGCAACGGTTCCTTTTTGATCTTTGTCTCCGAGATCGTAGTGGTCAAATACGTCGTAGCCCATGCTGAAGCCGCCCGAGTTTCCTTTGCATGGCGACGGAACCCAAATGCCATCAAAACCAAGCTCGCGTATTCTAGGAGCCAACTTTGCGAGATAGGTGTACCAGTCAGCGGGATAATCGTCGTTGCGGCAGTCCCACCAAAACGCCTGAAGTACGACTTTTCCATGTGGCGGATTCGCTTTTAAGCCTCCAGAGTGAATGATGCTGGCCATCGCCATGACAGCCAAAATCCAGCGGAGTTTTCCAAAACTTGATGTTCGAGCGGTTCCCATGTTTGGTTCCTTGTTAGGAAAAATCGCATCCGAGAAATAGTGCTCTCATTCATCCCATCTTGAAGCTGTCAGGACTTGCGAAAGCTCTGAGAAAACACTGTGATTATATCGTTGCAAATCGTAGTGCCGCCTGCTATACAATAACGAGCAGGCAAGACAACTCGACTTCGATGCGCTATTAGAACTGTTAGAACGCCTGAAGACTAGATATCCGTTGGAGTTTACGACTGTTTAAAACATGTGGCAAGTAAAGCAAATACGCCAACAACGCTGGCTCGCGTTTCGAAACCCAGGACTACGGTACCGGTTCTTACGTCTAGGAAAGGGTGTGCAATGAACAAACTGACTCGTCGCAATTGGATCCAATCAGCGAGCGCCTCAGCGGGTATTCTGGCTATGACACAGCTTCATAAACTCCACGCGCCGGTCTTCGCAGGCGAAGCGAGTACGGACTCCATGCCGATGCAGCTTTACAAAAGTCTCAGTACGTTGCAGAGGCAGAATATCTGCTTGCCAATGGACCACCCGAGACGGCAGTTCGTCAGCAACTGGTGGTACATCCATCCCGAGTATCGCATCCCAAATACGTTCAATGCGGAGCAACAAGAACTGATACGAAAAATCTTC
>Ga0209181_10001392_pt1 | contig 42507 bp, 22 predicted proteins | sample MAT05_FD_187208 | JGI IMG/M metagenome (GOLD analysis project Ga0209181, IMG submission 187208) | Freshwater microbial communities from Lake Fryxell liftoff mats and glacier meltwater in Antarctica - MAT-05 (SPAdes) (version 2) | ecosystem: Environmental > Aquatic > Freshwater > Ice > Liftoff... | reverse complement strand
TTGAGCTTCATGACGACCGGGCCCGTGCGCGGGCCTTCGAGTCCGTTGGGCACGGGCAGGTTGACCGTCGCGACGCGCTCGCCCTCGGTGCCCGCGATGGTCGCGCTCACGAGCGACACCCGCGCGCGCGGGATCGCCACGAAGTTGCTGCGCGCGACCGGCGGCAGGTCGAAGCGCAAGTGGACTTCTCGCGGTACGCGGCCACCGAAGAAGAAGAAGCCGAACCCGACGAACAGCGCCATCGCGATGAAGCCGTAGATGCGCTTCTTGCGGGCCCTTGTGCGCTTGGCTTCATCGACTCGGGGGTCGGGCGCGGGCACGCCGTCTCCGGGTCGTTCTTCTGGGGTCGTGTCGCTGGCGTCGCTCATGCTGCGTGTCTACGAAGCCTCGCCGCGCACGGGAAGTAGAATTTCTGGTTGCTCTCGTCTCGCCACGGCTTCGCCTGCTCGACGAATTCGGCGTGTCCCCTTCGCCTGCCGTTGCCGCGCGGGCGGCCTGCCTTCGTCAGGCCTTCGCTCACGAAGTCGCGGGCAGCCTGCCTTCGTCAGGCCTTCGCTCACGAATCTGGCGTCGCGCGGCGTGCCATGGGATTCACGAGCGAAGGCCTCTCGACCAGGCAGGCGACGATGCGTGTAGCGGTTTTGATGGGTGGCCAAAGTGGTGAGCACGAGGTCTCGTTGCGCTCGGGTGCGGCGGTGCTCGAGGCGTTGCATACGCTCGGACATCCAGCGTTCGCAGTCACGCTCCTGCGTCAGGGCGGCGCCACGACCGCCAGCCCCGATGGCAACACGCGCGGCACCAGCGCGGCTGGCCTCGTGGCGCTCGAAGCCTGGCAACCCGACTGCGCGTTCATCGCGATGCACGGCCCCGATGGCGAGGACGGCCGCATCCAGGGCGCGCTCGAGCTGCTGGGGATCCCCTATCAAGGCTCCGGCATCCAGGCCTCCGCCATCGGCCTCGACAAGATCCGCACGAAGGAGCTCCTGCGCGCGGCTGACCTCCCGATCGCTGCCGAGCGCGTCGTGCACGCCTCCTCGCCAAGCGGCGTCGCGACCGACTGGAGCGCGCTCGCCCCCGAGCTGAGCGGCGCGCTGGGCCTGCCACTGGTACTCAAGACACCAACTTCTGGCTCATCGGTTGGTGTCGAGATTGTGCGCACCACCGAAGCGCTCGCGGAACGAGGCGCAGCCCTCGCATCCGAAGCGGGCCGCGTCCTGGTCGAGCAGTTCGTCGCCGGGCGCGAGTTCACGCTGCCCGTCGTCGAGACGTGCGACGGCTTCGCCGAGGCCTTTCCCGTCGTCGAGATCCGCCCGAAGGCGGCCTCCTTCTTCGACTACGAGGCGAAGTACACACCGGGCGCAACCGACGAGATCTGCCCGGCGCCGATCGAGCCTGCGCTCGAGTCGCGTCTGCGCGCGCTCGGCGTCGCGGCGCACCTGGCACTCGGCTGCAGCGGCTACAGCCGCACCGACTGCATCGTCGCGCCCGATGGCCGCATCGTGCTGCTCGAGGTCAACACCCTGCCCGGCCTCACGCGTGAGAGCCTGCTACCGAAGTCGGCCGCCGTGGCCGGCCTCACCTTCGCGGACCTCGTCCAGCGACTCCTCGACCGCGCCCTTGCCCGCGCACATCTCGCCGATCGAGCTGCGCCGTGGCGAGGCGAGAGCGGCGAGAAACCTTAAGCTCCGCGCGCACCGGGCATGCCGTCCGCGGGCTCTTAAACCTTGCCTCGCTGCGATCGGATCTCCTAAGGTCCGCCGCCCTGTCACGCCCGATTGCGAGTGCGTGCTGTGCGCGCGGAGTACACGATGCGAACGACGACCTGGTCCATGGCCCGCCGCACCCTCACTAGCCGCACGACGCCGCTTGCCTGCGCCCTGAGCGCGCTCGTCATGGGCTGCGGCGACTCGGGCAAGAGCGGCGATGTCGCCCCCGATACGACTCCCGACGTCGTGGACGTGAGCGAGGTCGAGCCCGACACGACCGAGGTCAGCGAGACCGACGTGGGCCCCGACACCACGCCGGACATCGCTGCCGACACCACGCCCGAGGTCGACGAAGAGGTCGTCCTGCCCGGGGAGCTCGCGATCGCCAAGGGTGATCGCTGCGGCGCGATGACGCCGTTCGCGACGCCGAGCCTGCCGTTCGGCGACGATGGCGACACCGCCAGCGCGAGCGACGACTACATCTACTCGACTGGTGCTGCCTGCGGCGGACCCGGCCAGGGCGTCCTCGGCGATGCTTCGGCCGACCTCGTCTATTCATTTACCCCTTCGATCTCGGCAACTTATCAGATCATCGTGACGCCCGATGGCGACTTCGATCCGGGCGTGATGGTGACCGACGCGTGCCCGCCGATCGGCGAAGACGCCTTCGCGTCGCTCACGTGCGTCGGTGTCTCCGACCAGGGCGAAGGCACGCCCGAGCTCTTGCGCGTCGAGCTCGTGCAGGGCCGCACCTACTTCGTGTTGGTCGATGGCTGGAGTAACGAGCAGCCGGTCAGCGGCACCTTCTCCATCTCGATTGCGATCGGCGAGGACTGCGACGACGGCCGTGACAACGACGGCAATGACAAGATCGACTGTGCTGACATCCAGTGCGCCGACGACCCGCGCTGCGACGAGGCGAGCTACGCTGGCGGCTGCGACAACAACAGCGACGACGATGGCGACGGCAAGACCGACTGCGCCGACTCCGACTGCGATGCCGCGACCGCGTGCGACGAAGCCACCGCCGGCGGCTGCGACAACAAGATCGACGACGAGGGCGACGGCAAGACCGACTGCGCCGATCCCGACTGCGCCGACGCCGCTAACTGCGACGAGGCAACCTACGAAGGCGGCTGCGACAACACGCTCGACGACGACGGTGACGGCCAGGCCGACTGCGAGGACTCCGACTGCGGCCGCGCCGCCGCGTGCTTGTCTATCGGCGAGACGTGCGCGACCGCTCCCGTGCTCGTGCTCGATGTGCCGGCCCAGGGCACGACCACCGGCCGCACCTCGGAGTACGGAACCTCGGCGGCCAACTGCAACATCTCGGCGGGCTTCGGCGACAGCTTCGGGCTGGCCGCTCCTGATGCGGCGTTCGCCTTCACGCCGCCCGCCAACGGCAAGTATCTGTTCGAGACCGTCGGCACCTTCGACGACGCGCTCACGGTAACCAGCGACTGCACCTTTGGTGGCGGCACCTGCTTCGGCATCGAGCGCGGCGGCACAGGCGGCGAGCGACTGGTCGTGGACCTCATCGCGGGACAGGCGGTGTTCGTGATCGTCGACGGCTGGTCCAACTCGAGCGCTTCCAACAGCGGGGACTTCACGCTGACCGTGCGCAAGGCGACCGGCAGCACGGTCGAGCTGGTGTGCGACGACCAGTCGGACGGCGACGGCGACGGCGACATCGACTGCGCCGACTCGGACTGCGCTTTTGATCGGACCAACTGCGTCGAGGTCGGCAACTGCGGCGACGGTGTCGACAACGACGGCGACGAGGATGTCGACTGCGACGACCTCGACTGCCGCAGCGACATCGTGGCGTGCCCGCCGCCGGCCGGCGACAACTGCTCGATGCCCGCCATCGTCACGGCGCTCGACACCCCGACGCTCATCGACACTTGCGACTTCGGTGTCGACTTCCTGTTCGCCGACAACGGCAGCTGCGCCGTGCCGACCTTCGACTCGCCCGACGGCGTGGTCGCCTTCACCGCCACGACCGCTGGCCAGTACTTGGCCCAGGTCGAGTCGGACGACATGGACTCGATCGTCAACCTGATCGTTGGCGACACCTGCCCGAACGCGGCCGTCACCACGTGCGACGCTTACGGCGACGACTACGGCACCCAACGCGTGTCGTTCGCGCTCGCCACGGGCGAGACCGCGTGGCTGCTCGTCAGCGCTTACGGCGACGACTGGTTCGAAGAGCCGGGCTGTGGCACGGCCAGCATCCGCGTGTTCGAGGTCGATCCCGAGGTGTGCGACGACGAACTCGACAACGACCGCGACGACGCGATCGACTGCGCCGATCCGGAGTGCGGCCTGGCACCCAACTGCAACGAAGCACAGAGCGGCCCGGGCGGCTGCAGCGACACCGTCGACAATGACAACGATCGGCTGATCGACTGCTTCGACATCGACTGCGCCGGCAGCGCCGCGTGCCCCAACGGCATCCCCGGTGACACCTGCGCTGGCGCGCTGGTCGCTACTGGCGAGGTGTGGTCGCAGACGGTCGACACCTGCAACTACGGCGGCGACTTCGTCGCCGAAGAGATCGGCAACTGCCAGGCCTCGTCGGGCACCGCGCCCAAGGACATCGTCGTCGGCTACACCGCGCCGACCACGGGCGACTATCGCATCGTGTTCGACCCGGGCTTCGGCGGTGCGTCGAGCTTCGACGCCCTCCTCAACGTGGTGAAGGGTGCGACCTGCCCGACCTCACCGCTGCAGTCGTGCGTGGCCGGCTCCGACTCCGGTGATCCGGAACGCGTGACGGTGTCGGCCACCGCGGGCGAGAAGCTCTGGATCGTCGCTGGCGGCTGGTCGAGCGGCTGCGGCGTGGCACAGCTGGCGGTGTCGCTCATCGGCCCCGAGATCTGCGGCGACGGTGTCGACAACGACGCCGACGGCAAGACCGACTGCGCCGACACCGAGTGCGCCGCGTTCCCCGCGTGCATCGAGGTCTGCACCGACAAGATCGACAACGACGTCGACGGTCAGCTCGACTGCAAGGACACCGAGTGCGCCCTGTCGCCCTTCTGCAACGAGGCCCAGAACGGCCCCAACGCGTGCAGCGACGGCAGCGACAACGACGCCGACGGCCTCTCGGACTGCTACGACGGTGACTGCGCGCGCAGCGCGGCGTGCCCCAATGGCGCGGTGTCGGACACCTGCCTGAGTGCGACCCGCGTGACCACGACGACCTGGTCCGACACGTTCGGCACCTGCTCGTACACGAGCGACTTCGCGCAGTCGTCGGTCGGCGAATGCAAAACGATGGGCTCCGGCGGCGACGTCGTCGTGAACTTCGTGGCGCCCACGGCCGGCACCTATCGCGTCGCCTATACCAGCGGTCTCGTGAGCACGAGCACGTTCGACAGCGTGATCAATGTCATCAAGTCGACCACCTGCCCTACGACCCCGCTCACCGCCTGCCTCACCGGTGTCGACAATGGCGCAAGCTCGACCGCGATCGAGGCGCTGACCTTCGTCGCGGCAGCCGGCGAGAGCTTCTGGATCATGGCCGACGCGTACGGCAGCGGTTGTGGCGTCACACGCCTCGGGCTCTCGCTGCTCGCCGACGAGGACTGCGACGATGGCGTCGACAACGACGGCGACCAACTGACCGACTGCGCCGACCCGGACTGCAAGGCGAGCGAACCACTGCTGTGCCCGACCCTGCCCGGCGACATCTGTGGCGACAGCGCGCTGCCGATCGCGACCCTGCCGTTCAGCGACAGCGCGCGCACGACCTGCGACTACAGCAAGGACTACGAGGCCGACGGCAACGACTGCTACGACTACGGCTCGGCCGAGGTCTTCTATCGCTACACCGCGACGCGCGCGATCTCGCTCCAGGCGTCGCTGGTCTCGCTCGACGTGGACGACGTCGACGTCGTCTTGAGCGCGCTGAGCGTGTGCCCGAGCGCGGGTATTCTCACACAATGTTTGGACAGCGCGGACGACGCGGAAGGGTCGCCAGAGTTCGTCCAGGTCTCGCTCGAGGCCGGCGAGACCGTGTATTTCGTGGGCGCGCCGTACTACAGCAGCGATTGCACGAGCTACGCATTCGAACTAGACGAGGTCCCCTGAACCTCGGGGTGAAAGGCGATCCGGGTGTGTTCTTGCGGCGCTAGCCCGCTTGCAAGGCCCGGAGACTCATGCAAAGGTTTGGGCGGCTTTGTTCGAGGAGGGCCCCATGAGTATCCGTCACCTGTTCCATCCCTTCGCCGCATTCGCTTTGGCGTCGACCCTTGGCTTCGGCACGGCATGCTGCCCCGAGCCGGTCATCAAGGAAGAGCCGAGGGTCGAGGCCCCGCCGCCCGACCAGGACGGCGACGGCGTCGTCGACACCGATGACCGCTGCCCGGCCGTGGCTGGTTCGGTCCAGTACTCCGGCTGTCCCGACACCGATGGCGACGGCATCCCCGACGACGTCGATCGCTGCGCCGAGGTGAAGGGCGTCGAAGAGCACAAGGGCTGCCCGCCGCCGGACACCGACGGCGACGGCGTCATCGACTCGCAAGACGCCTGCTTGAACGACAAGGGCCCCGAGGACACCAAGGGCTGCCCCGACCGCGATGGCGACGGCATCCGCGACCTCGAGGACAAGTGCCCCGACCAGGCGGGCACCGAGGCCGAGCAGGGTTGCCTCCCGGCCGAGGTCCAGAAGTTCTCGGGCTCGATCAAGGGCATCACGTTCGACAACGGCAAGGCCACGATCAGGAAGACGTCGTTCAAGACGCTGGACGCGGCGGTCGCGGTGCTCGCGAAGTACCCGAAGCTGCGCGTCGAAGTGCAGGGTCACACCGACGATCAGGGCCCGGACGAAGAAAACCACACGCTGTCGCACCAGCGAGCCGAGGCCGTGAAAGCGTACCTCGTCGAGAAGGGGATCGCGGCCGAGCGCGTCGACGCGACGGGCTACGGCGAGACGAAGCCGGTCGGCGACAATAAGAAGCCGGCGGGGCGCGCGCAGAACCGCCGCATCGAGTTCAAGATCCTGGGCGGCATCCGCCGCAACATGTTCTAGGATTTAGTCTTTCGAGTTCGGCAAAGGCCGCGGATCGCATCCGCGGCCTTTTGCTTTTCGGGTTCACGAGGCGATCGCGAGCGGCTATGAGATGCGCATGGCGAAGCCCCGCATCATCGATATCCTCGAGCATGGAAAGATCGGACAGACGGTGACGGCCCTTGGATGGGTCCGCAGCCGACGCGACTCGAAAGCGGTCACGTTCCTCGCGTTGTCCGACGGATCGTCGATCAAGACCCTGCAGGTCGTCATCGACGCCGGCATCCCGGGCTACGACACGCTCGCGGCGGTCGGCACCGGCGCCTCGGTGGCGATCGAAGGCGAGCTCGTGCAGTCGCTCGGCAAGGGCCAGACCATCGAGCTCAAGGCGACGGGCATCGAGGTGCTCGGCCTCGCCGACCAGGAGACCTACCCGCTTCAGAAGAAGGGGCACTCGATGGAGTTCCTGCGCTCGATTGCGCACCTTCGCTCGCGCTCGAACGTCTTCGGTGCGGTCTTCCGGATCCGCGCGACGCTGGCCCAGGCGACCCACCGCTACTTCGCGGCGGGCGGGTTCAACTACGTCCACACCCCGATCATCACGGCGTCTGACTGCGAGGGCGCGGGCGCGATGTTCGAGGTGAAGGCCAACACCAAGGACCACTTCTTCGGTCGCCCCGCGATGTTGACGGTGTCCGGCCAGCTCAACGCCGAGGCGCTCGCGTACGGGCTTGGCCGCGTCTACACCTTTGGTCCAACGTTCCGCGCCGAGAACTCGAACACCAACCGGCACCTCGCCGAGTTCTGGATGATCGAGCCCGAAGCGGCCTTCTTCGACATCAACGACGACATGGATCTCGCCGAGGGCTACCTCAAGGCGCTGGTCGACGCGGTCTTCGCCGAGCGTGGCGACGACATCGAGTTCCTCGGCCAGTTCGTCGACAAGGACCTCGTCAAGACGCTCGAGAACACGCGCAAGTCGGCGTTCGTGCGGCTGACCTACACCGAGGCCGTCGAGATCCTCCTGAAGTCGGGAAAGCCCTTCGAGTTCCCGGTCGCGTGGGGCTCGGACCTCCAGTCCGAGCACGAGCGCTTCCTCACCGAAGAGCACTTCAAGCAGCCCGTGATCCTCACGGGATACCCGAAAGAAATCAAGTCGTTCTACATGTTCCAGAACGAGGACAACAAGACCGTCGCGGCGATGGACGTGCTGGTGCCGCGCATCGGCGAGATCATCGGCGGCTCGCAGCGCGAGCATCGTCTGCCGCGGCTCGAGGCGCGCATCACCGAGCTCGGCATGAGGCTCGAGGACTACACCTGGTACCTCGACCTGCATCGCTACGGCGCAGTACCGCACGCGGGCTTCGGCCTCGGCTTCGAGCGCGCGGTGATGTTCTGCACCGGCATGGTCAATATCCGCGACGTGGTGCCGTTCCCGCGCGCCGTCGGTCAGGCGGCCTTCTAGACTTCATTCGAATATGGCCTGCCCGGTCTCGTCCGGGGCTGCTTCGCCGAGCCTGCCGCTACCCTAACCAGCGGCAGACTGCGAGCACTTCATCACGCCTTCGACCCCTTCGAGCTTACTAACCATGACCATGAAACTCCTGCGCTTCTCGCCCCTCGTCGGCATCCTCACGGCACTCGCTTGCGGCGACGACAACAACGGCACCAGCTCGCCGCCGCCTCCGTTCGAGAGCCAGGAGGAAGGCACCCAGGTCGTCAGCGCGCTCACACCGGCCGAGCAGACCGCCTTCTGCACCGAGTTCGTCGGCTACTTCGACGCCCATGTCTCCGACGCGGGCCTCATCAAGGTAGGCTGCTACTTCCTCGGCATCAGCTTCGCGCAGGACGCGGCGAGCTGTAACGAGCTCGCGAAGTCCTGCATCAGCAGCCCCGACTCAGAGCCTTCAAACAAGGTCGACTGCGACAGCGGCCGACTCGCCGACTGCACCGCCACCGTGCAAGAGCTCGAGACCTGCTACACCGACACTGTCACGGCCCTGAAGGGCCTGGCCTCGACTATCTCGTGCAGCATGACGCCCGAGCAGCTCTCCTCCCTCGAGGACAAGCCCGCCTCGTGCGCCCTCGTCGAGACCAAGTGCCCGAAGCTTTTCGAGGACGAACCCGCCCAAGGCGACCAGTAAGAGCTGTAGCGATGAGCCCTGAGACGCCACGACCAACCGAGTCGCTACAGCAGCCAAAGCTGTAGCGACGGCCGCATGGTCGGATCGCCGCGACGACCTGGAGCTCGCCCGAATGCTCCATCCTCTCCTCGACGCTCGCGCGACCGGGAGGGGCGGCGACCGACCAGCGGCCGGCGCGGCCGAGCCCGCGTGCGACCAATTGATGGCCTCGGGCGGCCGGCGTGCAAGCAAGCGAGTTGGTTCGTCTTCGACTCACCGAACGTCGCGAGCTTGACACGATGCCTTTCGCACTCGGGACTACTTTCAGGCCGCAACCCGCGACGACCGCAGGGGAATTCGAACCACTAGCCGAGTGCCGACACCCAGCTCGGAGTCGACCTGGATGCTGCCTTCGTGCTCTTCGACGATGCGATGAACGATCGCGAGACCGAGGCCAGTGCCGCTGGCCTTGGTCGTGAAGTACGGCGTGAACAGCTTCTGCTTGGTCTCGGCGGTCATGCCGGAGCCGTTGTCGGTGACGACGATGCGGACGCCCTGGACCTTGCCGTCGTGCTCGACCCGCACCTCGACGGTGCCTGGTCCACGCGCCTTGCCGGCGCCGGCGCGGTCGAGCTGGACCGCCTCGATCGCGTTCTTGGTCAGGTTCAAGACGGCTTGCCGCATCTGGTCGGGATCGACCTGCGCAACCATGTCGGGCGCTGCGACCACCTGCACGTCGATCCCGAGAGCGGTCTCGCGCAGCAGCAGCACGATCTGCGACGCGAGCTCGCCGAGGTCGGTCGGCGCGAATCGCGGTGAGGGCATGCGCGCGAAGTCAGAGAACTCGCTGACGATGCGCTTCATCCGGCCGACCTCCTCGAGGATGGTGGCCGTCGACTCAAGGAAGATCTTCTCGAAGTCCGGGTGCTTGCGGTCCCAGACCTTCTTCAGCATCTCGATCGACATCTGGATCGGCGACAGCGGATTTTTGATCTCGTGCGCGATGCGTCGCGCGATCTCGCGCCACGCGGCCACACGTTCGCTCTGCCGGAGGCGCTCCTCCGAGCGCTCGAGATCGTGAGTCATCTGGTTGAATGCACGCGTGAGCTGCGCCACCTCGTCGTTGCCACGCGGCACCGGCACATCGCGATCGCGGCGGCCGATGGCGACGTCGCCGGCCGCGCGCGCGAGCGCCTCGAGCGGCTTCGACAGGCGGCGCGCGATGATGAAGCCCATCAGCAGAGCGGCCGCGACGACGGACCCGGCGAGGATGATCGCCATCGTCCAGAGCGCTTCGCGGCGCGCGACCAGCTCGGTGCGGGGCACGTACACCTTGAGGTTGGCGACCGGCTCGGGGCTCGTCGGGTTGCGCATCGCACGCTCCTGCGAGGCGTAGCCACCTTCGACCGGCGGTGGCTCGCTGCCCTCGAACGTGGCGGCGACACGGCGACCCGCGACGTCGTCCAGGACCAACGCGGTGCCTTCGCCGGAGACCACCCGCAGGTCGTCGACCAGCCGGCGATCGACGATGCGGCCTCCGACCAGCGCGACCCGCACGTTCTCCAGGCCGGGCCCGCCGCCGATCACGTGAGCGACCTGCAGCGTCCACACCGCGTCCGTGCCGCCGGTCTTGTCGTTCTCGGTGCGCTCATGCCGGAAGAACGCGGATTCAGGATGTTTTTCGATGAGCTCGAGCAGCTCGGGATCGGTCTCTTCAAGGCCCGTGCGATGGCCGAGCGCGATCACGTGGCCCTTGCGCTCGAGGTCGACGATGCGCAGCGTGTCGAGCACCGCCGACGTCATCAAGCGACGAGCATCGCGCACGATGGCGCGCTCGTAGTCGACGTCGGTCTGGCCATAGAAGCGCTCACGCGCGAGCGGCTCGAGCAGCTCGCGCGTGATGATCGGGTCGTCGGCGATTCGATCGAGCGCGCGCTCGAGCTCGGCTGCGACACCCTTCAAGCGCTGCTGCACGCCACGCTCGATGCCGGAGACGCGGTCCTGGAAGCTCTTCTCGAAGGCGGTCTGCGTGTTGTCGACGAGCAGCCAGCCGCCGACGCCGACGATCGGCACCGAGATCATCAGGAACGCGAACGTGAGCTTGGTGACCAACCTCATCGTGGACCCGACCAGCCCTGCACGAGATCGGGCAAGGGGCCCGAGGGCACCACACCGTGGATCTTCGAGTGCAGGATCGCGGGCCGCTCCGCATGCACGATCGCCAGCGCATCGGTGCGCTGCACGACGCCACGCGCCCAATCGCCGACGCGTCGCGCGAGCACGTCGGCACCGGACGGACTGCTCAACCCTAGAGCACGCGCGAGTTCGTGAGCCGCTTGCGCACGGGTCAGCGACGCCCACTCCCAGCGCACGATCGCGAGATCCCACGACGGGTCGGCCGCGCTCCTCGCGAGCGCGAGGTCGAGCCCACGCACTGCTTGCACGCGCGCATCGAGTCGGGCCCCAGGTCGCACGACGTCCCGCACCGAGCGCGCGAGCTCCTCGGAGTCGGTCTCGCCCTCGGTGAACGCGACGACCAGCTGGTCGCGCCCGACCGCCGCCTTCGCACCGAGTGGCTTGGACTCGCTCGGCGCCAGCGGCTCGGGCCACGGCACCTCGCCCGGCAACGAACGACCATCGACATAGCGGCCCAGCCGCGCATCCAAGCTGGCGGCGTGTACCCAGCCGCGGAAAGGCGCACCGCTCGGCCCGCGAAAGCGCGGATGGAAGATGACGAGCCAGCTGGTCCAGCCGCCGCGAACGGTGGTGGCGCCGGCGGGCGTCATACGCGGCGGCTCGAACGCGAGCTCGACCTCGCCAAAGCGAAACGCCGCCTCTTCGCGCTCCGCGCTCACGCGGCGTAAACGGATCTCCTGGAGCCAAGGACGGCCCAGCGCATGGCCTTCCCACGCGACCAGGGTGCGGCGCTCGGAGTCTGGCGGTGCCGGCTTGCCAGTGACCGTCGCGAGCACGGCCGGCTTGAAGGCGCCACAGCCGATCCCGGGTTGGCCACGCGACAGGATCGCTGCCTCGGGTCGCGCGAGCAGCGCACGGACCTCATCGGCGACCCCACCACGCGCGCTGAAGACGACCGTGCGTGAGCCGAGATCGGAGACCTGGACGGCCTGCGCGAGCTTGCCGATCGCGCTCTGGTCGCCGAGCGCGGCGATTCGCTTCCAGCTCGCGATGACGTCGCTCGCCTCGACGGCACTGCCATCGTGAAAGCGCGCGGTGTCCGCGAGGGTCACGGTCAGCGCGTCGCCCGACCAGGTGCCAAGGCCCAACGCTAGGTCGGGCACGTACACGCCATCGACCACGCGAAAGAGATGACCATGCACGAGGCTCGCGACGAGGCGACCCGAGCGGGTCTCGACCACGTGTGGATCGGCGAGGCCCGAGAAGTCGCGCACGGGCACTTCGATCGCTGCGCCGTAGGGCCTGCGACCCGCGCCCCAGGCGGTCGAGAGCAGCGTCGTGCTGACCCCGATCACGACCACCACACGCGCGAAGTGCGAAGAATTCACCGCGGCACCACCACGACCACGTCGCTCGCGCTGCCATTCCAGGTGCCCGCGATGACCTCCTGATAGCCGTCGCGATCGACGTCGCCGGAGCACATCGCGGAGACCGGCGCGGGGGCCATCCCAGTCCAGATAGCGGTCGCTGCCCAGCGCTTGCCGATATCGACCGGCATGCGTGCAAGCCCCATGCGATCAGGGCCAGAGAGCACCTGCGAGGTCGTCAGGATCTCGGAAGTGCCGTCGGCATCGAAGTCGACGAGCGCTGACACGACGCCGGCACCGGAGTTGTCGCCGCCGGGCACGAGGCGAATGCCGCCGCCGACCAAGGCCGCGATGATCGTCGCATGACCGTCGGCGACGAACGCACGCACGTCGTGCACGCGCGATTCGCCGCCGATCCAGGTCGCGCTGCTGGCGCCGAGGCGCACCTCGGTGAGGCCACCTTCGAGGCTGTCGATGCCGCGTGGCCAGACCGCGACGACGAAGCGATCGACCCCGGTCGCGTAGAGCGGCCAGCCCTTCTGAAAGGTCAGTGGCAAGCGCTCGACACCCGATGCGCCGAGGCCAATGACGAGCGGCTCCGCACGATCCGAGCTGGCGGCGACCAGCACCACCCGACCACTCTCGCGCACGACCGCGACCAAACGCCCGAGTGGCTCACGCAGTGGCGCCTCGGACGGTGCCAGATTCTTCAGCGGATAGAAGCCGAGGTCTTGCGAGAAGCCGCCATCGGCCCAGCGCATCGCGCGCACCGCATCGGTCTGCAGCACGATCAGCTCGGGCCGTCGATCACCATCGAGATCGGCCACGGCACAGTCGAGGATGCGCGCCCCCTGCAATACCGCGAGCGACTTCTTCGTGACCGGCACGACGCGCAGGTCATCGAGCCGGACCTCGCGCCGCCCGAGCCCGAGCAGCGTACGCAGCTCCAGATCGATTGAGACGTTCGCGTAGGCGACCGCGACGACGCGACCCTCGCCACCGGCGAGCACTTCCCAGAGGTTCTTCGGCAAGGACCGCCGGCGCGCGGTCGCCATCAAGTGCCCGTCCTTCACCTGCAGCTCGACCTCGATCCGCTCGGTCGCCTCGGCCACGTCGCGCACCCGCCGACCAAAGCCAGGCACGCGCGCGAGCTGCACCTCGAGGGCGTCACTCAGGAACGGTGCGAGCCCACTCGAAGGTGTCGCCCCAGGCCCCTGCCCTTTGCCGGTCTCGGCGCCGACATAACCGACCGCTATCTGCACGCGCGCGCCACCCGCCAGCCCGACCCCGAGTGCGGGCGCTGGTGCCGCGATCAGCGCCGTCGTGAGCTGGATCGCTAGCGTCACGGTCGACGAGGTCGGCGCCGCCGGTGGTGGCAGGGTCGGCAGCGTCTGGGCGTGACCGGACGAGGAGAGCACAGCGAGCAGCAGGCTCGCCAACGACAGCAGCGACGACATCCGCAAAGCGACGATGAAGTCATTCCCACTCTGACTGTGCCTCGACGCTGACATACGTTCCGGGTCTCTCGTCGCATAGCGTGCGGGGAGCGGACGGTAACGATCGACGCTGATCGCTGCTTCCGTTATTAGTGCTCGGCTTTTGTATACGCAATCGAGGCCCCATGTCCCCGACAACGACGCAAGCAACCTCAACCCCGCGCTCCCTCGGCAGCGTCCGACCCGGCGGTCGTGAGTCCGTCATCGACGACTTCGATGGCATCGCAAACCGCTACGACTTGCTCACGCGGTTGAACCCAGGCTACGTCTCGCACCTCGTGTGGAGCGCGCAGCGCCTGCACCTCGGGCCGAACGCGAAGATCCTCGACCTGTGTTGCGGCACCGGCATCTCCACACGGGCGCTCTTGACGACCTATCCCGACGCCGCGTCGATCACCGGCCTCGATGCGTCGGCCGGCATGATCTCGTTCGCGTCCGAGCACACCGTGGCGTGCGGTCCGAAGCCTCGGGTGTCGTTCGTCGTCGGCGACGCGACCGATCCGGCCGAGGCCCTCGGCGCCGATACAGAGGACGGCTACGACGGGATCCTGATGGCCTACGGGATCCGCAACGTGCCCGATGCGGACCGCTGCCTCGCCAACGTGCTGCAGCTCCTGAAGCCAGGTGCGCCAATCTGCTTGCACGAATACTCGGTCGCTGACTCGGGCGTCGCCAAGGCGATCTGGAACGCGGTCTCGCTGTCGGTCATCGCGCCGCTCGGCGTGATCGCGACCGGCAAAATGCGCATGTGGAACTACCTGCGCGATTCGGTGAACCGCTTCGATGGCGTCAGCTCGCTCGAGCAGCGGCTCGCAAGCCTGGGCTATGTAGACATCCAGACGCTGCCGATGAACGGCTGGCAGCGCGGCATCTTGCATTCCTTCGTGGCGCGGAGGCCACGCTCTTGAGCCGCGGTCAACGCGCGGTCGTCATCGGTGGCGGTATCGCCGGGCTCGCGGCCGCGACCACGCTGGCCGAGCGGGGCGTTGCGGTCACCGTGTTGGAGCGCGAGCCACAGCTCGGTGGGCGCGTCGCCTCGTGGCCGATAACGCTGCCCGATGGCACGCGCCTCATCATGGAGCGCGGTTTTCACGCATTCTTTCGCCAGTACAGCTACTTGCGTGGCCTGATGCGGCGCTGGGATCCGACCTTGTCGCGGCTCATGCCGCTGACGGACTACCCGATCCTCGGGCCGTCCGGCGACCTGATGCGCTTCGACAAGCTGCCGAAGAAGGCGCCCTGGAACGTCGCGGCGGTGGCGCTTCGCGGTCGCAAGTGGATGACGCTCAAGGACCTCCTGAAGGTCGATGTGCGGCGCGCGCTAGCCATGCTGAGTAGCGGCGACATCGCGCGCTACGACGGCGAGAGCGCCAAGGCCTACCTCGACGGCCTGCGCTTCCCGCCGGAGGCGCGGCGCATGTTGTTCGATGTCTTCGCCCACAGCTTCTTCAACCCCGAAGAAGACATGAGCGCGGCCGAGCTGCTCATGATGTTCCGCTTCTACTTCACCGCCAACCCAGAAGGCCTCGTCTTCGACGTGCTCGATGATGCCTTCGGCCCCGCGTTCATCGCGCCCTGGACACGTCACCTCGAGTCGCTCGGGGTGGCGTTGCACACCGCCCGACCGGCGCTCGCGATCAGCAACGACACGTCTGGCCGATCCCGGTTCGTGGTCGAGACGCAGGACGCGAGCCTCGCCGCCGACCTCGTCGTGCTCGCGACCGAAGTGCCGGGCCTCCATGCCCTGGCCCGCACCAGCGACGCCCTCGAACAACCGGATCGAGCTGGGTCACTCGCTGAGCGGTTGTTGGACCTGCAGGTCACGGCCCCGTTCGCGGTATGGCGCCTCTTCCTCGACCGCCAGCCCAACGCCGACCGCGACCCATTCGCGGGCACGGCCGGCCTCGGTCGGCTCGACAACATCTCGATTTACGAGCGCATCGAGGCTGAGTCGCGCGCCTACGCCAAGCGCACCGGCAACTCGGTCGTCGAGCTGCACGCCTACGGCCTCGACCCGATTGGCGAGCCCGAACTCAAGGCCGAGCTGCGCGCCGGCCTCGACCGCCTCTATCCGGAGCTCGCGGGCGCGCGCGTCGTGCATGACGAGTGGCTCCTGCGGCAGGACTGTCCGGCCTTTCCGCCCGGCTCGTACACCGGTCGCCCGACCGTGCGCACCAACGTCCAAGGCCTCGCCTTGGCCGGCGACTTCGTACACCTGCCGTTCCCGTCCGCCCTCATGGAGCGGGCGGCGGCTTCGGGCGTACTCGCAGCCCACACGCTGCTCACGGACGCGGCTCACAACCGCGCCACCAGCGCGCGTGCGACTGCCTGAGCAACATTGGCGAGAGTCGCATTGCCAAATTGATGGCCTCATGCGGCCCGCGTGCAAGGCGACGCTACTCGACCAGAGAGCGCTGCATGGCGGGATGCGACCGGTGCGGTGTTCCGTGCGATACACGCGGTGTTCCGGAACAGTGCACGCACGCTGAACGATCCCTAGTATTTTCAACACATTATGAGCGTCATGGCCTTTGCTCTTGGATGACTTTGACACCATGTGCGCGAGCACGAGTCACCACCATCGAGGTCTCCGTGGGAGCTACCGCTCAGAACATTCAAGTCAGCTACGATGTCGGCAACGAGTTCTTCCGGCTCTGGCTGGACCGCGACATGAGCTACACCAGCGCGATGTTCGAGGGCGACGAGTCGCTCGAGGCCGCCCAGGCGCGCAAGCTCGCCTACCTGTCGGCCGCGGCGGGCGTGCGCCCCGGGGACTCGGTGCTCGACATCAGCTGCGGCTGGGGTGCCAACCTCGACTACCTCGCCTCTCGCGGGGCGGGGGCGCGCCCATGGCATCACCCTCTCGCCCGCGCAGATCGCCGAGATCGCGCCGAAACCAGCCGAACGTGAGCGCCGAGTGCGTCTCTTACGCGGCCTACCAGCCGGAGCAGCCGTTCGACGCCGTCATCTCCATCGGGATGCTGGAGCACGTCGTGTCCCCGGAGCAGGCCAAGGCCGGCGAGGCCGTCGACCGCTACCGCGACTACTTCCGCAGCGCGTGGTCCTTCACGCGCCCCGGGGCGCAGTTCGGGCTCCAGACCATCATCCGCGAACGCGTCCCCGAGCACTCGGCGGCTGCGCGAGATCGGCTGGACCACGCGCACCATCTTTCCGGGCAGCCTGGCGCCGCGCCTCGAGGACCTGGCGCTGGCGCTGGGCCCCTACTGGGAGATCCTCGAGTTCAAGACCGGCCGTAACGACTACCGCCGCACCTGCGAAGCCTGGCGTGCGCACCTGCGAGCCCACGAGGGTGAGATCTGGGAGCGCTTCGGGGGCGAACTCTACGACACCTACGAGCGCTACCTGAACACCAGCGTCATGGCCTTTGCCAAGCGCTACCTCTCGCTCTACCGCTTCTCGCTGCGTCGCGTCGACGACTGACCCGCGCCGCGCGAAACGACCTACCTTACGGCGAGCACGCGAATCTCGTCGCTTACGATGTCAGCGGTGAGGCCTGCGGTCACTGACGGGACGCGACGCTTCGTCGCCATCCTTGGGGAGCCCGCGATTGGGTACGAGCTTCGGCGTCGCGGCCGCCATGCGCAACGCGTAGCTGCGCTCAGCGTAAGCGACGTCTTCGACCCAGAGCCTGCGCGCGCGCGCTTCGATGACCGGGCGCAGCATGCGACTGATGAACGGCACGCGGCGCACCCAATCGAAGGCCGGACGGTCCGAGGTCGCGATGGTCGTCTCGACGAGCAACGTACGCCCTGGTGAGATCGGGGTCGCGTGGGTCTCGACGACCGAGCCGACCCCGTCGCCCGAGACGATGGTCATGACGATGGTGCGCGGGTCGGGACAGTGGAAGGTCGCGTCGACCTCGACCCCGATGGGTCCGACGACGCGATAGACGACCCGTACCCGGATCTCGTCGAGGCTGCGCTCGAGGACTTCCAGGGCACCGAACGAGTGCGGGTGGTAGTGGGCCCCGTGCCAAGGATCCAAGCGGTTCGCGAGCACGTCCTGCGGGTCGCAGCGGATGTGGGTGGCGATCGTCGCGGCGACTCCGAACGCCGGTCGCGGCGCGATGATCGGCGCCTCGAGCGCGGACTCGCCCGGGGTCGCCAAGCGCACCCAGATGAGGATGCCGTCGTCGTGCATCGGGTGACAACGCCAGTCGCGAAAGCCACGTCGGTCGAGCCGCAGGCCGTGCCAGGGACACACGAGGCGACCCTCTTCCACGCGGCCCGTGGCGAGCGACGCGCCCAGATGCGGGCACGACTCGGGTGCCGCGACGAGCGACTTGTCCGCGTCGCGCCACACGACCATGGCGTTGCCGTGCACCATGAAGCGCCACGGCCCATCTCCCTCGAACGCCTCGCGTCGATCGAGCACGTACCAACCGCCGCCGTCCTTGGCGGTCGCCGCGGCCAGCGCGCTGGCTATCCAGGTGGGCGAGGCTTGCGCCCAATCCGGCCCGCGCGGCGCATCGGGCGCTGCCTGTCCATCGGGCACACGACCAATCAGCAGGCCCATGCCCTGCGAGGTCTTGTGCATACGCGCATTGATCATGGACTTCATTCGATCACCGTGAACCGCATGCGACCGACGATCTGGTCATCGGTCGTGATGATGTCGACGACCCAGTCACCGACCGGGTCCGATTTCTCGAGCTCATCTTTCGGCATCGAGGACCGAACGCGCACGGTGTGGTCGTCGGTGCCCTTGTGTACGGGATCCGCGTCCTTCTCGACCACGAACTTCACGTCGCCCTTCTTGTGACGCCAGATGTGGCGGAAGCTGTCACCCTCGCCGCCGGGCATCACAACGTCGGACACCGCATAGAGGTCGTCGAGCCGCCGCTTGTGCACGCGCGTAACCTCGAGCTCGAGGCGACCATCGTCGAGCGGTGCCAACCCGACTGCGTTGTGGGCCAGATACAACGGCACCGGCGGGATCGCGTAGCGCGCGATGTAGACCGCGATCACGGCCCCCGAAGCGACACTGCCGAGGATCACCCAGGTGCGCTTCTCACGCAGCGTGCGCATCGGAAAGTGCAGGAGCCAGAAACCGAACACCGACAGCGCGGTCGACGTCAGCAGCGCGACGAGCGTCGGAACATTCGAGAAGAACGCGGGGATCACGAGATTCGCGCAAGCGAACAAGGTCACCGCATAGAACACCGCGGCGACCACGCGATAGCGCATGAGGAGATTGTCGAAGACCAAATCCAACGTCGATAAGAGCGCCAGGGTGCCCAGCAGGAACACGAACCAGACGTTGATCGAGTCGAGCGACGACGACTTCCAATAGAAGGGCAGCACGAAGAACAGCATGCCCTGGTACAGGTTCTTCAGGACGTAGGTCATCCCCAAGAAGCTGATCTTTAGGGACTTCTTCTCCGCGACCCGGGTCTTTTGGGCCCTGCCCGAGCCGAAGACGCGAAACAGGATCACCATCACCAGGAAGGCGCCACCGAGTGTCGCCGCCAGAACGCGCGCGTGGTCGAACCCCTTCGAGGCGAAGAGGATGACCATGAAGCCCAGGAACAGGGCGTAGAACGAGTGCATCCACCACAACCACTTGTGGTTGCGCCTGGCCCAGGCTCTGAGGCGTGCGAAGAAGCCGCTCGGTGGCGCGGGAGGCGGAGTTCCCGGCTTGACTGTCGGCTGATCGTGGAACGCGGGCGTCGAGCTCGTGCTGTGGTGTCCGGTTGCCATCGAGAGCCGCACCGTACACGAGCCGCGAGTTCGCGTGAACTCAGAGTTTCGGCGAGAGCTGTGGCTCATCGCACGACTGCGCTGCTACACCTTCTTGCGGGCCTCGAGCTCGTCCACGGTCTTGGGCCAGTCCCCTTTGAGGAGCCGCGACAGGCCGCGATCAGCGAGCAGCTTGCCGCCGGTCTGGCAGGTCGGGCAGTAGTTCGTCTCGTTGTCGGCGTAGCGGATGCGCATGACGACCTTGCCGCAGCGTGGACAGGGCTTTCCGAAGCGACCGTGCACCGCCATGTCCTCGCGAAAGGCGGTGACCTTCGCGGGAAAGCCGTCCTTGCTGGCGATCGCTTCCTTGCGCAAGCGCTCGGTCCAGGTCAGCAGCGTCGAGCGCATCGCGGCATAAAGGCGCGCCATGTCTTCTGGAAAGAGGCGGGTCGTCCATGTGACCGGGGAGAGCTGTGCCTCCCAGAGCATCTCGTCGCTGTAGGCGTTGCCGATGCCGGACAGGATGTGCGGGTCGGTGAGCGCGCGCTTCAGGGTGTGGTTGTGGCGCTTGAGCACTGCGCTGAAGGTCGGCAGGTCGATCTCGAGCGGCTCGACACCACCCGGGTCGAAGGCCATCGCAGCGTCGAGGCCACTAACGATCGTCAGCGAAGCGCGCCGCTTGCTGCCCGCTTCTGTAAGGATCACGGTCGCGTCCACGAAGTCGAAGGCCGCGAGCCCAAGCTTGCCGGGCACCGGCGCGCCCGCCTTCGCGAGCTTCAGGCGACCCGCGATCATCAGGTGCAAGACCCAGAAGATGTCGTTGTCCCACTCAAACACGAGGCGCTTGCCGAGGCGGCGCAGGCTCTTCAAGACGTGGCCGACCGCCGCATCCGGGCGTGGCTCGACGCTGCGCAAGAGGAACGGGTTGGCGATGCGCACACCTGTCAGCGTGTGCCCGACGAACTTCTCGCCCAGGCGCTCGATGTAGACTTCGACGTCGGGCAGCTCGGGCATCAGGCCAACTCACTCACTCCTGGCGGCACGCCAGTTACTTCGCCTCGACGCACTGTAAGACGATCTGCTGGTTCTCGCCGGCGACGTCGCAACGCTCGGTCAGCGGCCCCCAGACCCAGGGACCACCGCGCACCCAGACGATCGCCTGGTCGCCGGGCTCGACCCGCGAGCATGTGAGCAGCGGCTCGAGCGGCTTGAGCGGCGAGGTCTCGACGTGATCATCGACCAGGATCTCGGCGAATGACATCTCCCCCTGACAGGTGCTGTCGAGGGTGATCGTCATCGGGCACGCCGATGCCGTGCAGCCCCCATTGTCGCAGACGCAAACAGGCAGCTCACCCTGGAAGTGGCCCGGATCGCAGGCGGTCAGAGCGCCGAGCGAAGCGATCGCCAAGAGAGCCGCCGAGGCGAGCGAGGACGACAGCGACAGGGGAATCAGGACCATCGCAAGCAGGTTCCGCACGGGGCCGTAGGTTTGTCAACCGCACGGCCCGCGCCCTTGCCGTCAGCGAGGTCGGATGCTAGCTTCTCGCCGTTTCTCACTTCACTCGTCATTGCCGCATTGCAAGGGAGCAAGTCATCATGAACCGGTCCCACCTCACCCTCGGCCTCGCTGCGGCCATTACCATGATGATCGCCGGACCCGCGCTCGCAGCCGATCAATGGAAGGACAAGGGCAAAGAGTGCGATGACGGAGCGTTCAAGGACCCGGCCGGCGCGACCATGGACGACCTCGTCCTGTGCTCGAAGCTCTGGCAGGCCTATCGCACCGACCTCAAGCCAGTAAAGGGTGCCTACAAGGACAACGTCGTCGCCGCGTTCACGCGCATCTACGTCAAGGGGGAAGAGGCACCTTCCAAGCGCGCCAAGGCCGTGCTCGCCCAGCTCGGCGTGACCGACCTGCCGGAGCGCAACGCCGAGCCGCCCAAGCCAAAGACCCCGCCGCGCCAGGCGTTCGCCCCGAAAGCGCCGACCAAGGCCGAGATCACCAAGGCTGAAGCCCAGTTCAAGAATGGCTTCAAGGCCTACAAGGCCAAGGACTTCAAGAAGGCCGGCGACTTCTACGTGAAGATGGTCGAGGCGGCGCCCGGCTACGCCAAGGGCCACTTCAACGCCGCCTGCGCCTTCGCGCTGCAGAAGGACGAGCCGAACATGGCGAAGTACCTTATGAACCTTCGAGACATGTCGGCTGCCGGCGACAAGAGCGCGGTCGAGATGATGAAGCTCGTCAAGACCGACGCCGACTTCGCGGACTTCAAGAACGAGTCCGACGAGTACAAGCGCATCACCGGCTACGCACGCATCCTCATCGTCAACCACCTCGCCGAAAAGGGCGAAGAGAACGTCGACAACCTCACGGGTTCGTTGAAGAAGCTCGGCTATGACGTGACCGTCACCGACGCCGAGAAGAAGAACCCGAAGAAGAACCCGATCATCGTCTACGGCGAGCAGTCGCGCGTCGCGGCCTACATCGCCAAGAAGCTCATCAGTCACCCGAAGACCGAGACCGCCGCCACCCCGAAGGAGAAGCGGTGCAAGGACGGCGACTGCTACGACGTCGTCATCCACTGGAACGACGAGGTGAAGGGCGACCCGAAGAAGTTCGTGGCTGACCCGGACGAGGCCGAGAAGAAGCTCGACGCGCTCGAGAAGGAGCAGGACGAAATCCTCTCGAAGCCCGAGGACGCAGTCGATGAGGTCGATGACGCGCTCGGCAAGCCCGAGGAGGTCCAGGACCGCATCGAGGACAACCTCGAGCGGCCGGGCAAGGCCATCGACAAGGCCGGCAAGACGCTCGACAAGGTCAAGGGCGCGTTCTGACGCCCTTCCTGAGCGGGCGACACCGCCCGTTCCGTAAGCAGGGGATCGCATGGGGCCGCCGCAGGGCGGCCTCGGCATTTAAGTCACGCGAGCTCGGCCCCAGGCCGTGCGCGTGCAGACGCGGCGGCGATTGGGGCGCGCCGTTCCCAATCATGATCGTTGACGCGCTTGATACGACGCGCGAAAGTCTTGGCCTCGCTCGCCGCCATGCGCCGGGGCGGGACTGACGCAAGGGTAACGCTATGAACCAGTCGCAGACTGTCCTGCAGGCGATCTTCGGTGGGCTCGGGATCACAGAGCTCATCCTCATCCTCCTGATCGTCCTGCTTGTCTTCGGCGCGGGCAAGCTGCCGCAGATCGGGGACGCCCTCGGCAAGAGCATCAAGAACTTCAAGTCCGCGACCAAGAAGGGCTCCGAAGACGACGCCGTTGACGTGACCCCGAAGGCCTTGGAGGACAAGGACAAGTCGGCCCGCACCGTCGACGTCGAGTCGTCCGAGAAGCGCAAGGTCTGATCTCCGGCCTCGCAGGCCTACTGCCCGCTCTGAATCTCTTCGCCCTCGGGCGACACCGCGTGAATATCGTTTTGCCAGGCCGCGTCCGGGGCCGGTCGTCGTTCACGCCACGGTCTGGGACCGGAAGTCCTGACCTCGCTGGCGGCGACCAGAGGCACTATGAGCATTCGGGGTTGGATCGGGGCTGTGTTGATGCTTGGCGCACCGGCCTGCGGGCCGATGCCTGGCTACCAGATGCCGAACGAGGAGGCTCCGCAGGAGCGGGCGCCGCGCGCGCCGCCGGCACCTGCGCCGAGCGCGCGGGTCGCGCCGGCCGAGCGGACGGCGACACGTGATGACCGCGACCAGCCCGACCAGAGCTACGACGATCGCACGGACAACGAAGGCGATGACCCGGACAATCGCAACCGCGACGAGCCCGAGGTCGAGCAACCGGCGCCGCGCCCGCCACGCTACACCCCGCCGCAGAACTGGGATGGCCCGGCGCCCGAGCGTACCGCGCGACCCAGCGAGCCCACACCCGAGCCTGTCGCGCCCGAGCCGGTGAAGACCGACGGCGTGCGGATCGTGCGCCTCGACGCGGACAGCTACTACCTCATCGACTCGCTGCGGAAGCTCTGCTTCCTCCGTCACAAAGAGTCGATGACGTCGATCGACTGCGCGAAGATCCCGGAGGCCAATGACTCGGCCCGCGCGCCGAGCGTGCCCGAGCCGACGCGAGCACCCGAGCCGAGCCGCATGCCCGAGCCCACGCGCACGAGCACTCGCATGCCCGAGCCTGAGCCCGCCAAGCGTGAGGAAGGCCCGCGCACGACGAGCCCGAGCCCCGACGAGATGGTGCGCTTCGAAGGGGCGTTCATCGACATCTACTGCGACCGCAAGCTGCGTGACGAGACGCCGCCCGAATCGCGTATCCGCGAGCGCGGTCTTACCACCGTGCGCTACGAGTCGATCGAAGCGTGGTGGTCCGGCGACGAGAACGCCTGGTACACGCTCAGCACACGTGCCTCGAAGAGCTGCGGCGCCGAGAAGTAGAGTCCTCGCGGCGCGCGTCGACGCATCCACCACACCCCAAACGGTCGAACTCGCTCGGCCGTTTCTTCTTCGCTTCACGTCCGGTCGCTGCAACGCGGGACGGTTAAAAGACAAAAGCCCGAGACTCGTGAAAGTCTCGGGCTTTTGCATGGCGGAGCGGACGGGACTCGAACCCGCGGCCTCCGGCGTGACAGGCCGGCGTTATAACCAACTTAACTACCACTCCAATTGCCAGCTCCCAGGTGGGGGGCTGTATGGGCGAAGCAGGGTTCGAACCTGCGACCACCAGCTTGTAAGGCAGGTGCTCTTCCGCTGAGCTATTCGCCCGGCGCCCCGGAAGCGAAGTGGCTTATGCACTGACCCCCGCTGAGCTGTCAAACAGAAAAAAGAGAGCGTGCGTCACTTCCTTCACGCTCTCTGTTTCTGCCTCTTTGCAGGTCGCGATCTGCCCTCGCTTCAGTCCCTGACACTCGTACCCGCGGCGCCCGCTCGGGTGCCATCGGGAGCCGCGCCGCCGCTGACGTCAGGGGTGCCCGCGGTGCCAGGAGCGGCGACGTGAACACGGCCGCCGCCGCCGCCGCTGCCCGTCTGCCCGATGCCGTCACCGCCGCGTGCGCTGATGCGTCCGCCACCGCTGACCTGGGCCGCCGTGACGAACACGCCGCCGCCGGCACCGCCGCCCGCGTTGTCGCTGCCGCTGACGCCATCGGCGATGATGCCGCCGCCGAGCACGAGGCTCGCCGCGACGATGCGCACACGACCGCCGCCTGCGCCGCCGGGGTTGCCGCCGCCGTTGCCGTAGCCACCGCCCGCACCGAGGAGCCAGGTCGCTTGTGCGTCGCCGTAGAGCGCGTTGGGCAGAGGTCCGCCGCCGAGCCCGCCGAACGACCCGCCGGAGTACTGGCGTGCGCCGCCGGTGACGTTGCCGAGCCACATCCCCCCGCCGCCGCAGCCACCGCCGCCCGGGGCGCAGTCACCGCGATAGCCACGGCCGGTGACGTCGATGCGTCCGTCGCCGCTGATGGTGACGGCACCCGTCGCTTCGACCCAGAGGCCGTGCTCGCCGCTGTTGGCGATGGTTGCCGGGTGGGTCAGGACCGCGCCGCCATCGATGAGCAACGCGCCGGTGGCGAGTCGATCGACGAATGCGACGTGGGCGGCGCCATGCAACTCGAGTGTCCCGGTGAGCACGTGGTAGCCGCGCAGCGCCAGGCCATTCATGCCCGAGACGTTGCCGTCCGATGCCTGGAAGACGAGCGTTTCGGGGGTGTTCGAGACCACGGTGAAGCGTGCGGGGTTGGTCCCGAAGACAACGTCGCTGCCGATCAGACTGTTGGGCAACCAGCCGGCGTTGGTGACCGTGACGCGGTCGCTCGAGGCGGACGTGACGACCCGCAGGCCGACCTCTACCCAGGGTGCCGCCTCGTTGGGGTTGATGAGGTCGGCGTTGTCGACGACGAGCCGCTCGCTGCCATCGGGGCCCGCGAGGAAAACGGTGCCCGGCCCGCCGAAGCTGGTCGGAGCGGAGCCGCCGTGGGCGTCGATGCTGTCCTCGTCGAAGGCATTGCCGCTGACGCTGCCGTCCCAGGTGACCGAGACGCGCCCGCCGCTGCCAGCACCGCCGCTCGAGTTCAGCCCTGGCCCAGCGTCGCCGCCGGAGGCATCGATGACACCGCCACCGCCGAGGTCCTGCAGCACCAACCAGACCGAGCCGCCGGCACCACCACCGCCGTTCTGCGAGCCGACGCTCACACCCGCCTCTCCGTGGGCGCGGATGGCACCTTCGAGGACGAGGCTATTGGCGACCAGCTTCACGCGCCCGCCGCCGTGTCCGCCGGGCTCGCCGCCTCCGTTGCCGTAGCCACCCCCGCCGCCGAGCGTGTCAGGTGCCAGCGGGTCCCCAAAGACGAAGCCGGCGTTCGGACCGCCACCGAGACCACCGTGCGAGCCACCCGAATACTGGCGCGCACCAAAGCGTAAGCCGAGGCTGCGACCGCCAGACCCGCAGGTGTTGCCTGTGGCGCAGTCCCCCGGATAGCCGCGCTCGGAGACGTCGATGGCACCGGCCGCGGCGATGGTCGCGCGCTCGCTGATGGTGAGGGACAAGCCGCGATCGGGGCCCGTGGACGGTGTGGCGGGGTGGGTCAGGACCGCGTCGCCGATCGTCAGCGCGACCGCCTTGACCGCGTCGGTGAGCGCCACACGGGCACCGCCCTTCAGCTCGAGATCGCCAAGCGCATCGCGAGTCGCGTGGATCACATCGGCCACCGCAATGCCACTCAGAGAGCCGTTGAGCACGAGCGCATTGGCGGTGTTGTCGGTGATCGTGAAGCTGCGTGAGCCGACCGTGACCGGCAGGCCGACGAGGCTGGCCGGTACCCACGGCGTACCAACGACGGTGACGCCGTCGCCGGTGACGGTGGCGACGAGGTGCGCTCCGACCTCAACCCAGGGTGCCGTCTCGTTGAGGTTCACGCGGCCGCCGTTGTCGACGATGAGCCGGTCGCGACCGGTCGCGGGGTCGAGGCGGATCGTACCGGGCCCGCCTACCGCCTGGTCGAGCGGGGCGCTGCCGCCAGCCACGTCGACGTGCGCCAGGTCAAAGCCAGCGAGCGTGGTGTACGCGAGGGCGACGCGGCCGCCACCGCCGCCGCCACCGACCGTGACCTGATTGCTGGCCGCGTTGCCGCCGCGCGCCATGATGTGGCCCGTGCCCGCGAGGCTGCCGGCCGTGATGAACACCGAGCCACCTGCGCCACCTGCGCCGTTGGCTTGCCCGACGTCGGGGGCTGCCCCGCCGTCCGCGCGGATGTTGCCCGCGAGCTCGACGCGCTGCGCGATGATGCGCACACGACCGCCGCCGTCCCCGCCCGGCTCGCCACCACCAGATCCGTAGTCTCCGCCGCCGCCGAGCGTCACGGGCGCCCAGGGGTCGCCGAACGGGCGATGGGAGCCACTCGCGCCGCCACCCAGGCCACCGTGCGAGCCACCCGCGCGTTCGTAGCGTGCGTCGCGGCCTCCGATGCTGTTGGGACCGCCGCCGCAGCTCGATGCGCCGGGTGCGCAGTCGCCCGGGTAGCCGCGTCCGGTGACGTCGATGGCGGCGCCGGTCGCGATCGTGAGCGTGTCGGCAGTGATCGTGAGGCCGCCTTCATAGGTGCCGGTCGTCTGCAGGTGGGTCAGGACCGCGCCGTCTTCGAGCGTGAGGTTGTTGACCACCAGGGGCTGGCCCAACGCGAGGCGGGTCGTGCCACGCAGGATGATGTCGACGTCGAGCGTGAGTGCTGCATCGGACGGGTCGAATGCCAGCGCGCGGCCGTCGCCATCGCCGAGACCACCGTCATCGAGGATGAGGCTCGCGCCCTGCCCTGCCGTGTCCACGAACACCGTGCCGGCCGCGGCCTTCGCGCCTTCGCCAGAGCCCGGCCAGGCGCGCAGTGAGCGCTGGTCGAAGGCGTTGCTGGTCACCTCGATGGCGATGCGACCGCCGCCGCCGTTGGCTCCCTTGGTCGACGTGCTTGGGATGGTCGACCCGCCGTTGGCGCTGACCATTCCTTCGCCGGACATGCTGTCGGCGGTGATCCAGATCGCGCCACCCGATCCGCCGCTGCCGTTTTGCAGCACCTGGTTGCGGGCGTCGCCACCGTCGGCGCGGATCGCGCCGTCGACGACGAGCGCACCGAGCACGAGGCGCACACGTCCACCACCATCACCGCCGGGCTCGCCACCATCATTGCCGTAGCCGCCGCCCGAGCCGAGCTGGTCGGGTGCGAGCGCGTCGCCGTAGGTCGGGTTCGGGTTCGCGCCGCCGCCGAGGCCGCCATAGGAGCCGGCCGAGAACGTGCGGGCACCCCCATTGACGTTGCCGACGGTGTGCGCACCGCCGCCACAGCTGTTATCGCCGGGCCCGCAATCGCCGAGATAGCCGCGGCCGGTCACGTCGAGGGCCGCGTCGGACTCGACCTCCAAACGGTCGGCCGTCAGCAGGAGGCCGGTCTCCAAGTCTGGCCGCGTCTCGAGGTGGGTCAGCACCGCGACGTCCTCGAGCCGCACAACGCCCGCTTCGAGCGGAGCGACCAGGACCAGGCGCGCCATGCCACGCACGGTCAGATCGCCGATCGTTATCGCGGCGTCGGATGCGACCGCGCCGAGCACGTGATCATCGCTGCCGGCGGAGCGTCCGCCGTCGTCGATGACGAGCTTCGTGGCCGCATTGCCGATCGCCAGCCACACGCTGCCGGCCCCCGCCTCGTGCCCGCCCACGGCGATGCCCGGGTAGGCGTGCACCTGGGTCGCGGACAAGGTCGAGCTCTGCGCTTCGATAGCGATCCGACCGCCGCCGCCCGGTCCGCCCGCGTTGACGACGTTCGGCGCGGGTCGACCGCCGTCGGCCGCGATCTGCCCGCTGCCGCTGAGCGTTCCGGTCGTCACCCAGACCGAGCCTCCGGCACCGCCACCGCCGTTCTGCACCGCGCTCGCCGCGCCGTCACCACCGTCGGCGCGGACCGCGCCGTCGACCACCAGGGCGTCACAGCGGATGCGTACGCGCCCGCCGCCGTCCCCGCCCGGCTCGCCGCCGTCGTTGCCGTAGTCGCCGCCCATGCCGAGGTCGACCGGCTGCGACCAACTGCCATAGGTCGCATGCCCGTTGCCGAGGTTCGAAGAACCACCGTGGGCGCCGCCCGAATTGACGATGCGCGCAACGTTGACGTTGCCAGGCCCGTGCGGCCCGCCGCCGCACGCGTTGTCACCCGGTGAGCAGTCGCCGAGATAGCCGCGGGCGGTGACGTCGATCGCGGCGTCGGCCCCGATCTCGATCCGATCGGCGTCGATCGTCATGCGGCCTTCGGCTGCGGGCGACGTCTCGGGATGGCTGACACGCGCCTCCTGCTCGAGCTTGAGCAGCGGCGTCTGCAGCGGGGCCGTGAGAACAAGCCGCGAGGCTCCGCGCACGATGAGCGTCGGCAGCACCAGCGGGGTCGTCGTCACCGCGAAGCCCAGCGGGCGGTTGTCGATACCGTCGCTGCGGCGGCCGTCGTCGATGACCAAGGAGGTGTCGCCGGCGATGTCGAGGTAGACCGTGCCAGCGCCGCCCTTCCGGGCAAGGCCGGTCGGTCCAGGCCAGGCGCGCACGAAGTCGAGGTCGAAGTCGGGCGCGTCAGCCAGTGCAAGCGCGATGCGTCCGCCGCCACCCGGTGCCCCCGGGTTGGTGTTGCTGCTCGCGGCCACGCCGCCGTTGGCCTCGATGCGGCCGATGCCGCTCAACGTTGTCGCCGCCAGCCAGATCGAGCCACCGGCGCCGCCCGCGCCGTTCTTCGCCGCCGACTCGGCGCCGTTGGCACCGTTTGCGCGAATGACGCCGTCCAAGACGACCTCGCCGGTGACGATCTTGATGCGCCCGCCACCGTCGCCACCGGGCTCGCCGCCGTCGTTGCCGTAGTTGCCGCCTCCGCCGAGGCTCACCGGCGCGCGCCAATCGCCCCAGGTCCCGAGGCTGCCGCCGCCACCGACGCCGCCGTACGAGCCACCAGCATATGGGATGCGCCCGATGTTGATGTTGCCTTCGCCGTGAGGCCCGCCGCCGCAGCCGTTGTCGCCCACGCTGCAGTCGCCGAGGTAGCCGCGGCCCGTCACGTCGATGGCACCCGTGGTCATCACGTCGATGCGATCACAGGTGATGTCGAGGCCGACCGCTTCGCTCGCCGAGGTCGCGTCGCTATGCGTCAGGATCCCGTCGCGTCCGATGCGCACCTTGCCGAAGGTGTGTGCCCCGTCGATCGCGACCGTGCCGCGCCGGACGAGGATGTCCTGGCCGTCGTAGGTCGTGTCATCGGCGGCGATCGCGGTGACGCCATTGGCGACCAGATCGGTGCCCGCGAAGATCAGGCTCGCCGCCGCGGACGCCGTGTTCTCGCCGTAGTCGAACGCGGTCACGGTCAGGTTCAGGCGCCCGTTGCTGCCCGCCGGCGCGCTGGCCGGGATGGTGATCTCGGTCGTGTAGGGCGAGTCTTCCGAGGTCGCGACGAGCACACCATCGAGCTTCACCTCGACCTTCCAGATCGCGTGCTCGTCGGTCGGTGAGACGGCGACCAGGACCTTCGAGTTGGCCGCAACCCACTCTTCGGGCGACGGCTCGAGCAGCACCACCGTCGGCGCCAGCGTGTCGACGACCGGCGTCACGTTGAACGTGAGCGGCGCCATTTCTCCAATGTTACCGCCGTGATCGACCGCGTAGGCGCCGATCTCCATCGCCGTCGGAGTAGCGACGTTGGTCGTCTTGACGTTCATCGTGTAGGGCGGCAGCCGCCCACTGACCACGTCTTCGCCATCGCGCGTGAGTGTGACCTCGCGAACGCCGATGTCGTCGTGGGCCGCGACCTCGACCGGGATGCGCGTGCCTTCCACGATCGTGCGGCCGGTCAGCGGCCTGATGGGCACGACCACCGGCGGGATCCCGAGCGTGTCATTGAGCGCGCCGTGAGCGCCGATCTGCAGCTTCTGGTTGTAGCTGTCGGCCAGGTAGAACCAGCGCTCGTCCGCGACCAGGCCGGCTTGGAAGAACGCGTCGAAGTCGACGCTGCCCATCGTCGTGAGCGGCGCCGCGCCGCGCGCATCGAGGAACACGACCGTGCCCGAGGTCGACTCGGTCGCGAGCACGAAATCGGGGGCGATCGCGCTGAAGCCGACGATGCCGAGCGCCGCCGACTTCTTCCACACCCCACCTGTCTGAAGCACCATGCGCGAGCCGCTGTCGGTCGTCGCTCCGACCAGCACGCCACCCTGCATCGCGATGTGGGTCGCGGTCGCACCGGCCGCCAGGTCCAGCTCCTGGATGAGGCCGCCCGACACCATCCGGTACGTGATCACGTGGCCATCGGCGCGCGTCGCGGCGATCCGATCGAGGTCGCTCGCGACGTCGTTGAACGCGCTCGTGACCGCCTGCACATCGACGACACGGTCGTCTTTGCCATCGTTGTTGCCATCGACCAGGCCGACGCCGGCCGTCGGGTCGATGCGCACGAGGCCCGCACTGGTGGCCGCGATGATGAAGCCGTCTGACCAGGTGACGCCGTTGACGACGCCATCGGTCGGCACGCTCGCGGCGATGACCGGCAGGTCCGGGTTGTCGACCGCGACGACCACGACGCTCGTTCCGACCGCCGCCGCGACCCACGATCCGTCGGCCGCCAGCGCGTTGGGCGCAGCAGCCAACACCACCTCGCCAAGCGCCACCGGCGTCTCGATGACGCTCGTGTCGATAACCCGCAGGCCCCAGGGTCCACCGACGAAGACCTGCTCGAAGCCGAGCGCTATCGCCGTCGGCGACCCGCCGAGCGCGAGGCTCGCGACCGGCCCCGGCACAAACGTCGACAGCACCACGACGGTGCTGGTCTGCAGCGCCAGGTTCGTCACCGCGATCGTCGCTTCGCCCGCGAACCCGGGTGCCGCCGTGAACTTGCCCGACGCGTCGACGGTGCCCGCCTCGCTGGGCGTCACGACGTAGCTGGTGCCGCGTGCGGTCGCCGTGAGATCGGTGGTCGTCGCGTCGGCGCGCGTGCCTGCGACGCTCAATTGCAAGCGCCCGATCCCGATGAACGCGTGGGTCGCGATCTCCGCCCTACGCGGATACGACACGATCGCCGTCACCGGACCGTTCGACGAGTGACTTGCCGCGTCGTTGGGATCGGTCCCGTCCTGCAGCTCGACGCCGTCGTCGACGCCGTCGTTGTCGCTGTCTTTGCTGCGTGGATTCGTCCCGATGCGCGACTCCTGCCACATCGGCAACTGGTCCCCATCGGCGTCGTCGTACGCATCGAGTGGCGACGAGGGATCGTAGTTCCAGGCGATCTCGTAGTCGTCGTTGGCCGAGTCGTGATCGGCGTCAGGGAAGACCTCGATGATGCCGAAGTCGGTCAGCGACTCGGGCGCCAGCAACAGCTCGACCGACTGACCACTGTTCGCGATCGGCTGGTCGGCCTCGGTCTCTACGCCCTCGGGCAGCGAGTCGGCCTTGGTCGGGTCGGTCCCGGCCGCGACCTCGATGGGATCCAACACGCCGTCGCCGTCGGTGTCGGCGCGCGAGTCCAATGTCCCGAGGACCCGCTCGCGGTCCGAGCGCAGGCCGTCTTCATCCGCGTCGATGCCGGGGTTGTTCGGGTCGGTGATGCCGTCACAGCGGCGCGCCTCGGTCGCGTCGTCGACCCCGTCGCCGTCGGTGTCGGCGGCCAGCGGGTTGGTGCTGACCGTGCAGCGGGTCGCCCCCTGAACCAGGCCGAAGATCTCTTCACTATCGGACAGCCCGTCGCCGTCGCTGTCGGCCAGCGCAGGGTTGGTCTGCTCCTGCACCTCGCGGTCGTCGGACACGCCGTCGCCGTCGCTGTCGACGTTCGACTTCGGATCGGTGCCGTTCAGCTTCTCGAGCCGGTCGCTCACCCCGTCGCCGTCGCTGTCGTCGCCGTCGGGATCGGTGCCCTGGGCCAGCTCGTCGCCGTCGCCGAGGCCGTCGCCGTCGGCGTCACCCTTACGTGGATCGCTCGCCGGCGCGACCAGTTCGTCGCCGTCGTCGCGCCCGTCCGCGTCGCTGTCGGCGACATCGCCTCGCGTGCGCAGGGCGCATTCCGCGCGGTCGTCGAGGCCGTCTCCATCGACGTCGCCGGTGCCGCTGTCGGCGACATCCGGGTGGAGGCCGCTCGCGATCTCCCACACGTCGTCGAGCCCGTCTCCATCCCGATCGTCGAAGTGCACGCGCCAGCGCGACTCGCTCGAGATACCCGCCGCGGTCGCCCGCACGACGAACATCACGTCGCCGCGCGCCGAGATCACATCGGCCACATCGGCCGGCGTCGGCCTCCACGTCACCACGCCCGCCTCGTCCATCGTCGCGCTGAGCGGCGCCGACACCAGCGTCAGCACGACCGGATCCAGCGCCTGGAAGGCGGCCACAAAACGCACCGGCCGATCGAATTCACCAGCGATCGTGCGCCCTTCGACCGGCGTCACCACCTCGGGCTGCGTGACTATCGTCGCATCGATCACCTGCACCTTGAACGCCCGCTCCTGCTCGTACGGCGGGGCTCCGAACCTCACGACGAAGTCCTGCAGGCCGATCTGGGCCTCGCTCGGCGTCCAGCTCAGCGTGCCATCCGCCGCGACCTCGGCCCCGCTCGGCCCTTGCGTCAACACAGCGGGCGAGTTGCGCACGCTGTCGGCGTCGGTCGTCGCCCGATAACGCCACGTCTCGCCCGCTCGCACGAAGCTCGGCGCCAGCGCAAAGATGCTCGCCAGGTTAGGAGCCAACGCCACCTCGGCGGACGCGCGCGACTCGCCGGTCTGCGCCTCGACGACCACCTTGCCGCCACCGAACAGATCGATTCGAGCGCCGGCGGGGTAGGTCAGCACGACCTGATTGCCCGGCGCGTCGACGGCCTGATTCTGCACAACCGTGCCCTCGTCATCGAGCAGCGACACGACATGCCGAATCGCGCCTGCCCCCGGCAGGAAAGTCACTTCGCGCGACACGATCCCGTTGGCGATCACCGCCGGGGCGACCTCGATGAGCGTCGGCGCCGAGCGATCGACATCGGCCGGCACGCCGAGCGTGTAGGTCCCGATCGAGGGCACGTACGTCTTGCCGCCCTGCGACCGGATCTCCGCGAGGATCCGATACTCGCCACCGGGCAGCAGCGCCTCGTCGATGTCGACGCCAGACGCACTGACAAGCGGGAACGTGCCCAGCTCATACCATCCCTCGGATACCCCATTCTTCGGGTCGACCGGCGCCGCGACGATCGTCACCGTCGCGTCCGAGCTGCCACCCGCCGCCGTCCACGTCACCGTCACGTCGTCGCCGGCCTCACCGGCGACGAACGGCTCGGCGAACGTGAGGCTCGCCATCGGTGCCGGCACGGACGCCGTCACGTTCTTGATGACGTCGCCGTCGTTGGGCCCCGCATACGTGTAGGTGCCCGGCTCGGCATCGTAGACGAGCCACTGGGCGCTCAAGCCGTCGAACGCCTCGAAGTAGTCGACGCCCATGCGGTTGGCCTGGGCCAGCGGGTCCGTGACCGCCTCGATGCGCTGCCCGCTCGGCAGCGTCAGCGCCCCGACGACCTCCGCGCCGGACTTCTTGTAGACCGTCACCACCATGCTCCGGGCGGGCTCGAGCAGCTCGAAGTTGAGCGGGTTGCCGTCGTACGCGACGCCCACCCCGCTGTCCTGGGACACGCCGATCGACGCCGCGAGGGATGACAGCGAGACGCGATCCCTCGGCTTCAGGCCGACGAGCGTCACCTCGTCGCCAGCGTTGTCCGCCCACCATATCGAGGTCCCGTTCACGGGATCGTCGGCCGCGAACAACGCGCACGTGTAGGGCGCGCACGGTACGCTGACCGAGCCGTTGAGCTCGATGATGCTGGTCGCCGAGTTGTAGAGGCCCGCCGCCTGCCCGGTCAGCAACGTGATGCGCGGGATCCGGTTTCCGATGCGCGGGATCTGGAACAGCACCGAGCCCGAGAAGACGCCCTTCACAGAGCCATCAGCCGGCTGCACCGTGAGCGAGCCCTTGACCGTGCCCTTGAAGACCGGGTCGCCCGCCGCATCTTTGACGCCAGTCGTTTTTTCGCCATAAATAACAGGCAGGTACATCGCGACCTCGGCTCCGAGCGACAGCGCGAACGCCGGCTCGAACGCGACGTCGAAGGTGCCGACCAGCTTGGTCGTCGCGGTCGTGTTCTGGCTGTCGTAGGTCCCGCCGGTCGTGGCCGACAGCAGGCTCACCTCGCCCTTGAAGCCGAACGCCAGCGGGTACGGCACCATGGTCAGCGACAAGAGCCCGGTCGCCAGCGCGACCTTCTTGCTGAACAAGGTCAGCGTCGGCCCGAACGTCACGCCCGCCTTGCCGGTGTACTTCACGCCCGCCGTGTCCGAAATTGGCCACGAGCTCGACTCGTAGGCCAGCCCCAGCGACGACAGGTATACCGGCGCCGCAAGCAGCGCGGGGATGATAGGGATCCCCGGCACCGTGATGCCCCCCACCGAGAAGCCCGAGAACGTCGCCGTGAGCTCGCCTGAAAAGTAGCCGTCGCCGAGCGTCAGGGTCGTCTTGATGCCGAGCTCGAAGCGCTTGAGGCTGAGGTTCAGCCCGATCTCACCGATGAAGCGATCGTTCTGGTACTGCACCCTGAGCGACGTCAGCCTGAGGTAGCGCGACCCGAGCTCGAGGCCCGGCTGACCGGTATCGTCGGTCGGCTTGTACTCGATGGACCCCTGCGGGAAGATCACGTTCTTCGTGACCATGATGCCGTCCACCACGAACTGGAGCTCGCTCGGCTTCTTCGCGTCCTTTGAGACCCACTCGTCGTCGGCGCACGGCGGCTGCTTGTATTCCTCGTGGAAAGCGGGGTCTATCGAGTCCGACCGCTTGGGCTTGGGGCAGCTCCACTCCTTGTAGGAGTCCTGCTTATCGAACAGCTCGATGTTCGGATTCTTGATGACGATGCCGTCCAGCACCATCTGGAACTCCGTGTAGTTGATGGGGAACGTCAGGAGCCGCAGCAGCTTCGTCTTGGCCAGCGCGGTCACTCCGACGTTGGTCTGGTTCGGCAGCATCTCGACCAGTCCCGCCGGTGACACGGTGAACGCGACCTTCGTGATGATGGGCGTTATCTTTGCGCCGACGAGCGGGAAGCCGACCTCCATCGTGACGCTGGTCAGGCCCTTGACGGGCTTTGCGCCGGTCGGCTCGACCATCATGTCGCCGTCGACCATGAGGTACAGGTCACCCGCGTCGGGCGTGGTCGAGCCGGGCTCCGAACCCCTGCCCTTCAGGCCCATGCGCACGTTGCCCGACACCGTGAACTTGAGGTTGGCGGGATCGCCGATCGGCTCGACCTTGTCGCCGCACACGCGCACCGAGCCGGTCTCGGCGCAGCCCTTCACGACGATCGTCCGCTGGTCGTTGCCCTTGCACGTCTTGGTGCTGGCCGAGGCCGACACCACGAAGCGGCCTTCCTTGTCGAACTTGATCGTGAACTTCGGGCCGCTGCCAGCCTTCGGGTCGGGCGCCGAGCGCTGCCACACGATGTTGCCGTCGCTCTTGTGGTTGTCCAGGCACTCGGCCTTGAACGCGATGGTGTCGCCCTTCTTGATGTAGCTGACGATCTCGGTCGGGTTGGTGATCTGAAGCGGCTTTTCCTCGCACACGACCTCGACGCGCTTGACGGGCGGCTTGGGCGGCGGCGGATTATTGGGCGCCGGGTTCGGCTTCGGCGGCGGCGGTGGCGCCTTGCAGCCGCCGACGTTGGTGATGATGAACCGGTCGGGCGTGCCGTCCTGGTCCTTGTCCTCGGGGCAGTCGGTCGGCTGATCGGTGCCCTCGATGTAACACTTGCACTTGCTCTTCTTGCCGGGCTTGGGCGGCGTGCCCTTTATGACGGTCGTCTTGGTCTGGCCGGTCACGGTGCACGGCGGATCGGGGATGGGCGGCGACACCTTGTGCCACGCGCCGACGCGAATGCCGGAGCCTGCTTCGCTCACGACGCGGGTGCCGTCCTCGGACACGATGCCGCGGCCGATGGGGATGAACTCGCTCTGGAAGTGGTCATAGGACCACAGCGTCAGGGCTGCGCCGGGAGGCTCGGCGCCCGAGTTCGGCAGGTCCAACGGCAGCGGCGGATCGAAGCGCGTGCCGCCCGGCTGCAACGCCAGCACCTCGCGCGAGAAGAAGCCGTCGGGCAGCGACATCGGTGCGCGGATCTCGGGGATCGCCAGCAGCGTCAGCTTGCGCGACTCCTCCGGCACGCCACCGGGCCAGGTGATCTTGGTGCCGACCGGCACATGCACCCGCACGGGCCCATTGCCCGGGATGAGCTCGCGCTCGAGCGTAATCTCTTCCGTGACGCGACCATCCCCATCCAGCTTCGGCGCGACGCCCTCGGGTAGGCGCGGGATCCAGAAGGTGCCGATGTCGTTTATCTGCCCTGGCAGCACCGTCACCTGACGGTCGATGCGCACATGCTTGTCGCCGATCATGGCTGTGCCATCGAGGCGGATGTGCTGCGCCAGCGGCGAGGTCGGCTCAGACAGATCGGGCGCGTAGTAGATCCGGAAGTGACCGCGATCATCGGTCAGCCCCGCGGCGCCCTGGGTCGTGCTCGCGTACTCGGAGCCCGGCGCCAGCACCGTCACCGGCAGGCCCATCACGGGGATGCGATTTTCGTCGTAGACGACACCCTCGACCGCGGTCGGCTGCTCGAGGCGCATGAAGCCCTCGGCCATGAACACCACCGGAAAGCCGACGTCGCCGGCCAGTGCCGCGTGCACCTCGACCTTGTCGTAGTCGTTGTCGCCCAGCACCCATCGGGTCCGCGCGTAGCCGGCCGCGTCGGTCGCAACGACCAGCTTGGTCGTGCCCTCGGAGACCCCATCGACGCTGAGCGTGCCGCCGCCGGTGACCACTTCGAACGTGACGCTCGCCCCGGCCAGGGGCGCTCCGGCGGGAGTATAGGCGCGCGCGATCAGCGGCTCGGGCAGGAGCTCGCCGACGAAGCCGACCATCTGTCTGCTGGAGGAAAAATGCAGCGAGCCGGCATCGACGACGCCGTCGCTCTGGCTCACAGGAAACGCGTGCAAGGCTTCGTTTCCGTTGACATCGGTGACCGTCACCTGGATGTCATGGCGGCTGTTCGCGTTCAACGGCACGTTCAACCAGAAACGGCCGCCGTGGTCGGCGGTCACGACAATCGGCGTCGGGCTCGCGCTGCCGACGACGCTCAGCGTCGCGTCCGGCTCGGTCATGCCGGTCCAGGTCTGGTCGCGCTGATTGGTCTCGGGGAAGTAGCCGATGATGCGCGGTCGGGTCGGCGCCTCGGTGTCGAGGGCGACGTGCACGACGATCTTTTCGGACAGCTCGCCGTAGTGGACGGTGATGCCGGTGATGCCCGTCGCAAGGTCGGAGGCGGCCGACACGATGCCGAGCTCATTGACCACGGCGATCGTCGGATCGTCGCTCTCGAACGTGACGCCGGTCGTCAGCGAGCTCGCCCCCGAGCCGTCGAAGAAGCCGGTCGTCACCAACTGCACCGCCGCCTGCAGGGAGTTGATCGACACGATCGGCGGCTCGACATGGAGGCGCGTGACCGGTGGCCCGATGTCCACGTCGACTGTCGCCTGACCCACGTTGCCGGCCTTGTCGGTCGCCGCCACGACGAAGCTGTGGCGCCCTGGTGGCAAGTCATTCAGCGTCGCTGTGAAGCGACCGTCGGCGACCGTCGCGGGCACGTCGTCGACCGTGACGGTGGCCACGCCCGAGGTCTTGCGCCCCTTGACCTTGGCGTCCTTGACGGTGCCGCTGACGGTCACCGGCGGGGACACGCGGCTGTCCGCGGTCGGTGCCTCGATGGTTATCTCGGGTGCGGCCTGGTCAGGCTTGGGGTCGTCTCCGCAGGCTGCGAGCGCGACGAGACTGAAGACGGCGAGAGCACGGGAGAGCGATGTGTTGATGGCCATGTTGGTCCCCGTTGAGCGGTGATGACGAACTGGAGAGAGGCGCGTGCGGCGGGATCTGACAGGAAAGGACGAAATTCGCCGAGCAGGCGAAGCCGTGGCGAGGCGAGAGCAACCAGAAATTAGTTTTCGGGTGCCGAAAGATACACTGGCAGCGGCAATAGATCGATCGACTCGCCGAGCAGCGTGACATGCGCGTGCAGCTCGGCATGGAGGCCCGCGTAGAGTGACGCGTCGGCGCTCGCGAAGACGACCGGGAAGGCGGACGTGCCCCAGGTGGTCGACTGCGCGCTGAGGCTCTGTAGGTTGACGAGCGTGCTGGCGAAGCGCGCGAGGCTCGTTCCGTCATGCACGACCTCGACCTCGAAGGCGATGGGCGGCGCGTCCGCGGTCGGCTCAGGCAAGGTCACAGCGAGCCGCAGCTCGACATGGATGCCACCCTGGATCCCGCGCACGATCGTGAGCGTCGTATCAGCCGCGAGCGTCTCGAAGCACCAACCCACGTCATCACGTCCCAGCACGACCGCAGCCGTCAGCGAGGGCGCCGGGCACGTCAGCCCCGCTTCGATCTCGCTCGTGTCGCGTCGCACCGGCGCGTCGACCTCGACCGACGCGTCCGCGCCATCGACGCTGTCGTCGCCCTGGCTGTCGCCACCTGCGCCATCGGGGTCACCGGAATCGCAAGCAGTGCACGCCACCAACGCCGCGAGAACGAGGCTGCGCATGCCGTCGTATACTGCCGCTCTACAGTTCCGATCAAACGCGGGCCCAGGGGCCTCCAGGGGCATGTTTGCACACTTGTGCACGACGAGACTCTGGCAACGGGCTCCCGCGATCCGTGGCGTTTCACTTGTCGAGACCCGCCGCGACCGCACCCGCGGCCAAGTTGCGCGTTGACCCAGGCACCGCAACCCGGCAGTCTCTTGCGCCGCCGTGCCCGATGCGCGGCGCAGGATCCCAAGTGATGATGTACCCCGCGGCCCTTCGGCCAATGCTCTCGGCGTGGCACGTCGCCATCGCAGTCGCCCTGATCTCCGGCTGCGGCGCTGATCCCAAGCGCACGTATGGGCAGATCTGCGACGACGACTCGCAGTGCGAGACCGGCACCTGCTACGCGGGCTTGTGCATCGACCCCGATGGCGACGAAGATGCCGACGGCCTCATCAACCGCATCGAGGTTGCGCTCGGCACCAACTTGCTCAACGCCGACTCCGACAACGACGGCATCCCCGATGCCGAAGAAGTCGGCGTCGATCTCGCGAACCCGGCAGACAGCGACGGCGACGGCAGGCTCGACGCGCTCGAGAGCAATGCCTACGACAGCGACTTCGACTGCATCGCCGACCAGTTCGACCCCGACGACACGGTGCCCGAGACCGACCCGGCCGTGCTCGCGACCTTCATCTGCAGCAAGGTCGGCGCCTGTGCTGTCTCGAACGCGGGCATCACCGCGCGCTGTGACAACGGCAGCGTCACCTGCGACTACGCGGCCGTGCCCCGCTACGAGGCGAACGAGACGTCCTGCGACGCGATCGACAACGACTGCGACGGCCTCACCGACGAGCGCTACCTGGCCAAGGGCGAGGTCACCTTCGACGGCGGCCCCTACGCCGCTGATGCCGGTAAGGTGCTCGGCGCGAGCTGCGGGGTCGGTGCTTGCACTGGTGGCGCCGTCGTGTGCGCGGCCGATAGCGCTTCCTTGACGTGCTCGACCGCAGGCCTCGTCGCACCGCTCGCGTGCAACTCGGACAAGGACTGCAACGGCATCGCCGATGCGGGCGAGGTCGCCAATCCGATCGCCACCCCGCTGGCCGGCTGCAGCGACTTTTACAGTGACGCGGACAGGGACGGCCATGGTGCCGGATCCGGCCGCTGCCTGTGCAGCCCCTACGGCGACTATCAGGTCTCCAACCGCGACGACTGCGCCGAAGCCGACCCGGCCCGCTACCCGATGGCGCCCGCGATCTGCGGGGTCGACGCCGACTGCGACCTGCGCCTCGAAGACATGGGCGAGGCCTGCGACGACGGCAATAGCGCCGTCGAAGACGGCTGCAACGCCTGCCAGGCGGTCGCGCGCCGCATCGACGCGCGTGGCCTCTATCAATACGCCGCGGCCGTCACCGGGCTCACGTCCGGCGGCTTTGTCGTCGCCTGGGACGCGGGCAGCGAACCCACGACCCAGGCGCGCTTCGGCCGCTCACTCGCGTTCTTCGACACGCTCGGCAAGGAGCTGAAGCGCTACGACGGCATCGGCCTCGACTCACGCGACTACGCGTCCGAGACCCATCTCGTCGCGCTGCCGGATGGCCGCGTCGCGGTCGGCGCCTGGCGCCTCGACCTCGCGGACGGCAGCTGGGTCTATGAAGTCCAGCGCTACGACCAGGCCGGCGAGGCCATCGGCAAGCCCGCGAGCGTTCGCCGCGGCACCCATGTCTCCGATATGTTGCGCCTGGTCAACGTCGGTCGCGACGCGCTCGCATGCCTCACGCTCGACTACGCGAGCGGCCTCCTCGTCATCACGTCCATCGACGCCGACAGCAACGTGCGCTCACTATCAGAGGCGGGGCTCGGCGGCAGCGTCGGCTTGCTCGACGCGGTCGGCATGGACGACGGCAGCCTCGTCGCGAGCTGGACCGACTTCAGCGGCGACGCTCACGTCACCTTGACCCAGCGCTTCGATGCCGACGGCAAGCGCGTCGGCGAGCCGCGCCGCTTCGAGGTCGTCGACACCGAGTTCAGCATTGTCCGCCTGGTCCGCCGGGACAACGGCTGGGCCTTGTTCTTCCTCGCCAACCGCTACATCGACGAGCGGTCGTCGTACCCCGTCGGGTACCAGGTCTTCGAGGGCGACGCGCCGCTCGGCGGCCTCGTCTACCTGCAACAAGACGACAGCGAGGGCTGCCCCTACGAGCTTGCCGCCGGCTTCGACGCCGCCGGCTACGCGTGGGCCGCGGTCACCGATGGTGAGTGCCAGAGCCCGAGCCGCGGCTGGTACGCGGGCGCCACTACCGTGCGCCTGGCCCCGCTGGACCACACCCTGCATCCCGACGGCAACCCGTATGCGATCGTTGGCGCCCCATCCGGTCAGGGCTTCGTGCTGGCGTTCATGGTCGACAGCGACGCCAGGCTGCCGGGCGTCTACGTCATGCGCTACGGCGCCGGCGCGACCCCTCTGTATCTCCCCTGAGCCAGTTCTTCACATTCCGGAGCGTCGCCGACAACTTCGGACACTGATCGGCGCTCCCGCCCTTGCGAGGCCGAGTCGTCGCTCCTCGCCTCGGCAGGTCGGGGCCACGGGGCGAGACGACCTGACAACGCCTTGGTATACATCGTCCATGCACATGCAGTTGTCGTGGCCGGTACGGTTGGTCGTCGGTGTGATGTTCTTGGGCTGCGCGGGCCAGGAGACGACGCCGTCGTCGTCCGGCGTCGACATCGTCGCGCGCTGCGCCGAAGTCCTCGGGGCCGCCGACAACCTGTTCCCGACCGACCGCTACCCGTTCATCGCCGAGCACTGCGTGGTCCCGATGCTGCGCGAGCCGAAGTGCAAGGACGCGGTCGTGCGCTCGCTCAAGCTCGACGCGACGACGCGCTCGCGCACCGTCGCGGATGCGTGCTCGCGCGCCTATTGCGCCCGCATCCGCGCCGACAAGCCCGAGCTGTGCACCGCCGACTTCGAGGCGTTGTCATCGGCGGAGCTGCGGCCCCTCGGCCTCGAGCTGTTCGCGCGCGTGCGCCAGATCGAGCTCGGCGCGGCTGAGTCGAAGCGCTGGGATGCTGTAATCGGCTCGCCCTCCGGCCCGCCGACCCAGGTCGCGACCGCGCCACCCGCAAAGACGCCGCCACCCGCAAAGACGCCGCCACCCGCAAAGACGCCGCCACCCGCAAAGACGCCACCACCCGCGAAGGTCGAGCCACCCCCGAAGACGCCACCACCCGCGAAGGTCGAGCCACCCCCGAAGATGCCGCCACCCGCGAAGGTCGAGCCACCCCCGAAGACGCCAACACCCGCGAAGGTCGAGCCACCCCCGAAGACGCCACCAACCGCGAAGGTCGAGCCGCCCCCGAAGATGCCG
>Ga0209181_10001391_pt1 | contig 42510 bp, 44 predicted proteins | sample MAT05_FD_187208 | JGI IMG/M metagenome (GOLD analysis project Ga0209181, IMG submission 187208) | Freshwater microbial communities from Lake Fryxell liftoff mats and glacier meltwater in Antarctica - MAT-05 (SPAdes) (version 2) | ecosystem: Environmental > Aquatic > Freshwater > Ice > Liftoff... | reverse complement strand
AAGCGAGGCAGCGCGCGCTTATTTTCAGCCGAAAACAAACCTTCTTGCTCAAGCTTGACGCGTAGCCGAGCAAACGCTTCGTAAAGCGCGCCGATCCCCGCTAGGCGTAAGCCTTCTACGTTAAGTTGAAAGTCGCCGCGTGCTTCATATAACGTGACCAAGGCACGCGCCTCAATCCGCATGCCTTCCTGCAATCGGAAAGGGACGAGTTGAGCCCGATTCCGGAACATGACGCAACGCACTTGCGCAGACTCATCCTTGAGCGAAAAATAAAGGTGGCCAGAACTGGCGCGGGTGAGATTGGAAACCTCACCTGCAATCCAGAAAAGCGGAAAACCGCGCTCCAATGTCTCGCGTGCGAGCCGGTTTAGCGTGGATACAGAAATCACCTCAGCCGCTTTTTCGGCTACTTTGTTGGCTATTAAGGAGGGGGCTGGATTGGCATCAAACATCATGGCGGCATTCTACCGGAATCCACTTTATGGCTTTGGACATAGTCAAACGACCAGAATGATAGGGGTGCGGGGCTAAATGATGTTAAGTTGTTGATAAATATAGGCTCGACGAAGCGCTTCATTTTTGATCGAAGTAAGAAAAAGTCTTACACGCGGGCTACTTAATGCGTCTTCCACGATTTAATCCACAAGCTTACCCACAATTTTTGTGGATAAAATTATCCTTGTTCTTGTCTCCAGCGGGTGTAACAGTTGCAAATAGACGTCGCGTTGCATCGCAAATTAACTTCGCTTTCCTTCAGTAGATATGAAACCTTAACTAAGGAGGTTTAACGCTGGCCATAGTTTAAGTTTCGCGCTCGTGAAGGTTTATCTTGCCGAAATGGAAGCGCCAAGATAAAGTTCGCCGTTATTTGAAAAACGACAGGAGCCTCGCGTGTTCGCAATTCTTCAAGCTGCAGGTTGGCCGATTTACCCACTCTTGGCGGCCTCTATATTGGCGGTTGCTTTTATTATTGAACGCCTTATTGCTTTACGCGCTAGCAAAGTTGTACCCGCTGGTTTATTGCAAAGCGTGGTAGCCGAATATCGTCAAACCGGCGTAAATGAAGAGATGCTGGCGCGCTTATCTACGCACTCTCCGCTGGGCCGTGTGCTGGCCGCTGGTTTGCGCAACGTGAAAAGCTCACGTGAAATCATGAAGGAATCTATCGAAGAAGCCGGTCGCAGTGTCACGCATGAATTGGAACGTTTCCTGACTAGCTTGGGTACGATCGCTTCTATCGCGCCGCTCATGGGCTTGTTTGGTACGATCGTTGGAATGATCGAAATCTTTGGTGCATCAACAGGTACCGGCAGCAACCCACAAGCCTTGGCTCATGGTATTTCGGTGGCGCTTTATAACACTGGTTTTGGCCTTGTCATTGCCATTCCAAGCATGATTTTCTACCGCCACTTCCGCGGTTTAGTGGATAGCTTTGTTGTTGAAATGGAACAGCAAGCAATTAAGCTGGTTGAAGTTGTTCACGGCCAACGTCAAAACTAAAAGTTGCCACCATGAATTTTCAACGTAATCGACATAGAGAAGAGCCCGAAATCAATTTGATTGCGATGATTGACGTTCTGCTCGTGATTTTAATTTTTCTGATGGTTACGACGACGTATTCAAAGTACTCAGGGCTGGAGATCAATTTGCCTACGGCTGATGCTACTCAGCCGCAAGAAAAGCCTAATGAAATTAATGTGGTGGTCAGCGCGGCAGGGGATGTCATGATTAACCGAGTCGCCGTTGGTTCGCGCGATGTGGAGGCAATTAATTTAGCTTTGCGCCGCGCCGCGCAAGATGCCAAAGAGCCGATTATTGTGATTAATGCGGACAAGAAGGCTGAGCATCAAAGTGTGGTGGATGTCATGCAAGCCGCGCAGCAAGCGGGCTATAGCCATATTTCCTTTGCTACGCAAAGCGCGCCCCGTTAAATTATCGGATAGCTAAAAGCAAACGCCACACTCTAGGGTGTGGCGTTTGCTTTTCTAAAGCAAGCTTAGAGAACTAGGAAAGCTAGGGAAACCAAGGAAAACAACGTTGGCCGCTCGCGAACAAACTACCCAAGAAATCATTACCCAAGCATGGCAAACACGGGGCGCTTTGGCATTCTGCTTATTGCCCTTAGCGATTATGTTTGCGCTTCTTTCTTGGCTACGTCGGATGGGCTACCGGTTGGGTTTTCTGGAAATAGTGAAACTGCCTGTGCCCCTTATCGTCGTCGGGAACATCACGGCAGGGGGCAGTGGAAAAACACCGTTGGTTTTGTTTCTGGCGCAGGAGCTTGCACGAAACGGGCGAAAGCCGGGCATCATCAGCCGTGGTTATGGCGGCGCGTCGGCACAAAATGATCAAGTGTTGGAGGTCCGCTCTACAAGCCAGCCTTCAGAGGTGGGTGATGAGCCCTTGCTACTATCGCGTCGCGCTGGATGCCCAGTATTCGTAGGCCGTGACCGCGTTGCGGCAGCACGGGCATTGATAGCGGCGTATCCCACCTGTGATGTCATCATTTCTGACGATGGCTTGCAGCATTACCGTCTTGCGCGTGACGTGGAAATTGCTGTTGTGGACGAACGTGGGCTCGGCAATGGTTGGTTGCTCCCCGCCGGTCCACTGCGTGAAGCCCCGCGTCGATTACGGCAAGTGGATGCGGTGGTGCTCAATGGCTCAGCGAGTTTGCCTAGGCATTTATTGGCTAGCGCAACTAACAGCCACCCAAGGGTGTTTCACATGCGGTTGCAGGCAGAACGCTTCATTCACCTACGCGACTCACAACGCAGTTGTACAGCCGATGATTTACTCAGTCTCGCCGCGCAGAAAACACACACTCGCATCCACGCGATCGCCGGAATTGGTCATCCCGAACGGTTTTTTCGTCAGCTTGAACAACTGGGTTTGCAGTGTGAAGCCCATCGTTTTCCCGATCACCACCGCTATATTCCCGCTGACCTTCAGTTTAACGATGCAGATGTACTGCTGATGACGGAGAAAGATGCGGTAAAATGTCAGACCTTCGCAAGTGATGCGTTGCCTGAAGAAACATGGGTCTTGCCCGTTGCAGCAAAACTGGAGGCTAAACTTGAAGCAGGTCTTGAAGCAAGTCTTCAAGCTGACCTTAACTTACCACCCCTGACTTCACTTACAAACTGGACCCTGGAGAGACTTGATGGATGCCAGACTGCTCGAAATTCTCGTATGCCCCGTTTGTAAGGGGCCGCTCGAATACCATAAATCTGCGCATGAACTGGTGTGTAAGCCTTGCCGCTTAGCGTACCCAGTTCGCGACGATATCCCTGTGATGCTTGAAGAAGAAGCGCGAAAACTCAGCGCTGAAGAAGTGGCGGGTTAAGTAGTGATTTTCTGCTGCCGCCCTTTCTAAAGTTCTACACACTTTGAAGCGTTCACTCCACCATTGAAATTTAACGTTGTCATTCCTGCGCGATTTGCTTCTACGCGATTAGCTGCCAAGGCGCTTGCTGATATTGCCGGTAAGCCGATGATTGTGCGCGTTGCTGAAAGAGCAACGCAGAGCACTGCCAGCAGTGTGTGCATAGCGACAGATCATGTCGCAATACGCGATGTGGTTGAAGCACATGGCTACACCGCCATCATGACGCGTGAAGATCATGTGAGTGGTACGGATCGCATTGCTGAAGTGGCCGCCCAGCTTGGCTGGAGCGATGAGGACATCGTGGTGAATGTGCAAGGCGACGAGCCTTTAATTGAACCTGCCGTGATAGACCAAGTTGCCCGCGAGTTGAATGACGCGCCCGATGCCGCCGTTTCCACAGCGTGTCATGCGATTAGGCTGGTGGAGGATTTTCTTAATCCTAATGTAGTAAAAGTAGTGTGTGACGATAAAAATTACGCGCTGTATTTTAGTCGTGCGCCTATTCCTTATCCTCGTGATACGCGCGATGCAAGCAATACACGCGATATCTTTGCTAATTCAAAAGCTGAATTGGCGCTTGAGGTTATAGCGTTTCGGCATATTGGAATTTATGGCTATCGTGTTGGGTTTCTGCGTCAGTACGGCGCTTTAACAGTATCGCCACTAGAGCGAATTGAGTCGTTGGAACAATTACGGGTGCTGTGGCATGGCTTTAAGATTCGTGTTGCCAAGTTGAAATATGCACCCGAGGCTGGGGTAGATACGGCCGAGGATCTTGAACGTGTTCGACACAGGTTTCTAAAAAAATGATAAAACAATTTATGGAGAGAAATTTATGAAGGTTATTTTGTTGGGTGCACCCGGTGCAGGCAAGGGTACGCAAGCGGCCTTTATTACCGAAAAATTTGGTATCCCACAAATTTCTACGGGCGATATGCTGCGCGCCGCTGTCAAAGCGGGTACGCCATTGGGCTTAGAAGCTAAGAAGGTAATGGATGCCGGACAGCTTGTATCAGACAGCATTATTCTCGGCCTCATAGCCGAACGTTTAAAGCAGCCCGATTGCGCCAAAGGATTTTTATTCGATGGCTTCCCGCGCACTATTCCGCAGGCTGAAGCCATGCGCGACCAAGGTGTCGATCTTGATTACGTGGTGGAAATTGATGTGGCTGATGAGGAGATTATTCAACGTATGAGCGGTCGCCGTGTTCATCCAGGCTCTGGTCGTACGTATCACGTCCTGTTTAACCCACCTAAGATGGAAGGCAAAGATGACGCGACGGGCGAAGATTTGGTTCAGCGCGAAGACGACAAAGAAGAGACAGTGCGCAAGCGTTTAGACGTGTATCACACCCAAACAGAACCCCTAGTAAATTTTTACTCACAGTGGGCCGCTAAAGGTAATGCACACGCACCAAAATATCAAAAAATCGCTGGAGTAGGTGCTCTGGAAGCCATTAAGGACGCGGTTTTCCAGGCACTCTCAAAGTAAATAAGAAAGTAAATTAACCTCATTTAAAAACGACATTTCAGTGTAAGAGTTAACATGAAAAAAAATGCTTTCTATGCCCAGTCCGGTGGCGTCACCGCAGTGATTAACGCATCCGCTTGCGGAGTGATCGAGACAGCACGCAAGCACAAAACCGAAATCGGTAAAGTGTACGCAGGCCGCAACGGCATTATTGGCGCGCTGACTGAAGACCTGATTGATACCAGTAAAGAATCCGCCAAAGCAATCGCCGCGCTGCGCCATACACCCGCTGGCGCGTTTGGGTCTTGCCGTTACAAGCTCAAAGGTTTGGAAGAAAATAAAGCGCAATACCAACGTCTCATCGAGGTATTTAAAGCGCACAACATTGGTTATTTCTTTTACAACGGTGGCGGCGATTCCGCCGACACCTGCCTCAAAGTATCGCAACTTTCAAAAGCGACCGGCTATCCACTTATAGCTGTGCATGTACCTAAAACGGTAGATAACGATTTGCCGATTACCGACAACTGTCCTGGCTTTGGCTCAGTCGCCAAATATGTTGCGGTTTCCACGCGTGAAGCGACGCTGGATGTGGAAAGTATGTGCAAGACCTCGACCAAAGTGTTTGTCATGGAAGTGATGGGCCGACATGCGGGTTGGATTGCGGCGGCGGGCGCGCTGGCCTCGGATAAAGATCTTGAGCTGCCTATCGTGATCTTGTTTCCTGAGATTGTTTTTAACAAGACCAAATTTGTTGCCAAGGTGGCAGCAGCCGTGAAAAAGTTTGGCTATTGCACGGTCGTCGTTTCTGAAGGCGTTAAAGGCAAAGACGGAAAGTTTTTGTCTGACCAAGGTTTGCGCGATGCATTTGGTCACGCGCAGTTGGGTGGCGTGGCTCCAGTAATTGCAAACATTATTAAGCAGGAACTCAATCTTAAATATCACTGGGCGGTAGCAGATTATTTGCAACGTGCGGCCCGGCACATAGCCTCGGCGACAGACGTGTTGCAAGCCTACGCAACAGGGAAAGCGGCCGTAGAAATTGCACTACAAGGCCGTAACTCGGTCATGCCAGCGATTAAGCGGATTTCAAACGCACCGTATAAGTGGAAAATTGAAATCGCTGAATTGAAAAACGTAGCGAATAAAGAAAAGTTCATGCCTCGCAGTTTCATTTCGGCCGATGGCTTTGGTATTACGGCTAAGTGCCGTGAATATCTTTCACCGCTGATCCAAGGCGAAGACTATCCACCCTACAAAAATGGTTTGCCACAATATGTGCGACTGAAAAATGTGGCCGTAGCGAAGAAGTTAGGTGTTTTTAAAGTGTAATAAAAGTTTAATAAAAAAGAGATGCAGAGGCAGCGAAAGCAAAATTAAAACAAAACAAGAATGAAACACAGTTGCAAGGGAGTTTTAAGCTAAAAAGACGCAAAGTTTCATCTGGGTTAGGTTAGGTTAGATTTATCGGAGTTCATCAATAAGGGGGATTTATGTCTGCTCAAGATGGTCTGATTTTCGCGCTGGTCTGTGCCGTTCTGGCAATTTTGTATGGAGCAATTTCAAGTAAGTGGATACTCGCGCAACCGACCGGTAACGATCGCATGCGTGAGATTGCTGCGGCTATTCAAGAAGGAGCGCAAGCCTATCTCAATCGTCAATACGCCACGATTGGTGCGGTTGGGTTTGTGTTGTTTCTAGCCATTGGTTTTGTGCCTATGTTGGGTTGGACGACAGCGATTGGTTTTCTAATCGGCGCTGTACTGTCTGGTCTCGCTGGTTATATTGGCATGAACGTTTCAGTGCGTGCTAACGTGCGAACCGCCGAAGCAGCGCGCCATGGTATTGGTCCTGCACTGGATGTTGCCTTCAAAGGTGGCGCGATCACGGGCATGTTGGTGGTCGGCCTCGGCCTGCTGGGGGTTGCTGGGTACTACGCTTACCTCAAGAGTGTTGCGGCACCTGGCGTTCCAATGGACCACATCATTCATCCGCTGATTGGCTTGGGTTTCGGGTCTTCGCTGATTTCCATTTTTGCTCGTCTAGGTGGCGGCATTTTTACCAAGGGCGCGGATGTGGGTGCGGACTTGGTCGGTAAAGTGGAAGCGGGTATTCCCGAAGACGATCCTCGTAACCCCGCCGTGATTGCCGATAACGTCGGCGACAACGTGGGCGACTGCGCGGGCATGGCAGCGGACTTGTTTGAAACCTACGCGGTCACTATCGTAGCGACCATGCTGCTAGGCTCGCTCATGCTGAAAAACTATGCGGAAGCGGCAGTGACTTATCCGCTGGTGTTGGGCGGCTTCTCCATCATCGCCTCCATCATTGGCGTCTATTTCGTTAAAGCGCGTGAAGGCGGCAAGATCATGAACGCGTTGTATCGCGGCCTGATTGTTGCAGGTGTATTGGCGTTGATTGCCTTCTACCCCATCACAACGATGTTCATGCCGGATGACGCATTGAATGCGGTTCTCGGCATCAATGGTGGCGCGCAGCTACGGCTCTATGGCGCATCCATCGTCGGCCTTGTACTGACTGGGTTAATGGTCGTCATTACCGAGTATTACACCGGCACCGACTTCAAGCCCGTCAAACATATTGCCGAAGCTTCTACCACCGGCCACGGCACTAACATCATTGCGGGCTTAGGCGTATCCATGCGCTCGACCGCTTGGCCTGTGTTGTCCGTCTGTGCTGCAATATGGGCGTCCTTCACCTTGGGTGGTTTGTATGGCATCGCAATTGCAGCCGTTTCCATGCTATCGATGGCCGGCATTATTGTCGCGCTGGATGCCTATGGCCCGATTACCGACAACGCCGGGGGTATTGCCGAAATGGCCGAACTACCTGCGTCGGTACGCGCTGTCACAGACCCATTAGATGCGGTCGGCAACACCACCAAAGCGGTCACCAAGGGCTACGCCATTGGTTCCGCTGGATTGGCCGCGCTGGTGTTGTTTGCGGACTTCACGTATACCTTGCAACGGGTCACTGGTAAGACGGAGATGTTCTCTCTTTCAGATCCTGCGGTCATCATCGGCCTCTTTATCGGCGGCCTGATTCCTTACCTCTTCGGCGCAATGGCGATGGAAGCGGTGGGCCGTTCAGCAGGCGCAGTGGTTATCGAAGTACGTCGTCAATTCAAAGAAATCAAAGGCATCATGGAAGGCACCGCCAAGCCCGATTATTCACGCGCGGTAGATATGCTGACCAAAGCCGCGATTAAAGAAATGATGATTCCTTCCTTGCTACCCGTGCTCGTCCCCATTGTGACCGCAGTGGGGATGAACTGGCTGATGGGGCCTGGCGCTGGCGTGCGCGCACTAGGCGGCGTGCTCATGGGCACAATCGTCACTGGCTTGTTCGTTGCCATCTCCATGACAACAGGTGGCGGCGCTTGGGACAATGCAAAGAAATACATTGAAGATGGTCATTTCGGCGGCAAAGGTTCAGAGGCACACAAAGCTGCAGTCACCGGTGACACCGTAGGCGATCCGTATAAAGATACGGCAGGCCCCGCAGTGAATCCGCTGATCAAAATTATCAACATTGTTGCTTTGCTGATCGTGCCATTGGTAGCTTAACTCAGCTTTGAGCAGAAAAAAGGGCAGCCTGTGGGCTGCCCTTTTTATTGGTCTGTATATTGTGATACGGAGCTTACTCAGAGCTTATTCAGACCCTCGTTTTTTGAAGTCTTTTAACCGAAACCCCAGCAGCCACAACGTGGCGAAATAAGCCACAGCACCTCCAACGACGAGCAAGGTTAAATGGAGCAGGCGTGCGACGGCGGGACGCCCTATCCATAAGCCTTCATTGCCCATGCCGAACCAGAGTGTTAAGCCAAGTACGGCAAGCGCGATGAGCATCTTGAGTGCAAAAGGAACCCAGCCAGCAAGGGGTTGGTAGATGTTGCGACTGCGAAGCCCTAGATAGAGTAGGAAGGCATTCAGGCAAGAGGCTAGGCCGATAGAAAGCGCGAGGCCAGCGTGTTTTAGATCCCAAATAAAAATGAAGGCGAGGTTCATGAGTTGTGTAGCCGCCAGCGTGATTAACGCGATTTTTACTGGCGTACGTATGTTTTGTTTGGCGTAAAAGCCCGGGGCGAGGACTTTGACGAGAATCATGCCGATCAATCCCACGCTATACGCGACCAATGCGTCGCGTGTTTGAAAAACGTCGTGCGCTTGAAAAGCGCCGTAATTAAATAAAGTGGAAAGTAATGGCACAGCGAGGATGGCGAGTGCCAGCGCAGCGGGCAGAGTGAGGATGAAGGTAAGACGTAAGCCCCAATCAAGAAGCCCTGAAAACTCTTTTGGATTATCGTTAGCGTGATGTTTGGACAGACTGGGTAAGAGGATCGTGCCGAGTGCGACACCGAGCATTCCAGCGGGGAATTCCATTAAACGGTCAGCGTAAGTAAGCCACGAGATACTTCCACTGGGCATGTACGATGCAAAGGCAGTGTTAATCAAAAGTGAGATTTGGGAAACAGATACCCCCAGCAGAGCGGGTAACATGAGTTTCAGAATGCGATTAACGCCAGGGTCTTTTAGCGTGAAAGAAAAACGCGGCAACATGCCGATTTTGGAGAGAAAGGGTAGTTGAAATGCCAGTTGCAGTATGCCGCCAAGAAGCACAGCCCAAGCCAATGCCAGCACGGGTGGGTTGAAGTAGGGCGCGGCAAAGAGGGCCATGCCAATAAAGGATAAATTGAGCAGAACTGGCGTGAAAGCAGGAACAGAAAAGCGACTCCACGTATTGAGTACGCCACCGGCCAGTGACACTAGCGAGATAAATAAAATGTACGGAAAGGTAATGCGGGTGAGCTGAACGGTGAGTTCGAATTTGCCGGCGTCTTTAGCGAAGCCATGGGCGGTGGCTGAGATGATAAAAGGCGTGAACAGGATGCCCAGCAAGGTGACGATGAAAAGTACAAGTAACAGCAAAGTGGCGACGTGATTAACCAGTGCACGCGTTTCTTCCGGCCCGCGTTTGTTTCGATATTCGGCCAAGATAGGGACGAAAGCTTGGGAGAATGCGCCTTCAGCAAACATCCGGCGGAGCATATTAGGTAGACGGAAAGCCACGAAAAAAGCATCAGTCGCTAATCCTGCGCCGAAGCTCCGCGCGATAACGAAATCGCGAACAAAGCCCAGAATGCGCGATAGAAACGTCATGCTGCTGATTGTCGCAAGCGTTTTGAGAAGATTCATGTGTGTAGTAGACGGTGGTCAGGACAAAGCTGCGCAATGTTATCAGGCTTTACCTGATGCTTGCCATAGGTTTGAGAGTGGGTGAGCGGGTCAAAAAGCGGGTGAGGCTGGCTAATAAGGGGGCGTCTCAGAAAAAGGAAATAAAAGTACGTTAAGCAGCTGGCAGCGGCCAGAACTTCCCTGCACCGACCTTGGTGCTGCTGCGCCACAGGTAGTTGCTGGTGTTCCCATCCCAGCGGTGAAAGGTACTGCAACAGCACGTCATCGGCACTCTGACCATGGCTGCGCAGGGCATTCGCGACTCGCTCCAGATAAAGCATGTTCCACAACACGATGGCCGCCGTCAGCAAATTGAGGCCGCTGGCCAGATAGCGCTGCTGTTCGAGTTCTCGGTCACGGATTTCGCCCAGCCGGTTAAAGAACACGGTTCTGGCCAGCGCGTTACGCGCCTCGCCTTTGTTCAGTCCGGCATGCACGTGGCGGTGCAGTTCCACGCTTCGTAGCCAGTCCAAGATGAATGGCGTGCGCTGGATGCGCCCCAGCTCGCGAAGGGCGACCGCTAGGCTGTTCTGGCTCGGATTGCCGCGCCGATTCGCTGCTCGATCCAACCAAGACGCTGGCCTGTTTCGAGTTCGCCGAAGTGCCGATGCTCTCGAAGGCCCATGTCACGGCCCTGGCCAGCGGCGACTCCTAGCTTGAAAAGGGGGCAAGCTTGGTCGCGGATATGACCATAGCGGATCAACAGTACGGAAAGCGCCAGCAACACTATCGCACGACCGCCGGCATGTGCCATTCATCTCCTTACATATCACGGATGAGATGGTGGGCGAGCACCACTGTGACGATTACCCGCAGTCGCACCTGCGCGCCGAAAGCCATGGCGAGCTTGTTGTCGCGGGGTAATTTCCGTTCATGCGTCGGTCACCGCGCCGAGACTTGCGCTTGAAACATGCCGGGCGTATTTCGCCAATACCCCGCGCGTATAGCGTGGTATTGGCGGCTGCCACAGGGCACGGCGACGTGCCAGTTCTTCATCGCTAACATTCAGTTGTAGCAGGCGGGCTCCAGCGTCGATAGTAATGGAATCCCCTTCCTCGACCAGCGCGATGGTGCCGCCCACTGCCGCTTCGGGCGCAACGTGCCCCACTACAAAGCCATAGGTGCCGCCTGAGAAACGGCCATCGGTGATCAGCGCGACGCTTTCCCCCATCCCCGCCCCCACCAGCGCCGCCGTAGGCGACAACATTTCACGCATCCCTGGCCCACCCTTCGGGCCTTCGTAGCGGATGACGACTACATCCCCGGGTTTGATATTTTCCGCCAGGATCGCTTCCATGCAGGCTTCCTCTGAATTAAACACGCGTGCCGGACCGGTGATCTTCGGGTTCTTGATGCCACTAATTTTGGCTACCGCCCCTTCCGGCGACAGATTGCCTTTCAGAATCGACAAGTGTCCTTGTGGGTAAACCGGGTTATGCCAGGGACGGATCACGTCTTGATCCGGACGTGGCTCTGCGGGGATATTGTTCAGTATCTCTGCGATAGTCTCGCCGGTGATAGTCAGACAATCTCCGTGCAACAGTCCGTGTTCCAGCAGCATCTTCATGACCTGCGGGATGCCGCCCGCGCGGTGGAGGTCGGTCACCACGTAGCGACCGGATGGTTTCATGTCGCCTAGTACCGGTACGCGCCGACTGATCGTCTCAAAATCATCGATGCTCAAGTCGACGCGCATTGCATGTGCTATCGCCAGCAAATGCAAGACGGCATTGGTCGTACCCCCCACCGCCATGACCACGGAAATCGCGTTCTCGAAAGCCTTTCTGGTTAAAAGTTGAGCGGGCAGTATCTGCTTGTGGATGGCCTGTACCAGGACCTCGGCGGAGCGTGCCGCGCTGTCGGCTTTTTCCGCGTCTTCCGCCGCCATGGTCGACGAATACGGCAGGCTCAAGCCCATCGCTTCGAACGTCGAGGCCATGGTGTTGGCCGTGTACATGCCGCCGCAGGAACCAACGCCGGGGCAGGCATTGCGCTCGACGGACAGAAGTTCCCCTGCATCGATCCGATGCGCGATGAATTCTCCCACTGCCTCGAAGCTGCTGACGATAGTCAAATCACGCCCTTGGTAGTGTCCCGGTTTGATGGTGCCGCCGTAAACGAAAATAGCTGGAATGTTCAAGCGCGCAAAAGCGATCATGGCACCTGGCATGTTTTTGTCGCAGCCGCCTATGGCGAGCACGCCGTCCATACTTTGACCACGGCAGACCGTCTCGATCGAGTCGGCGATCACCTCGCGGCTCACCAGCGAACACTTCATTCCCTCGGTGCCCATGGAAATGCCGTCGGAAATCGTGATTGTGCCAAATTTCTGCGGCATCGCGCCGGACGCTCTGGCCGCGTTCTCAGCCCGAGTCGCTAAGGTATCCAGTCCTGCATTGCAGGGCGTAATTGTGCTGTAGGCATTGGCGATACCCACGATGGGCTTGTCGAAATCCCCGTCGCCAAAACCTACGGCACGTAACATGGCGCGGTTAGGTGAACGCTGCACCCCGTGAGTGACGACTTTGCTATTGAAGTTGCTGGACATAAGGTTTCCTTTTAATTTCCGGGTTCAAGTTTAAAATACAAAGCCTGTCGAAGGCGTCTATGGCGAACAGTGATGGTACGTGCTTGGCAGCACCGCGCGAATAATCTCTTCGTCGCCTAGGTGCAGATGCCAGTCGTCGGGGCGGGTGAGTGTCAGGTGTGTCAGTGTTAGAGACATGGTCAGGGGTTGCAGTAATCGCAGCGCCCCGGATCGGCGGATTGCCGGTCGGTGCGCTCGCGCGTGATGCGGTGTGCGCACTTGAGACAGCCGTGAATCTCGGCGCGGGTCTCGCGCGTGGGCGCGCCGCAGTCTTCGCACGACAGCCCGTTGAGGCGCTCGACGATCCAGAAGCCCGGCAGGCCGCAGGCCGGGCAGCGCGAGTTGAGCTTTTTCACCAAGTCCTCGGCCGCCAGGCGGATGTTGTTCATGCGCGTCGGATTGGCATGCGCGCGCATGTCGGTTTCGATGAAGACGCAGCCGTTCGCCGCTTCGTTACAAGCCCAGCGGAAGGCTTCCCGCAAGTCATCCCAATCGGCAATCCCTTTGCGCAGGTGCGGATTATTTTCATGCTCCGGGCGCACCACCAGAAAGTGTTCGGGAAATCCGGCCTGGCTGGCGAAGGTCTCGGCTTCTTCCCAATTCGCCGCGAGCACATGGGCGAAATTGGTCTTGCCCTGCGCCACGCCGACGATTTCAAGGTCAAGCTCGTCGTCTATCCAGATCAGGAGTTCCACGTTCCAGGGAAACATTCCCAGCATCGGGTCCGGCCCGAACGCGCCTTCGCTCGCGAGGCCGAGCGGCAGCCCAGAAAGCTCCATGCCAATGCGCGCCTTGTGGCGCGCCGCGTCGAGTTGCGTGCCCGCACGCGGGATGTCGCGCGTGAATGTGCCGAGCAGGTCGGTATCGTAGCCCGCCACCCGCTCCACCCGGCAGCCGAGCGCGGGCCCCAGCACGGCGGCGATCACGCGCTCCTTGCCGTGCTGGGTGAGCAATGCAACACTTCGTCCGCAGTACACGTTCGGCACATCAATCTCGGTAGGGATTTCGCATCCATTCAGTTTCATCATGACAGAGTTCTCAAATCGGCTTCTCAATTAGGCCGCAAGGGCCCGGTAAAGATTGAAGAGACTGACGATGAGGATCAGCGTGCCCACCCATATCAGCAACGTCCGCGTATGGAGTTTCTTGCATAACACCGCCGCGAATGGCGCGGCAATGTCATATTGAACTCTATTCTGACGTGATTGAGTGCCAGAACCTGACGTGTTGTTAGGGCCTAGATCAAGTTGATACATGATGTCAGTCAACGTCGGTCTGCAACCACTTCAGCGCGAAAGCCTTGTCAGCGCCCATGCTACGGCCTCTTCGTAGTAGGGTGGCAAATCCACCTCCTGCAACCAGGCCGCCAGCTTATCGGGATTGGAATGATGAAAATTGAGGTGGCCCATTTTGCGACCCGGTAGAAGCGTCTTGCAGTACCAATGCAGTTGCGCGCCTCCGTGTGAAAGCCAGCGAATATCGTAGGACATCCCGATCAGATTGACCATCATGTTGTATTGACCCTGCTCAGGTTGTGGCAATGGCAGTCCGCAGATCGCACGCACATGCAATTCGAATTGGCTGATTGACGTACCAGCTTGGGTCCAATGACCGGAATTGTGAACACGAGGTGCGATTTCATTGATCAGTAAATCGTTATTCACGACGAAAAATTCAATCGCTATTACACCGACATAATCGAGCCGCTCCATAATGCGGGCCATCATCATCTCAGCGCGCTGTTGCAGATTGGCAAAGCGGCCTTCTTGACTCAGGCTGATGACGAGTATTCCGTCGCGATGAAAATTTTCGGTAAGGCGATAGCAAACGATCCGACCTTCTGCGCTGCGGGCTGCGATCAGGGACACTTCCGCGTCGAAGGTGATTGCACTCTCGGCGATGGACTCTCCAACCCACTGTGGAAACTCGACCGGTTGCGTTCGACGCAAGCGAACCTGGCCTCGGCCGTCGTAGCCCCCGGTTGCGCGCTTTAGGAATACATCGGGTCCCAACCGGTCATGCAGCGCCATCGTTGTCTCTGTGGTTGGAACGCACCAGGCTGCTGTTGGCAATTCCAATTGATCCAGCAACGCTTTCTGGCATCGGCGATCAGTCAATGCTTTATAGGCGTTGCTATTGAGCCATCCTGGATGGTGCTGCAGGGCGGTGGTAAACGAATTAATCGGCCAATGCTCACGTTCTGAGCTGATGGGGATGTCGTCGGTGGGGAGCTCGCCGGTTTCGACGTCGAGTAGATCAATCGCAACACCAATGCGTTGCCCTGCCTGTTGAAGCATGGCGCCGAGTTGTCCGGTGCCCAAAATAGCAGCGCGCATCATTGTTGCTCCAGTTCAGCATCATCCAGCACTTGTTGAGTTTGTCTGCTGCGCCATTGTGCGAGGGTGGTCGCTAATTCGGTGTCGTTCAATGCCAAGATTTGTATGGCGAGAAGCGCGGCATTGAAGGCCCCTGCGGTGCCGATGGCCAGCGTGCCGACTGCAACGCCTTTCGGCATCTGAACAATCGACAACAGGCTATCAAGCCCGTTCAGTGCTTTGCTTTGTATCGGAACGCCCAGCACCGGCAAAGCGGTCAATGCCGCCACCATTCCCGGCAAGTGTGCCGCACCACCTGCTCCAGCGATGATGATGCGAAAACCGTCGGCTTGTGCGCCGCTGGCAAAACTGAAAAGTCGTTGCGGCGTCCGATGTGCTGAGACCACTTCGGCCCGCCACGGTACACCAAATTCGGTCAGCAGTTCGCTTCCCACGCGCATGGTTTCCCAATCACTGCGCGATCCCATAACAATAGCCACTGTCGCATTCATTGGAAGTCATCCTTTTAGTAAAAATAGTGAACCCAGCGTTGATAAAGGGGTATTCCGATCAATACGTTGATTGGGAATGTCACACCCAGTGCGGCCAAGATAGCCAAGCCAACATCTGCGCCTGGAATTGCAGCCCGAATCGCAGCCGGTGCCGCGATGTAAGACGCACTTGCTGTGAGTGTCGCCAGCACGAGGGCGCTGCCCTCTGGCAGATCAAACCAGAGTGCAAGTCCAATGCCTGACCATGCCAGTGCGAAAGGGGCGAGAGCAGCGAACACAAGCAGTCGCCAGTGCTTCCACGGTAGGGGCGAGCAAACGCGCGCTGCGCACAGCCCCATCTCCAATAGAAAAAGCGACAGCATCGTCTTAAAGCCACCTATCAGCACGGTCTGCAATGGTTCAAGGCCGGACGGCCCATACAGATAGCCGATCAATACGCCGCCACCGAGCAGCAGCACACCAGGGCTTGTCAGCGCCTCATGCAGTACGCCGCCCTGCGTCTCTTGGCCGCTGATGCGGCGCTGCCACAGAAGCATCATGATGATGGCTGGCAACTCCAGCATGACCAGATACAGCGTGGTCTGCGGACTGACGGGCAGACCGGCACGCTCGACCAGGGTTAGCACCACCGCAAATGTCCCAGCGCTCACCGAGCCGTAATGGGCAGCAATGCTGGCGGCGTTGTCTGGCGATAGCCGCACCAAGGTGCGCAGCACGGGGTAACACAACATGGGCAGGGCCAGGCCGAGTCCTGCGACTGCCAGTAACTCGGGCAACATGGATGGTTGAAATTTACCATGCAGCGCCATACCTCCTTTCAGGCCCAGCACCAGCATCAACAAGATGGCGAGGGTGTCATAGAACGAGACGGGCACTTTCAAGTCCGACTTCATCAGCCCTGCGAACAGGCCGAGCGCAAAAAACGCAATCACAATATCTGGCATACAGCGCTTTCGTTGTTCAGAAAGTGCGGATTTTGGCGGATTCTGGATATATTGAGTAATAAATTTTATTCATGCAAAGGGATAGACAATTATCTATGATATCCGTCACCCTAGTTTTCGCCTGCTGCAGGTGTATCTGCAAGTCATACGTTTAGGCACGATTTCGGCCGCTGCGCGGGCTCTGCATCTGACCCAGCCCACTGTGTCGCTACAACTGAAACGCTTGACGGAAGCAGTAGGCGAACCTCTGGTCGAAAGTCGCGATGGCAAAACGGTCCCGACCCATGTCGGTGAACAGTTTTATGGCGGAGCTTGCGATGTGCTTGGGCGATTCGATGACTTCAACGGCATGCTTGAGCAAGCTAGGGGGGGGGCTTTGGCCATGTGCGAATCGGTGTCGTGACCACGGCCAAATATGTTTTGCCCCGATTGTTGGCCCGTTTTGCAAACAGTTTCCTCAGGTTGGGGTGACGCTCAATGTGGGGAACCGGGCCAATGTGCTAGAGCGCTTTGAGCACCAAGAGGACGATATCTACCTTTTCAGTCATCCTCCCAGCGGACCAACGGTACATGCAACACGGATACTGAAAAATCCCCTGCAGCTTATTGCGCCCGTTGGACACTGGGCGGTGGGGCGAAAAAATCTAGCTTTTTCCGAATTGAGGCACGAACGCTTTCTGGTGCGCGAGCCTGGTTCGGCGACACGCATGATGTTCGAATCATGGCTAAGCGGGCATGGCATGGAGTTAGACAATACGATGCAGATCGCTAGCAATGAGGCGATTCGCTTGAGTGTCGCTTCGGGCATCGGGCTGTCGGTTATTTCCGCGCACACGCTGCAAGAAGGCCGTGAGCGACCGACACTACTTGACGTGGATGATTTTCCGCTGGAAAGCAATTGGTATTTGGTGGCGCGCAAAGACTGGCGCCTGCCTTATGCCGCCCGCGAACTGATACGCTTCATCGGCGCGCATGCGAATGAATTTATCGAGGCAGACTGGATCTATCTGGACATACAGGAATTGACCGAGCAATTTGTCAGCACGTAACTTGATTCGTAGTCTGGCCGCTGATACTTTCTGAATATTCACCCTTTTGTCGCCACATCGCTTTACGGTTACGAACGTGATGCAAAGGTTAAGTGAAGCTTAGCAAGTGAGATTTGGGTCTCATAAAACGCCTATTTCGGCGCACTCTTGGGCCCCGTAATCGAAGATCGCTCCGTAGTTATCGTGCTTTATTTTCTATTTTCTAAGGTGTAACAAATCTAGCTGGTTGCTTTTGCTTTGAAAAAGCCCTAGAATGCGCGCCCTTAGCCACTTTTTTATTGCTTTAGAGACACCCAATATGGCAAACACCGTACAAGCCCGTAAACGTGCCCGTCAGGCAATTAAGCGCCGCGCCAGCAATGTCAGCCAACGTTCTGCATTGCGTACTGCGATCAAGCACGTGAGAAAAGCGATTGAAGCAGGCGATAAAGACGCAGCACAAAAGATACTTGTAGAGTCGATGAGCAAAATCGACAGCATTGCTGACAAAAAGATCATTCACAAAAATAAGGCGGCGCGTCATAAAAGCCGTCTGTCTGCCGCCGTCAAGGCGATTTGATAGTTGTAGTTTTGTAGTTCTGGCAGTTCTTTTGAAAATGGCGACCGGCCCCGGTCGCCATTATCTTTTGTGGTGTCGTAGTTTTTTTGGTTGTGTTTCCCAGTCTTTTCTTACGCTAGTTTGGCCTCTACCTCTACCTCTACCTCTGGCGTGTAGAGTAATTCCAAGCCATTGTCGTTGGCAAAGCTAATTAAAAAGTTGTAGGCCATCGGCTCAACGCTATAGAGTTGAGCCACAACATACACGCACTTTTCACTCTCATGCGAGCCAGGCCTTACATAGGGGGAATAGGCCATGCGTCGATCGCTACCAAAGGCGGACATCACGCCACATAAACGCTCGGCCCAATCACTCGGTCGAAAACGTTCGCCATCTTGCGTGCGTCCTATGATGATAAAACTTTGTTTAGGCTCGTCTAGCATGTTAGGGAATGGTGTGGGGAGCGGTAGATTGCCGCATGATTTTTTGAAGGGGTAAGCTGACTGTACCAGAAACCTCTATGAGAATAGCGGTTGGTGTTTAAGCCATAGGGATCGAAAATCCCTAAATACCCCAATAAAAGAATGGGCTAGCTTGCATTTGTAGGATTCACTGCATATACTTCAAAAACGTCATTGACTTGTATAGGTTTTCTATGCAACCACCTCTGCTTACAAAATTTGGTTTTCGCATCCGTACGCGGATGGGTTTGGTTGTCGAAAACTTATTAATTCCGGGTCGGGATGCCGAAGAGGCTGAGCGTAAGTTAATGCAAATTTATCGGGGGTGCGTGGTACTAGACCGCACTTGCCATAGAGCGACTGCCAAGCCCTTGCCGGTGACGACTTATGAAGACGTTATCTCTTTGATTACACGCTAGATTTGTTCTGCTTTACTGGCCTGCTTCACGAGCTTGATTCAAGCCGGCTTCACCAACCTGATTCATCAGTCTGCTTCACCCGCTTTTTCAAACAAATTTCTTAGCTATTAGCTCGTCTGCGAGTGCCGCGTAATCTTTGGCTCCACGCGACGATGCACTGTGGCTGAATATATCTAAACTGCAAGATGGCGCTTCGGCTACAGCCACATTTTCTGAGATCACTGTTTCACAAACCTCATCACCGAACTGATCCACTAGACGTTTCTGAATTTCGAAGCTCATGTTGCGACGTCGGTCAAAGCGCGTTAGCAGGTAGCGCCGTTCCACACGGCGTTTGAGGACCGGCTCTAAGGCTTGGAGCGTGCGCTCAATCTGCAAAGCGCCGCGCAAAGAAAGGAAGTCAGAGGAAATGGGGACGAGCAATCGGTCTGCTGCAAAGATGGCATTGAGAGAAAGAACGCCTAGGAAAGGGCAGCAGTCAATCATCACAGAACGGCCGTCTCGATCTGTACCCAGCTCATTTAAACCTTGATTCATGCGGTTCAGAATCGTTGGTCCTTTGCCGAAAATGGAGTCAACTTTTATCAGTTCGGCGTGAGCGGGAATCAGGTGGCCCACATTGGGCCATTCGATTTCTAGTTCTTTCAGCGGGCGATTGTTTTGATAGAAGGCAAAAACGCTGTCATTGACTTCACCCAAAGCGTTACCGTGGATAGCGGACATATGCGCTTGAGGATCGAGATCAACGAGAACCATAGGGACGTTGCGCCGGGCCAAAGCGGCGGCGAGATTAAGCGCAGTCGTCGTTTTTCCGACGCCCCCTTTTTGATTAAAAATTGCGATGCGTGCCATGTTGCCGACAGTATATATACAAGGCCATAAATTTCACTTAATATGCTCATATAAATGACAAAAGGCGGCGCAAGCCGCCTTTGCTATTTACGCGTTCTCATTCTGTTTTTTTTCATTTATCCATCATTCTGTTGTGAACAACTCGAATTTTCACTCATGCCTCATTTAATGAACACCTATACCCGGTTGCCTGTGACTTTTACCCACGGGCAGGGCGCTGAGGTTTTTGACGAAACTGGCAAGCGTTATCTTGATGCGTTAGCCGGGATCGCCGTATCAACGCTAGGCCACGCCCATCCGCGTTTGGTGAAAGCGATCGCCGAACAAGCGGGCCGTATTTTGCATGCCTCGAATATTTATCGTATTCGAGAGCAAGAACAGCTCTCTGATCGTCTTGCCGAGTTATCGGGCATGGACGAAGTGTTCTTTTGCAATTCAGGTTGTGAGGCAAACGAGGCCGCTATCAAGCTGGCGCGTTTGTATGGGCATCACCAAGGCATCGACTTGCCTGCCATCGTAGTGATGGAAAAAGCGTTTCATGGACGCACTTTGGCAACATTGTCCGCGACCGGAAATCGCAAGGTACAAGCCGGATTTGAGCCATTGGTGGGCGGTTTTGTACGCGTACCGTTCGATGATTTGGCGGCTGTGGAACATGTCGCCTTAAATAATCAAAACGTAGTTGCAGTGATGTTGGAGCCGATTCAAGGTGAAGGCGGCATCAACATCGCGCATAGCGAGTATTTACAAGGTGTTCGGCAAATTTGTGACGAACGTGGCTGGTTGTTGATATTTGATGAAGTGCAATGTGGAATTGGCCGTACCGGCCACTGGTTCGCTTTTCAAAATGCGGCTGTAAAGCCCGATGTAATGACTTTGGCTAAGGGACTGGGCTCCGGCGTACCTATCGGCGCTTGCCTCGCATCCGGTAAAGCAACGGGCGTGTTCAAAGCGGGTAATCACGGTTCCACATTTGGTGGAAATCCTTTGGCTTGTACAGCGGCCCTGACGACCTTGAAGGTCATTGAAGAAGATGGCCTGATGGCCCATGCAAGCAAGCTGGGAGCGAGTATCCGTGCGGACTTTGAGGCAGCGCTGCAAGGTGTTGCTGGCGTGGTGACAATTCGTGGCGATGGCTTGATGATCGGCATTGAACTGGATCGGCCGTGCGGTGAGTTGGTGGCTAAAGCGCTAGAAAAGGGTTTACTCATCAACGTGACCGTCGAGAAAGTGATTCGCCTTTTGCCACCGCTCGTTTTCACTGAAGAAAATGCACGCGAACTGGTCTCTATTTTGGCACCCATGATTCGCGAGTTTTTGGCATAAAACGGTTGTAATTATGACTGCTCCAATTATTGCGCCCTCCGGCGCACCCAAGCATTTCTTGCAACTCAAAGACCTCTCTCGTGCTGAACTAGAGCATGTCTTTGCGCGCACACGTTGGATCAAAGAAAAATTCAAACGTTACGAGCCATTTCATCCTTTGTTTGACCGCACCTTGGTCATGATTTTTGAAAAACAAAGTACGCGTACACGGCTTTCGTTTGAAGCGGGCATGCATCAACTTGGTGGTTCGGCGATTTTTCTGAATACTCGTGATTCCCAATTGGGACGTGGCGAGCCGGTAGAAGATGCCGCGCAGGTGATTTCCCGCATGTGCGACATCGTGATGATCCGTACTTTTGAGCAGGACATTATCGAGCGCTTTGCGGCTAATTCTCGTGTGCCAGTTATCAATGGTTTAACGAACGAGTATCACCCCTGCCAGATTCTGGCGGATATTTATACCTTCATTGAGCATCGTGGTTCCATTCAAGGAAAAACGGTCGCGTGGATCGGCGATTCCAATAATGTTTGCAACACCTGGTTACAAGCTGCTGAGGTGTTTGATTTCAATGTGCATGTTTCCACGCCACCTGGATATGAAGTAGAGCCCGAGCGCGCCGGCCTGTATGGCACGGACCATTACGAAGAGTTTTTAGATCCGATGGAAGCCGCGCGGGACGCGGATCTCGTGACTACGGACGTATGGACCTCGATGGGTTTTGAGGCGGAAAACGAAGAGCGAAAGCGTGACTTTGAAGACTGGCAAGTGGATGTGGACATGATGCATATCGCAGGCCCAAAATCCTTGTTCATGCACTGTTTGCCAGCGCATCGTGGCGAGGAAGTAGCCGCAGAGGTTATCGACGGCGCACAAAGCGTGGTGTGGGATGAAGCGGAAAATCGGCTCCATACGCAAAAGGCGTTGATGGAATATTTACTTCTTGGCCCACTCGGGAGTTAATCGTTCAAAATTTAAACGTTCAAAACTAAAGCGTAAAAGTTAAACGTAAATCCTAAGCGTAAAACTTAAACATTAAATAATATTTAAACGATTATCAGTAAAGAGAAATAAATGAGCAATAAAATCGATCTCGGAAAATCAAATAAAGTGGTACTCGCCTTCTCTGGTGGCTTGGACACTTCAGTTATTCTGAAGTGGTTGCAAGATACTTACGCGTGCGAAGTGGTGACCTTCACAGCCGACTTAGGCCAAGGTGAAGAGTTAGAGCCCGCACGTAAGAAAGCCGTGCTGTTTGGCGTTAAGCCAGAGAATATTTTTATCGACGATTTACGTGAAGAGTTTGTGCGCGACTTTGTGTTCCCTATGTTCCGCGCTAATGCGGTCTATGAGGGCGAGTATTTATTGGGCACCTCCATCGCGCGCCCCTTGATTGCCAAGCGTCAGATCGAGATTGCTCGCCAGACGGGTGCCAATGCGGTTTCCCACGGTGCAACAGGCAAGGGCAACGACCAAGTGCGTTTTGAGCTGGGGTATTACGCACTCGAACCCAACATCAAAGTGATTGCTCCCTGGCGTGAATGGGATTTGCTCTCGCGTGAAAAGTTGCTGGCATACGCCGAGAAGCACGCCATCCCTATTGAAATGAAGCACAAAGCAGGCGGCAGCCCTTATTCGATGGATGCCAATTTGCTGCACATTTCTTTTGAAGGCCGCCATTTGGAAAACCCTGCTGCAGAAGCAGAAGACAGCATGTGGCGCTGGACAGTGTCGCCGGAACAAGCACCGGACCAAGCCGAATATCTTGATATTGAATACGAGAAGGGCGACATCGTTGGGCTGAACGGTAAGCGTATGTCGCCAGCTACTGTGCTGACCGAGCTTAATAAACTGGGTGGTAAACACGGTATTGGCCGACTGGACTTGGTTGAAAATCGTTACGTTGGCATGAAGTCACGTGGTTGCTACGAAACACCCGGTGGCACAATCATGTTGCGTGCGCATCGTGCGATTGAGTCTGTGTGTTTAGATCGTGAAGTAGCGCATCTTAAAGACGATCTGATGGCACGTTACGCCAGCCTTATTTATAACGGCTACTGGTGGGCGCCAGAGCGTAAGGCTCTGCAAGTTTTGATCGACCATACTCAATTGACTTGCAACGGCTGGGTGCGCGTGAAGCTCTACAAAGGCAATGTGATTGTATGTGGCCGCGACTCAAAAACAGATTCGCTCTTCGATCCCAATATCGCTACTTTCGAAGATGATGCAGGGGCCTATGATCAAAAAGATGCGGGTGGCTTCATCAAGCTCAACGCCTTGCGTATGCGTATTGCAGCCAATCTTCGTGCAAATAAAAACAAATAAAAACAAATAAAAACTAGGAAAAACAAGGATAACCAAGAAATCATGACTCAATTTGATAATGTTGCCGTTGTAAAAAAAGCCAATCTTTATTTTGATGGCAAGTGTGTGAGCCATACTGTTTTATTCGGTGACGGCAAGAAAAAAACTATCGGTGTGATTTTTCCCTCGACGCTGACCTTTAATACCGGCGCGCCGGAAATTATGGAACTGAATGGCGGCCAATGCCGTATTCGTTTGAAAAACGAAACCGAATGGAAAACGTATAGTGCAGGCCAACAGTTCAGCGTGCCCGGCAATAGTAGTTTTGATATTGAAACAGTCGAGACCCTCGATTACGTTTGCCACTTTGAGTAATTCATTTAATTAATTTAGTCGGGAGAAAAGAATGCCGTCTTTCGATATTGTTTCTGAAGTGGATCAGGTTGAACTGCGCAATGCCGTCGACCAAGCAAACAAAGAAGTCTCGAACCGTTTTGACTTCAAAGGATCAGACGCGCGTATCGAGCAAACGGAAAAGCTGCTGACCGTTTTTGCGGACGACGACTTCAAGCTGGATCAAGTTTACGATGTGCTCTCCAATAAGTTCGCCAAGCGCGGTGTTGATGTTCGCAGTGTGGAACGAGGCGACGTTGTTAAAATCAGCGGGAATAAAGTAAAGCAGGAAATCAAAATCAAAGCAGGTATTGAAAGTGAGTTAGCTAAACGTATCGTCAAGCTGCTCAAAGAAGAGAAGATCAAAGTTCAAGCCAGCATTCAAGGCGACGAAGTCCGCGTCACCGGCGCAAAGCGCGACATTCTTCAAGACGCGATTGCGCTGGTTAAAAAATCGATTACGGAAGTTCCTTTGCAGTTTGGTAATTTTCGGGACTAGAGCTTGCACGGAATTGAGCGCGGTCAAAAGCGTGCAAATACTTGTTGTAGTCGCTTGCGTATGGCTCAGGTATAAGACGATCGATCTCGCGAAACCATTCATCTATTTTGGCGTCTAGGTCGGGCCTCGGTATTTCCCCCCGTCGGAGTCGTTCCCCTTCTATTTGAATCTCGCGAATGAGGTTGTGCCCTTCATCAGTAAGCTCATTAGATTCTGGTGGATATATTCGTGTTCCCCATTCTCCCCGCGCTGGCTGAGCAAAGCTTTCTAAGTGGTAGAGGTCTGTACAAACAACATTATCCATTTGAGTCTCTCCTTTAAATGTTTAAAAATAGATTATAGGGAGTGTAGGTGGAGGTTTTTCCTCTTTTTCAGCACGGTATTAAAAAGTGTGTTGTGGTATCAGAGGATCAACCCCTTAATCCAATGCTTATACAGGGTGTCGGCTACTGCATTAAGCGCGGGAAGTTGTGCTTCCATTTCTGAATAAATTTGCAGTGCGGTTTGTACAGCGGGACTATCACTTTGGGCGATCTCCTCTGCGCCGCCTGTGCACCACGCTTCAATCATCTCCGCCGTCATCTCTACGTGACATTGCAAACCAAGATGCGGCCCTATTACAAACGCTTGATTGGCACACCAAGGGCTTTCCAGCACACGCTGCGCGCCGTTAGGGATGCTGAATGTTTCGCCGTGCCAGTGGAACGATCTAAATTGGTGTAGATCACCAAACCACGCTTGTGCCTCAAGATTTTCTAGCACCGAGACATCGCCCCAGCCGATTTCTTTCACGGAGTTTTTTGTTACTACCCCGCCCATCGCTTTAGCCATGAGCTGACCACCAAGACAATGACCGAGCACTGGTATGTTGGTAGCGACAGCAGAGCGGGTTAGGTCAACTGCCTCTGCTATCCAAGGTAATGGATCATTCACGCTCATAGGCCCACCCATGAAGGCTAGCCCAGAAAACGCAGTGGGGTCTTTGGGGATGGCTTCGTTTTGGTCGATCTTGAATAGCTGCCAAGGAATCGAGCGTTGGTCGAGGAATGTGGCAAAATAGCCCGGACCCTCTGAATAATGGTGACGAAAAATGGCGATCGGTTTCATGACACGACACACTCTTAGAAGAATGGCGCATTTTAGCGTGACCAAGGCGTGCTGCGCGTTTCTAAGCTTTGGCTTATTGGTCATGTCGTCCATTGCCCAAGCCACCGAAGTAGGTTTGGTCGGGTTGTTTCCGGGCAAAGCGGTGCTCGTCATCAATGGCGGCAATCCCCGAACGCTTACTATTGGATCTAAAGTCGAAGGGGTGAAACTAATCTCGGCTGAGCGGGATGCGGTTACGCTAGAGTTTGATGGAAAGCGACACCGACTATTGCTGGGTCAGCATGCAATGTCGAGCACTGCGGACAGCGAGGCTGGGCAAACACTGAATTTGACTGCCGATGGAAGAGGGCACTTCAAAACAATCGGAACCGTAAATGGTGCAACCGTTAATTTTTTAGTTGATACCGGCGCTTCTTTCATTTTACTGGGCGCCTCTGATGCTCGTCGCGCCAACATAGATTTGAACAAGGCCGAGCCGGGTATGGCAACTACTGCAAATGGGGTTATACAGGTTTGGCGAGTGAAATTAAGTTCAGTAAAAGTGGGTGACATAACACTGACGGATGTAGATGCCGCCATTCATAACGAAGATCAGCCCATTAGCTTGCTAGGCATGAGCTTCCTGAATCGTATGGAAATGAAACGTTCTGGCGATACGATGACTTTACGCAAACGTTTTTAAGCGTTTTGATTCGTCTGGTTTTTAGCTCAATCAATGTGGGTGGTTCGTGTCTATCGCTCCTAATAATGACTTGATTGAACCTCTCACCTCCGATTGGTTGCGTGAGCGATTTTCATCTGCAGCGGCAGGGCTGGGGCCAAGAAGAGCAGCGATCGGCCCTTCCGCAGAAAACGAGTGGTTATTAACCTCAACAACTTCCTTTATTCCTGCCGCTGTTTTATTGCCGCTCGTGCTCAGAGAAAAAGGCCTTACGGTGCTATTCACTCAACGCACTGATCACCTTTACGATCACGCTGGGCAAGTCTCCTTTCCGGGTGGACGTTGTGAGAAGGAAGATGAGTCCCCCGTATTTACTGCATTGCGAGAAACCGAAGAGGAAATTGGTTTGTCGCGTAAGCATGTTGAAGTGCTCGGACTTCTACCCGAATACCGGACTGGAAGCGGTTTTAGTATCACACCTGTCGTCGGCTTGATTTCGCCACCGTTTGAACTCAGTCTTGACCATTTTGAAGTGGCTGAAGTTTTTGAGACCCCACTTGAGTTTTTGCTTAATCCGTCCAACCATCAGCGTCACAGCTCAGAAATTAGCGGCAAGTTGCGCCATTACTACGCAATGCCTTATCAGGGTTACAACATTTGGGGCGCAACGGCGTCGATAGTGGTGAGTTTTTATCACCACCTATATGCAACGACTACAGTGGATTAAGCGGCTAGGCCAGTTCATTTCTCGTGCACTGATTTTGATCTTTGACGGTGCCGAAACGGGCGGTTGATGTGGTATCTTGGGTACTTTAGAAGGTGGTGTTTAAGGACATTTCATCCTTTCAGCACAGTTGTTAGCCTAATTCAAATCTACTCCAATTCGCATGATTATCCTCTCACTCATTATTGCCTTCGTACTAGAACAGTTTCATCCGCTAGCGGAGCGCAAACTTATTAGTACACCGCTATCTCGTTACGCACAATTCTTCGAAGGCCATTTCAATGACGGTCAAAAACGTCATGGCATGGTCGCTTGGTTGTTGGCAGTGTTAGTGCCCGTGGTTGCATGCATTGTCGTGTACTTTGCTTTGCGGCAAGTTAGCCCGCTGCTGGCGATGATCTGGAATGTGGTCATTCTGTATATAACAATGGGTTTCCGGCAGTTTAGCCACTACTACACCGACATCCATCTGGCCCTGCGTATGGGCGAGACTGATCGTGCGCGTATGTTGTTAGGCCAATGGCGTGGCCGGTCTGCGCATGGGTTGAATGCCACCGAGATCGCCCGCTTGTCGATTGAGGAAGCCCTTGTTGCCTCACATCGCCACGTATTTGCGGTGCTGTTTTGGTTTGCCCTGCCTTTTGGCGTGATTGGGCCTGCCGGTGCGTTGCTCTATCGTCTTGCTGATTATTTTGGCCGTCGTTGGGGTAAAAGTGGAGGCGCTAGTCTGGCAGCCAATCTGGGTGCGGAGTTCGGGGCATTTGGCGAGTTTGCAACAAAGGCATTTGCGTTTATTGATTGGCTGCCCGTTCGTATTACTGCCGCCGCTTTTGCAATTGTGGGCGATTTTGAGGATGCGATTTATTGCTGGCGAACTCAGGCTTCGCGCTGGTTAACCGAGGATGGTAAAGAGACGGGAATGGCCGCTGGCACGGGTATACTGCTGGCCAGCGGTGCAGGGGCTTTGGGCGTGAGATTGGGCATGCCGATCATGGAATCGGGAGAACTCACCGATAGACCCGAGCTAGGCCTGGGTGAAGAAGCAGATGCCGATTTCATGCAAAGCGGAATTGGTTTAGTTTGGCGCACGTTAGTGCTTTGTCTTTTGTTGCTGATGCTGTTGGCGATTGCCAGCTGGGTTGGTGGCTAATTTGAAATGTTTGGAGGATGAGTATGAGCGGTAAAAGAGAAGTCGTTGTCGTCAGCGGTGCACGTGCTCCCATCGGTAGCTTTGGTGGTTCGCTTAAAGATATTGCCCCGGCAGAATTAGCTGCTCGCGTGATTAAAGAAGCCGTTGCACGGGCTGGAATTGACGCCGCACAAGTAGGCCAATTGGTGTTGGGCAATGTCATTCATGGCGAAGCTCGCGATATGTACATTTCCCGCGTGGCCGCCATTAACGCGGGCCTCTCACATGAATCCGGCGCGCTGACCGTGAATCGCCTGTGTGGATCGGGCTTCCAAGCCATTGTTTCTGCTGCACAAATGATTATGTTGGGCGATACAGATATCGCTGTGGGTGCGGGTGCTGAATCAATGAGCCGTGGCGGCTATCTGATGCCAGCGGCTCGCTGGGGCGCGCGCATGGGCGATAGCAAAATGATCGACATGATGGTGGGCGCGTTGACCGACCCATTTGAAACGATACACATGGGTATGACGGCTGAAAATATTGCGACCAAATGGGGCCTGACGCGTGAAATGCAGGATCAGTTTGCGATTGATAGCCAGCAAAAAGCCGTTGCGGCCATTGCAGCAGGCCATTTCAAGTCGCAAATTTTGCCTATTGAATTGCAAAGCCGTAAAGGCGTGACGATTTTTGATACAGATGAATATCCCAAGGCGGATACCACAATGGAAAGCCTCGCCAAACTGAAGCCCGCTTTTAAGAAAGACGGTTCGGTGACAGCAGGGAATGCCTCGGGAATTAATGATGGCGCGGCTGCCGTCGTATTGATGGAGGCTCAAGCTGCACAAAAAGCGGGGTTAAAGCCGTTAGCACGTTTGGTTTCTTACGGCATCGCTGGCGTAGATCCCGCCTACATGGGTGAAGGCCCGATTCCTGCTGTGCAATTAGCATTGGCCCGTGCTGGGTTAAAAGCCAGTGACCTGGATATTATCGAGTCGAACGAAGCCTTTGCAGCTCAGTCACTTTGCGTTACCAAAGGCTTGGATCTGGATCCTTCCAAAGTTAATCCAAATGGCGGTGCGGTTGCATTAGGCCACCCCATTGGCGCTACGGGCGCCATTCTTACTGTGAAATGCTTATACGAACTACAACGCACGGGCAAGCGCTATGGCTTGGTGACTATGTGTATTGGTGGCGGACAAGGAATTGCAGGGATATTTGAGCGGATGTAAATATATCCCTGCAGGATAGAAACATGACAGCCTTGCAGGTACAGGGAAGCCACAATAAAAAACCCCCAGTATTGGGGGTTTTTTATTGGGCGCCAGTTCGGTTGAAGCCACAAGGCACATAATTTATGTCGAAGACTTAAGTTCATGTCAAAATAAGCCGTTAGCAAGAATAAGAGTTTGTTTATCGCTTTAAAGTGCCTTTTAGGCCTTTAATATGAATGCTTTAATAGGAATGTGGAGTTGGGGTTAAGTTGGGTGTGAAGTCGGGTTTGAAGTCTTAAGCTAAAAAACTTAGTAAAAGTTAATAGCGAAAGAACGAGGAAAGCGTATTTATGGAAACTGCAGTTGAAGGTGAAAAAAACACCAGTCTAGGCATGAGCCTAAGTAATGCGCTTAGTCCCAAGCCAGCAGGCAAAAAACCGCTGATGAAAGTCATTGGTTTTGTTGCGCTTGCAGTGTCGCTAATTGCTTACACCATCCTTTTTTACGTTTTGTACGCCAATGCGGGCAAAGATGTCCGCATCCTCACGGTGATTCCTTGCATTGTGGCCGCGTCTTTTCTAGGGATGCGTTGGGGCTTCGTGATGGTGGCATTCTGTAATTTAGTCACAACCCCCCTCTATCTGTACCATTTATCGGGTGAAGCACTCCCTTCAATTTATTTAGGCAATATTGTCGGTATTTTGATGACAGCCATGGTGGCTTTGATCATCGGCATGTTGCATGACATGTACGGGAAAATTAAGACGCTGAATGAAGAAGTGAATCTACTCAGCCGTAAAGATCACTTAACGGGAATTTTGAATCGTCGTGCTTTGTATGAGTTAGCCGACATGGAACTTAAAAAAACCTTACGTCAAAAAAGTGATGTAGGTTTTTATTTAGGCAAGGATGAAGCGCGAGACAAAGATGGAGAGGCTAATTTGTTCTCCCATTTTCTGGGAGATAAAGAGCGAGAAGTTGTCGCTCCAGAGCCTAGAGATATCAATGATGAGGCCCATAAAGCAACTGCTGACATTGGTGATTATGTTGGCGTGTTGTCGTGTGCAATTATTGATGTGGATTTCTTCAAAAAAATTAACGATACCTATGGCCACCTTGCGGGCGATAAGGTGCTCAAAATAATTGCAGGAATTTTAGGCGGCGATAAATTTTTGCGTGGCACAGATATTGTTGGGCGATTTGGTGGTGAAGAGTTTGTGATTGTGTTCCCTGGTACCTCGGCTTTAAACGCCATTCATCCTTTGAAGAAAATCAGCGAAGAAATCCAAGCCTGTACGTTTGACGAAAAGCAGAAAAAATTTAGTAATGTGACCGTGAGTTGCGGGGTTTCACAACTGCGTAGTGGCGACCAAACGCTGGATGACATTATTAAGAGAGCAGACGAAGCGTTGTATTACGCTAAGGAACATGGCCGAAATAAAATTGTGGTTTATGAAACACAGTTTTCAGAAGCGCTTCCTACAAACTAATGTTGCTTGTAATCTCACCCGTTACTGATTTAAGAATTAAATCCATCTAGGGTTGGTTCCGTTTACTCACTTCCCTATTGAAGAACAAATAGCGTGAAACAGCGCTAACCTTCGTGCGCTAATTTTCCCTTCAGTCACCGCTGCCGTTAACGCACAATCCGGCTCCCGATCATGTTTGCAATCGCGGAAACGACAGCGATCCAGGTAAGGGAGAAACTCAATAAAGCCTTGCTCAATTTCTGCGCGTGACAAGTGCGACAAGCCAAATTCCTGCATTCCCGGGCTATCTATCAATGCGCTGTTTGCGTCGAGTGTGTAAAGCCGAGTATGTGTGGTGGTGTGCTTGCCTGAATCCAGCGCTGAAGAAATTTCCCGAGTTGCTGCCCTAGCATTAGGAAGCAAAGCGTTTATGAGTGTGGACTTTCCCATGCCCGATTGCCCCACCAGCACACTGGTGTGATCGGCCAGCACAGGACGTAGTGCGTCAGCATTGTCATGGGCAGATAGCTCCATCACTTCGCACCCTAGCGTGCGGAATGGAAGTAATTGAACGCGTGCTGCCGCCGTTTTTTCTGCAAGATCAATTTTGTTCAACACAATCACAACGCGCATGCGTTGCTGAACCGCGGCGACGATGCAGCGTGTTATCAATTCATCACTAAACCCGGGTTCGGCGGCAACTACGACAATGGCTTGCGTGGCGTTGGCAGCAAATAGTTTTTGTCGAAAAGCGTCGCTGCGGTAAAGCAATGTGCGGCGTGTATCTATTTCGGTGATCACACCTTGGTCGGGCAAGTTGAGGTCAACACTGACGCCATCGCCACACGCTATTAGGCTTTTTTTGCCGCGCGGATAACACAGGGCGACCGAGCCATCATCCAATTCCACTTCATATTGCCGCCCAAAAGCGGCGACAACGCGACCATGGCTGGAAGTGATACCGGGCCTTTCGCTTTTGCTTTTACTTTTGATTTTCAAGAGGGACTTTCAACTCAACTTTTGCGGCGCAGATGAAGTCGTTCATCGATAAACCGCCGACATCGTGCGTGCTGTAAGTGACGCGACAATTTTTGTAACCAAAGCTAATGTCCGGGTGATGGTCTTCGTGCTTCGCCATCTCGGCTATCGCGTTAACAAAGCACACTGTTTCGGCATAGTCGTTAAAATCATATGCCTTAGATAGCTTTACCAAGGTGCCCGTCCCTATTGCCTCCCAGCCCGGTAGCAGAGCGAGTAATTGGGTGGTTTTTTCGGCATTGAGTCGGTGTGCCGCGCCAGAGAGTGGCTGACAGGAGGCGGCAAGAAGTTCGGCTAATTTCATAGGGGATTTGTAGGGTTCACTTGGTTATCAACTCAGTATTTAACTGAGCACACGCAGTTGCGCAATGCGGGCCGCTGCGGGGGGATGCGAATCATAAAATGTGGAATAAAGAGGATCGGGGGTCAGCGTTGCGGCGTTATCCCGATAGAGTTTTACCAGTGCATTGATGAGATCTAATGCCCGTGTTTGTTTCGCCGCATACGCATCGGCTTGATATTCGTGTTTGCGTGAGAGCGTACTCATCAGGGGCGAAAAAGGGAATGTGAAGAGCGGCACGACCATGCCAAATAATACGAGCGCAGCGGCTGTACTTTGGCTGGCCATGCCTAGGCCGTTGTAGAACCAGGGTTGCGCGATGAGCACACCGAGTATCCAGAGAAAACCTAAGCTCATCAGCGCCAACAAGCCGATGCGTTGCCACACATGGCGGTGCTTGTAATGGCCAAGCTCGTGAGCCAGCACAGCTTCTATTTCTTCAGGCTGAAGTTTTTCCAGCAAGGTATCAAAAAACACGATACGTTTTGCTGCGCCAAATCCCGTGAAATACGCATTGCCATGCGCGCTGCGTTTAGAACCATCCATCACAAAGAGGCCACTCACGCGGAAGCCGCAACGGATCAACAATGCTTCGATACGCTCTTTAAGTGTTGCGTCAGAAAGCGGTGAAAACTTATTGAATATTGGCGCAATCAATGTGGGGTATATGAGTAACACCAGCAGATTGAAACCCATCCAGAACAGCCAAACATACAGCCACCAGTTCGGCCCCATTTTTGCCATTAACCACAATACGCTGAGTAAGACCGGTAAGCCAACCGCAGCGCCGAGCACTGCGCCTTTGATTGAATCGATTATCCAAAGGCGCAGCGTCATTTTGTTGAAGCCAAATTTCTCTTCAACCACAAAAGTGCGATAGAGCGTTAAAGGCAAGTCGAGCAAGCTACTCAAGATCGTTACGCTGGCGATAAAAGCAATGCCGTGTGCGTAACCGCCTTCAGCGAATAGGCTGGAGAGGCCCGTATGTAGGGCTTGTAGCAGGCCCCCCAGGGTGAGCAATAAGGCAAATAGGGTGCCGGTGCCGATGTCAATAAACCCGAGCCGCAGTTTTGCCGCCGTGTAATCCGCCGCTTTTTGGTGGGCGGCTAGCGTAATGATTTCGCGAAACGCTTCGGGCACTTCTGCGCGATGGGCAGCGACATGTTGTTGGTGTCGGCGTGCGAGCCAGAGTTTTAGTAGGGAAGTTGTTATTAAAGCAACCAAAAAAACAGTGGTGAAAATTTGCGTGGCAGTCAGCATAAATTTAGCGGGGTGAGTGGAAAACTATGACAAAATCGGTTTGGAAAATAGCTTGAAACTAGTTTGCAGTTAGTTTGAAGTTAATGTAAAAACCAGCTTGATAAAAAATTCACTTTATAGCGAGAAATGATTATGGCACAGGACGCGAACAACCTCATTTGGTTGGATATGGAAATGACCGGCTTAGAACCCGATACGGACCGAATTATAGAGGTTGCTATGGTTGTAACTGATAGCCAACTTAACGTCTTAGCCGAATCCCCGGTTGTTGCTATACATCAGCCCGATAGCATCATGGACGGTATGGATGACTGGAATAAAGCCACGCATGGCCGCTCTGGCTTGATCGAGCGCGTAAAAGCATCTGCTTTAACTGAAGCCGCCGCAGAATCCATTCTTCTCGACTTCATGCGCCAATACGTACCCGAACGCACCTCACCCATGTCTGGCAACTCCATCTGCCAAGACCGCCGCTTCATGGCGCGCGGCATGCCCAAGTTGGAAGCGTATTTTCACTACCGCAACTTGGATGTGAGTACGTTAAAAGAATTAGTAAAGCGCTGGAAACCAGAAATCGCCAAAGGTTTTGTGAAGCACGGCAAACACGAGGCGCTGGCGGATATTCATGAATCAATTGAAGAGCTGCGGTATTACCGAGAGCACTTTATAAAGCTTTGAGAGATTAAACTTGTTTTATTCTGAGTTTAATCGCCGAATGCGCGCAATAGAAGACCGCAGCCAAATGCTATTGAAAAAAGGCCAAGCAATATTTGTAAGAACGTCAGAAAATATTTTATTTCCCCAATTTGATGGCCTGTTCGTAGGACCATCTCTTGGATGGGTGAGGATTTTTTCAATGCGGTAGAAAAACCTAATGCAAGCAACATTGCCACAAGGCCTCCTAAGCCAATTCCCTTCTGGGGCCCGTCATTGAGTGAAAGGTCTAAAAGAATAAGTACATTCCAGACAACAACCAAGGCAACTACGATTGGCCACCGAATTGGAAATCCACTAACCCTTAAAACTGGTTGTCCCTTTGGCACGAAACCTCTTTGTTCGATGCTAGATAAAACGCGATTTCTGTTACCGACACACCAGAAAACAATGTTTTTTGGGTAATCAATACGGTTATGTTTTATGCGGATACCACTTGCTAAAATCGGTATAGAGCCATAACGCTCGATCGTTACTACTTGTTCAGGGCTGAAGTCGTATCGACCTAGGCTTGAGATTGTGAGCTTACTGGCAGCAATTTTCAGCTTAGCAAAAGGCCAGGATGCGTTGAGCCAGCCGACTCGGGCCCCTCCTGTAAAAGAAATCTCGGCCATGGATGTTTATCCCATTAGTTGTTATCAGTTGTTTTCTTGGTGTTCCAATTCTGAATAGTAGCCAAGAGCGACTTGGTTGAACAATCAAAATCACCTACACCCGCCAGCATTTTTGGCAAAATTTCTCGCGCCATTTTTTTTCCGTATTCAACACCAAATTGGTCGAAGCTATTCACGTTCCAAATCCAGCCTTGCACCGCGACTTTGTGTTCGTAGAGCGCGACTAAGTTGCCGAGGGTACGTGGGGTAAGCGCAGACATGAGTAAAGTTGAGCTAGGTTGATTACCTGCGCAGGTGAGATGGGGGGCGAGTTGCGCGGCTTTTTCTGCGTCGAGGCCTGTGGAGATCAGCTCTGCATGGGCTTCTTCAAGGCTTTTCCCTTTCATCAACGCGGCGCTTTGGGCGAGGGCATTGGCGACTAAGGCTTCTTGGTTGGCGCTTCGTTTTCCATCTTGTTCATTCACGGGCACGATGAAATCTATCGGCGTGAGGTGCGTGCCTTGGTAGAACAATTGATGAAAAGCGTGCTGTCCGACAGTGCCTGCGGAGCCCCACACAATCGGTGCGGTGGCGTAATCCACAGGCTGGCCCTCGCGGGTAACGTGTTTGCCATTGCTTTCCATATCCAATTGCTGCAAATAAGCGGGCAACAGGCCGAGGCGATGAGCATAGGGAATGACGGCGAGGGAAGTTGCGCCTAGGAAATTAATATTCCAAATGCCAATGAGTGCCATGAGTACCGGCATATTTTCTGCAAACGGCGCGTTGATGAAATGGGTATCCATGTCCGCCGCCCCGGCGAGTAGTTCTTCAAAGGCATCCATGCCTATTGCGCAGGCTAAAGGCAGACCAATCGCCGACCACAGCGAATAGCGTCCGCCGACCCATTCTGGCAACGGGAAGCAGCGATCAGGTGCGATACCGAATGCAACGGCTGCTTTTACATTGTTGGTGGCGGCGAGGAAGTGTGCCCCCGTTTTCTCATTCCCTAACGTTGCACCCAACCAATCGCGGGCAGCTTGAGCGTTGGCTAAGGTTTCCTGCGTGGTGAAGGTTTTAGAAGAGACGATAAACAGAGTCTCTGCGGGGTTCAGATCACGCACCGCGAGTTTGAATTCTGCTGGGTCGATATTGGCGACGAAGCGAACATCAATTACCTGATCGGCGAGGGCGAATGCTGCCATACGCGGGCCTAAATCAGAGCCGCCTACACCCAGATTAACGATATGTCGTATCGATGCACCACTTGCCCCTATTTGATTTCCTGAGCGTATTTTGTCCACGATCGCGCGCATGCGTTGTCGTGTTTCGCTCACCTCTTGGATTTGGGCAGCCAGCGCTGGAACACCGTCGATATAGAACGGTGATTGGGCGCGTAGTGCGATATGCAAAGCGGCACGGTTTTCGGTGGTGTTAATTGCCTCACCCGTTGCCATGCGGCGAATGAAGCCGGTAAGGTCGCGCGCCTCAGCGAGCTTGATGAGATGTTGTAGGGTTTCTTGGGTAACGCGTTGCTTGGAAAAATCGAAAAGTAACCCCGCTTGCGGTAAAGCAAACTTTTCGAAGCGTTGAGGGTCTTCCGCAAACAAGGCATTGAGATGACGCGGTGATAATTGCGCGCAATGCGCTTGCAGTGCGTGCCAAGCGGGAGTTTGAGTGAGTGTTAAATGCGTGGTGTGATTCGTCATTTTCTTTGATAGAGACGGAAGCGTTCAGTGCGGTCGCCTCGCCGGTTGCCTTCCCAAATTTTGCGCCAGCCTTTGCCAGGCGCAGTGTCATCTCGTACGGTGCTTTGTACGAGGAGGAGTTTGCATTGTGCGGACGTTTTATTACCGTTTTTGTTGTTTGATTTTGAATCTTGGATAACATCCCGCTGCGTAATAATACCGGCGAAATAATGCAACGAAGCGCGTTGAGGCTCGCCAAGATCTCGCCCTAGGATACAAGGAGTAGCGGCGGCGTTGGCTGGGAAGTTTGTAGCGGTATTAGTGGGAGCAGGGCTAGTAGGGATGCGAGCAGGAATAGGAACAGGAATGGCTGCCATCAAAGAAGCGACAACGGCGCGATAACTTTTACCGTAGTCAACCCAAGGCATCAGCAAACTGATCACCAAGCCCCACGCTAAAATCATGCCCCCCGCCCAATGGACAGCGCCTCTCAGTGGGGAACGTGGGCTGCCGAATACCAGCCACAACCAGCCCAACGTGAGAGCCAGTGCGGCGGCTAAGGCGGGAATTGAAAACTGGGCGATGAAACCGGGTTCAATCCGAGCGATGTTGTTGGCGAGTTTAGTTGGAATACCAAAAAACATCGCGACCCAGCACAGCCAGATAAGCCCAGCCAGTAAGGTAAACGTCATCATGCCAAACCAGTCCATCGCGTTTCTTGCCCCGCGCCGCAGCGACGAAGTGGCCGGGACAGCGAGGAGTATCAAGGGGGGCAGTAAAGGTAAAGCGTTGAGGCTACGTGGCTCGAAAAAAGCGCTTTGCACCGCAAGCGTTAAGAGAAAAGAAGTGAGAGGGAGAGCGATGACGGGTTCAACTAAATGTCGCCGCCCTCTCCATAGCGCCCATAGCGACAAAGGCAAGGCCGGCCAAGCGAACCAAGAGAGTAACTTGATGTAGCCCCAGAGCGCTGCTGGCCAATTGAGGACGATATGTAAATCGGCCAACTCACGTGCCCACCATGTATCGAAAAGTAGCGGTTCAAACCATGCCAGTGCCAGTGGCCATGCGGCGGAGACTAGGCTGCCAACAATAAGTAAAACGAGAATACCGCCTAGACTGGTTAGAGTGCGGAATTTTGGTGAGACGATCAGTAATAAAAGGGGTAGCGGCACCAGCAAAAGCAGTGCGGGTAGGCCGATAGCGGCGAAGCCCAGTCCAGTAGCAGTTCCCGCGATAAGGCCGCCTCGCAAAGGATACAAAGGCAGCAGGGCGAGACCGTAATAGGTTGCGGCAGTCGCGGCGAGAAAAGCCGTGGCGGGCTGCATTTCATGTAGATGCACGACCCAACCTACGCAGGCGATGGCCACGAGAATGGCTGCGGGAGACGCCGAATTGGGCGGAGTGGCTGAAGTTAAGGTGTGGCCTGCATCAAAATTGCTCAATCTGCGTGCGGTTGAGGCGAGAAACCCCAGCATAAGTGCGGCGAACAACCCAGACGCTAAACGAGCGGCATCATGGAGGGGTAGGATAAACCCGAATATCTTCCCGAATAAAGCGGCAACCCAATAGTAAAGCGGTGGATTGTCGAGCCAGACCTCACCTGCCAAATGAGGAATCAGCCAGTGATGCAAGTCGCTATTAACCAGTAGCGAATAGATTAAGCCGAAGTGTGTGGCGTCGTCGCTTTTCCATGGATCGTGGCCTATCAAGCCGGGCAATATAAATAACGCGCAGAATAAAAACAGCACGGCACCCCGTGGCGGGAACGCAAAGGGTAAGCGCCAACGCGAAGGGACGTAAGAAGCGCCGGTTTTAGGGGAACTGGAAAGAATGAATGCCATTACAAAAATACATGACGCCAAATGGGTTTTTAATTTGAGTTATTCGATTGTAATAGAGCCGCAGCGATTGTACCGAAACACGCAGGATAAAATGAAAAAAGGCAGCTAAGCTGCCTTTCTCATTACTGCACTACAGCGCGAGTATTTATGCGCTTAAGCTTCGGCTGCAACTGTCTTCGTGCCGTATTTCTGACGGAAGCGTTCAACACGGCCGGCAGTATCAACAATCTTCTGCTTGCCGGTATAAAACGGATGGCAAGCGGAACAAACTTCAACTTGCAGGGGCTTGCCGCTGGTGGAACGAGTTTTGAACTTGTTGCCACAGCTACAAGAAACGTCGATTTCGACGTAATTAGGATGGATCTCTGCTTTCATGGGGTGTCCTTTACTTAGCTAAAACAAGGAGGACGACGGTTGTGGTCGTCCGGGAAAAGAGGCGGATTATCCCTGATATGAAGGGGTTTTGCAATTCGCGCTTATTGCTTCTTTGAGGTTTATTGTTGATCTTGTGAATTGAATTGAATTGAATTCAACTCAACTCAATTCAACTTACCCCCGACCATAGGGTCAATACGGTGGCATTGAATATAGCAGGTTGTTAGTGTGTAAATCACTGCCCTGAAGGGCAAGCTGGATGCGGGTTTCGGAGTGGTGGTTGTGCAAACTTAATGTCTGCACAACCCGTACAATCGATTTAAAGATTACCCGCGGCGCATGGCGTCGTAGAACTCGGAGTTGTTTTTGGTAGAACGAATTTTATCGAGCAGGAATTCCATGGCTTCGAGGTCATCCATGTTGTACAGGAGCTTACGCAGGACCCAGACTTTTTGGAGAATCTCGGGCTTAAGAAGCAATTCTTCGCGACGCGTTCCGGAGCGATTGACGTTGATCGCGGGATAGACGCGCTTCTCTGCCATGCGTCGTTCTAAATGGATTTCCATGTTACCGGTGCCTTTGAACTCTTCGTAAATCACGTCGTCCATGCGGGAGCCGGTATCAATCAGCGCGGTGGCGATAATGGTGAGCGAACCGCCTTCTTCGATATTACGTGCTGCGCCGAAGAAGCGTTTTGGGCGTTGCAACGCGTTAGCATCCACACCGCCTGTCAGCACTTTGCCGGAGGAGGGGATGACTGTGTTGTACGCACGGGCTAAACGGGTAATGGAGTCAAGCAAAATCACGACATCTTTTTTGTGTTCGACCAAGCGTTTGGCTTTTTCGATCACCATTTCGGCCACTTGTACGTGGCGCGTGGCGGGTTCGTCAAACGTGGAGGCAACGACTTCGCCTTTCACGGAACGCAACATTTCGGTGACTTCTTCGGGACGCTCATCAATCAGCAGAACGATGAGGGTTACTTCAGGGTGATTGGCCGTAATCGCATGCGCGATGTGCTGCATCATCACCGTTTTACCGCTCTTGGGGCTGGCGACTAAGAGTCCGCGCTGACCCTTGCCAATAGGCGCGATCATGTCGATAACGCGCGAAGTGATGTTCTCTTCAGCGCGGATTTCACGTTCTAGTTTGAATGCCTCAGTGGGGTGCAGTGGCGTGAGATTTTCAAATAGTATTTTGTGTTTGGAGTTCTCGGGTGGTTCGGCATTCACCTTGTCGACTTTGACTAGCGCGAAATAACGTTCGCCGTCTTTAGGGGTGCGAATTTCGCCCTCAATAGAGTCGCCCGTGTGCAGATTGAAGCGTCGAATCTGCGAGGGTGAGACGTAAATGTCGTCTGTGCCGGCTAGATAAGACGTATCTGGCGATCGCAAAAAGCCGAAACCGTCAGGCAGCACTTCAAGCGTACCTTCACCGAAAATGTTCTCGCCTTTTTTTGCGCGGTTTTTAAGAAGGGCGAAAATTAATTCTTGCTTGCGAAGACGACTGGCGCCATCAATATCGCTAGCGATAGCCATGGCCAGCAATTCGCTGACATGGAGAGTCTTGAGCTCCGATAAATGCATAAAGACCTAAGAGTATGAGGATGTAGCAGGATAAGAAAATAAGGGAGAACTTGTGAAAGTTCTGACAAAAATTTTGGGTTTTAGTACTTTGGTTGCTCTACTGCTAAATGCTTTGATTTTTTTGGATTCGAATTACTTGGAGTATCTCGGTTTTACGTAGTGCTTACTGCTTGTAACCGGACCCGCAGTCTCTCTGAGGTGAACGCCGAGGTCGAAATCTTGTGGATTTGTGCGGCGAACTGGCGCGATAAAATTGCGCTACAAGAGGACTACAGGCCCGACTCTAAGGGTTTCAGAGGTTGCTGTCAATAAACGCGGTAAGTTGCGATTTGGTCAGTGCGCCTACCTTGGTGGCCTCGATATTGCCATTCTTGAATAGCATTAAAGTAGGAATGCCACGAATGCCGTATTTGGCGGGTGTTTCTTGATTTTCGTCGATATTCAACTTGGCCACTTTAAGTTTGCCAGCGTATTCCTTCGATACATCTTCCAAAATAGGCGCAATCTGTTTGCATGGGCCACACCATTCTGCCCAGTAATCGAGCAGCACGGGGGTGCTTGATTGCAAAACATCAGCATCGAAAGTGGCATCGGTAACGTAAAGAATATGTTCGCTCATTGTTTCCTCGCTAGATAGCTAGTCATTTAACAAATCGGGCATAGCGCATTTAACTGCGTATGTTTGAATTATGTGGGGATTGGATAAGGTTTTGATAGGTACAAACGGTGAGTTTCTTTGGATTCTTTGAAGCAAAGAAGGACTAAGTCGTCAATTCAGAATCAAGTTAAAGAGCATCGTAGCGAAAAAATCGCGAGAATGGAAGTGGGATGGACGTTGTATGGAAGTCGGCTGTAAGTCAGTTCTTTTGCTGTGATAATATATCGTCCATTGTAACAAAGCATTTATTCCCTATTTCTAGTTCCTATTTGCTTATTCCCTGCGATTTTTGTGCCGTACCTCTTTTGAAGGAGTGAAACAATGGCTTATGTAGTAACTGAGAGCTGCATCAAGTGCAAATACACTGATTGCGTTGATGTTTGTCCCGTAGATTGTTTCCGCGAGGGTCCCAACTTCCTCGTGATTGACCCAGAAGAGTGCATTGACTGCACATTGTGTGTTGCTGAATGTCCTGTAGAAGCGATTTACGCTGAAGATGACGTTCCTGCCAACATGCAAAGTTTCATCGCACTTAATGCCGAGCTGGCCCAACTGTGGAAGCCTATCGTTGAGCGCAAAGATCATGCGGCTGATTCTGATGAGTGGGCTAAGGTTAAAGGCAAGCTAGACAAGCTCGAGCGCTAGGTTATTCGCTGGCATTGCGTGTTCCTACGTGACTACGGTTTGCCACCTCAGTTTTTCTGCAGAATTTGTTGCACAGTGCGCGCGTCTAATCGTTGATCGGTTAGACGCGCGTTTCAATTCCAGTCCTGCTCATTCGAGGTCTGTTTCAAGTACTTCTCCATTTACCTCTACCCCTCCTTCTCCCCCTTCCTCTTCCTCGGTCTCCGACCTGACCGATTGCCTTGTTGTTATTCCTAACCCAGCCGTAGCGCCTGCATTGCGCGCTGCATTGGCGGATGCTGCGGGTTGCGCGCTCTTGTTGCCACGCATTGTTACGCTTGCTCAATGGGTCCAATTTACGCCCAGTACGGACACATCTTTAAGTTCTCAGCCCGATAGTCTTCGCCAACTGACGCTATACCGTGAGCTAAAAAAACGCGCATGGTTTGCCGAAGGTGCGTTATGGGCGATTTGCGCCGAATTAATTTCGTTGTTTGATGAGTTGACGGTCAATTCCGTTCGCTTGCCCGAAAACGAAGATGAATTCATCGCGCAGCTTGAGCACGCCTATGCTTTACGGGGTTCCCAAGCTTTACGATTTGAAGCGCAAGTGGTTCATGCGCTGTGGCGAGCGGAGGCAGATGGGTTGCCAAGTCGCAAAGCGGCCTCAATTTTGACGCTCTCGCGTTTGGCGGCTAATGCCATCGGGCCGCTGTTTGTGCTGTGCGAAGGCGAGCCAACGCTGGCGGAGATGTCGTTTTACGATGCGTGGGCCGAGCGGCAACCAGCCACAGTTTTTGTGCCTCATCGTCATCTACCCACTCAATCGGTGGCTGAAACCCTTGCGCCCCAAGCGCCCACTCCACTTCCCCCACACCCCGCACCCCTCATGCAGTTATTGAATTTCGCCTGGCCATCATGGGGTGATCTAGATGGGCAAACCTTGGCGCAACGCGCCGACGAAGCCGCAGAAAAGTTATTGCAAAGCCCTTTGTCGGGCCGCATGCATTTGATTGGTGCGGTGAGTTTGGAAGAGGAAGCGCAAACCGTCGTCGCTGAGGTTCATCGTTGGCTGGTGGCAGGCAAGCGGCGCATTGCCTTGGTGGCCGCAGATCGAGTAGCTGCGCGGCGCGCTAGAGCCTTGCTTGAGCGTGACGGCGTTTTGGTTGAAGATGAAA
>Ga0209181_10001390_pt1 | contig 42513 bp, 35 predicted proteins | sample MAT05_FD_187208 | JGI IMG/M metagenome (GOLD analysis project Ga0209181, IMG submission 187208) | Freshwater microbial communities from Lake Fryxell liftoff mats and glacier meltwater in Antarctica - MAT-05 (SPAdes) (version 2) | ecosystem: Environmental > Aquatic > Freshwater > Ice > Liftoff... | reverse complement strand
TGAAGAGCTGTTTTGAGCCATTTACGCTGGAACTCGGCACGATGCAGTTTCCGGCACCATCCAAGGACCTGTGGGTTCACAACCTGCATACGAACAAGGGTGAGGCGGTGACCGTCAGCAATAACGGTGCACGGGAGAAACGGTTGGAAGACTATGTGGTGGCAGGGCTGGTGGACTTTGATGACGTTTCCTACGACGCCAACGCCAGTCTGCTCTACGACCTTGCCTCACAAACGGTGAATCACTTCCGTTCCTACCTCTCCGAAGAAGAGGAGATATGGCAGGTGCTGCATTTTCATCAAAAAGACATCGCCCACTTTATCCATACCCAAATGCATCAGCATTTTCGCGAGGAAACCGTGGGCTATGATGTGGTGATCAGCAAAGGCTTCACCGAGCTGAAAGCCAGTAATTATACTGCAAGGCATGGCGAGCAGCCGCTGGATTACCGTCAGCCACCTGCCAACAAGAGCAACATGGCAAAGTATCTCTTCGGGGGGTTTAAAAAATGCCTATATCCCGTGCAGAAGTTCCACTCCGATACTGAGCGTCGTCTTGCCTCCATTTTGGAGCGTGATGCCATCAAGTGGTTCAGGCCGGCAAAAGGTCAGTTTCAGATGTTCTATAGCGATGGTGCTCAGCAGCCGGAGTATGTGCCGGATTTCGTAGCCGAAACGGAGGCCACTATTTACATGCTGGAACCGAAAGAGAAAAATAAGCTGGATGATACCGTGGTGCGGATGAAGAAGGAGGTTGCCGAAAAATGGTGCGAACGCGCCAGTGCTTACAGCGCCGAACATGGGGGGAAGCCATGGAAGTATGCCTTGATCCCTCATGACATCATTGCTGAAAATATGACTTTGGAGAGGCTGGGTAATTACAGATGACATGTAGCCGACAGGCCGAGACTTTTTGCGCCCGCATCTTTATAAAAAAGCTAAAACAACTCCGGATCTGCCGAGCGATAGACGCTTTTTCCTCGCACAAACGTCTCCATCACGGCGTGAGGACCGCCCCGGTAAACGCACAACGCGAGGATGTCGGCGGCACTCAGCGCCTCGGCGTGGAGTGACGTTCCACGATACGGTAAAATTGCAGGGATACTCATCACGGTGATGTCGGCATCCTTTCCTTGTTCGAAGCTGCCAATGATGTCGCCTTTACCGAGCACCTGTGCGCCCCCGAGTGTGGCGAGATAGAGCGCTTCAGCCGGTGAAATCAGCGGGATGTCTTTTTCGTAAAAGCCGCGTGCACGTTGGCTTTCAATAGCCGAGCGCATGACCTGCCAGAGATTGAGTTCCGGTCCGGCGGCGACATCTGTGCCGAGACCGATATTGAGACCGAGCGCCTGGTATTCGGGCAGGGGCATGATGCCGCTGTTGAGGAATAGATTGGCGGTTGGGCAATGGGCTATCTTGGTATCAGTGGCAAGCAACGCTTGCTGCTCGCGCTCATTGAGATGAATGCAATGTCCGAGAATCGTGCGCGGTCCCAGTAGGCCGTGCTTTTCATACACATCGGTATAATCGTGCGCCCATGGAAAAAGATGTTTCACGCGCGCGCATTCATCCTTTGTCTCGGCGAGATGCGTCTGGATGTAGCAGTTGTGCTGCTTCGCAATTTGTCCCGCGCGGGCGAGAAGCTGATCGGAACACGAGAGCGCAAAACGCGGACTGACCGCATATTCAATCAGACCGTCGTTTGCGCCGTGCCATTTTGCAATGAGCTGTTCGGTCTCGAGCGCGGAAATGGAAAGCGCCTTTCGGGGCTGCTGAGCTGCGCCGGAATCCATCATCATCGCGCCCATAATGATGCGCATCCCGCTTTCTGCTGCTGCCTCAAATGCAGCCTCGGTCGAATCGGGATAAATGGTCGTATATAGTGCAGCAGTGGTCGTTCCCTGCCTGGCGAGCTGGGGGAAGAAACTTTTTGCCTCCCGTTTGCCGGAAGCACCCGTAAAAGCGCGTTCTTTTGGGAAAATATACTGGTTCAACCACTCCAACAGACGCCCGCGCCCACGTGCTACGACAGCGTATTGAGGAACGTGCGTATGGACATCGATCAACCCAGGAAAAATCGCTACCGGGCCAGGCTCAATCCACCGCACAGGAGCACTCCTCGTTTTCCTCCCAATGAGTTGATACTCACCGACTTCCTCGATTTTACCGTCACTGGAAATGATGACTGCACCGTCGCGCCAACTGCGCAACCTACCGTAGGCAGGCGTGTCAATCACGCATCCGCGCAGACCGAGATAATTGGCTGACTCGGATGGCATGGAGGAGGACTATAGAAGGAAACCCCCAGATGATGAAGCCTTAAAAATGTCGGGCCGCCCGTGGAGACCCCAAGATCTGCTCCAACGGGCGGCTCGAACCACCCTAACACGATGGGGTATGACCGAGCACCTATAGGGCTGTTCAAAAAATTTATAGATTGTTTTCAGTAACCTTAAAACCGCAGTCGTTTCACGATGTGCTTGTAGTAATTTCTAAGACTGACATCCGCCAGCTCGTTGCCTGTTTATATTTTTGTTTGATTCGATGGGACCCATAGAGATCGGTGGCGTTTTCATTTTGCTTACCTGCCTCATCGCCAGCCTTACCTTGATTCTTCAGCGAATAATCACATCCGAACGCATCGAGAAATTTCCATTCGGCCTTCTACATTGGACGCTGAATGTAATAAGCCATACCATGATCGGCCTGCAGGTTGGTTGCGGCTTGAAGTTGTCCGGTCAGTTTGGGGAGTTTGTCCCCGTAGAACTCATGATTACCACAAACGTAGGCAGTGGGCGTTGTTCCGCAAAACTCCCGCACCCACGGAAGTGAATTTTGTTTAGTAGAAATATCGCCTGCGAGAATGATGAGATCGGAATCCAGTTTTGGGATATCGGTGGCACCAAATTCACGATGAAGATCACTGAGCATTTGAATGCGCATAAAGAGGTCGTCTTTCAAATTACCGCTTTTCCCGCCCGGCTTCCGGTCGCAAAACATCCTTGCAACAAATACCCACCCGTAGGTGCCTCCCAGTCCAACATCTCTCCGGCGCAGTAAACACCCGGAAGCTTTTTTAACATGAACGAATCGTTGAGTTCACTCCATGCAACACCGCCTGCTGTCGAGATTGCTTCCGCGAGCGGACGCGGACGGGTAAGCGGTAGGAGACAGTTTTTCACGATAACAGCCAGTGCCTCCGCTGAAGCGGGTTCACCGTAAAGCTGCTCTATAATCGCGCAGGCAGCCGGAGCGAGCTTCCAGCGTTGCTGAGCCTCTCTTAAAAAATTGCGCCGGGCGGATTCCATCTTTTGGATCAATTGGTCCACCGTAAATGTAGGTTTGAAATCGATCGTGATCGCCGGGGCATCCATCGCGCGCAGCTCACGCCCAAGCTGATAAATCAAAGTTCCTTCGACGCCATATCGTGTGAGCATCAACTCGCCAATCTCCAGCGTGCCCCCAGCCCGGACATGAATATTATGCAACGGCTGTCCTTCGACTTTCGCGCGTGTTTCAGGAGTCCAATCGCACTCCCAGCCGCAATTGGCAGAACGCAAGGGCTGCACCGAAACACCCAGCTTTTCTAGAATCTCCACCCAACCGCCGTTCGATCCTGTTTCCGGCCATGAAGCTCCACCCAATGCAAGAACGACAGCATCGTGCTCCCGCTCCACTACCTGACCTTTTTTTTCAAAACTCAAACTGACTGGCGTCCCGTGTCGCAGTCCTAACCAGCGATGATTCATCTCAAATTTTACCCCCAGCTCGCGAAGGCGCGTCACCCATCGGCGCAACAATGGCGCGGCTTTTTTAACTACAGGAAACACTTTGCCACTGGAGGACTCAAACGTCTCGATTCCCAACCCCAACGCCCACGCACGCATCGCATCCGCATCAAATTCTGAAAGACAATCCCGCCACAAGCCAAGCGGCATTTCATGTCCTGAATATCGGGTGACGAAAACATCGAATGTGGCGACGTTGGTAAGATTCAACCCGCTCTTTCCTGCTACTAAAAATTTTCGACCGACAGAACGCATCGCATCATAGACGGTAACTCGCGAACCGGCAACGACGGCGACTTCAGCTGCTCGCAAGCCCGCTGGGCCTCCTCCAATTACCGCGATACTTTTGGATGCACTCAAAATGAAACCAATTGGTTATCTTGATCCGGGAACCAGCCCGTTTCTCACTGCGACTGGTACGGCGTCGGGCAATTCACATGCAGCTTCTTGTAGATGCCACGCACGCAGACCAATGGGACCCGCGTTGCAAATCCACCTGCAATTAGAGCTACGCAAACCACTCGGTGTGGAAGAACTGCCCGGCGGGCTTGTCCACACGCTCGTAGGTATGTGCGCCAAAGTAATCGCGCTGCGCCTGAAGCAGATTCGCAGGCAGATTTGCGGAACGATAGCTGTCGAAGTAGCTGAGAGCTGCGCTAAACGCAGGGGTGGCAATGCCGTATTCGATGGCGGTGCTGACCGCGATGCGCCAGTTGGTCTGGGTGCGATTCAGGATGTCCGCAAAGAAAGGATCGAGCATGAGGTTCTTGAGCCCAGGATTCTTTTTATAAGCCTCAGTGATACGATTCAGAAAGCGCGCGCGGATAATACAACCACCACGCCAGATCGACGCGATGTCTTCAAAGTTCAGGTTCCATTTGTAAAGCTCGCTCGCTTTGCCGAGTTGCACCATGCCCTGTGCGTAGCTGGTGATTTTTGAAGCATAGAGCGCGTCGCGAACCGCTTCGATGAGCTTGGTGCGGTCGCCGGTGTATGGCTTTTGCTCAGGACCTTTGAGAACGCTGCTTGCAGATACCCGCTCGTCTTTCAGCGAGGAAAGAATGCGCGCCTCCACGGCAGAACCGATCACGGAAAGTGGCACACCCATTTCGATGGCGTGACCGACCGTCCATTTGCCGGTGCCTTTTTGTCCGGCTTTATCGAGAATGAGGTCCACCACCGGTTTGCCCGTCTCGGGGTCTTTTTTGCTGAAAATATTGGCCGTGATTTCAATCAGGAAGCTGTCCAGCTCACCTTTGTTCCATTCACTGAAGATTTGGTGAAACTCCTCTGCAGTCGGATTCAGCGCTGCCTTTAAGATCGCGTAGCCTTCGCAGATAAGCTGCATATCACCGTATTCGATCCCGTTGTGTGCCATCTTTACATAATGACCGGCTCCATCGGGGCCCATATGGCGGCAGCAGGGTTCGCCTTCAGCGATCGCGGCAATCTTGGTGTAAATAGGGGCCAGCGCCTCCCATCCTTCTTTTGAGCCCCCGGGCATAATGCTCGGACCTTTCAGTGCGCCTTCCTCACCACCGCTCACACCGACGCCGAAAAAGTGAATCCCCTTTTCCTTGAGCGCCTTTTCGCGGCGTTGTGTATCTGTCCAGAGCGAGTTGCCACCGTCAATAATCACATCGCCCGGCTCCAGTAAGGGAATGAGCTGCTCGATCACTGCATCTACAGGGGCACCTGCCTTCACCATGATCTGCGCACGCCGCGGTCTTTTGAGTGCAGCGACAAAATCCTTCAGAGTTTTGGCGAATACAAAGTTTTTACCTTTGCCTCGTCCATTCTCAAAAACTTCCACCACACTGGTGGTCCGATTGAAGACTGCCACGTGAAAGCCACGGCTTTCCATGTTTAGAACGAGGTTTTCGCCCATGACGGCGAGGCCGATTAATCCGATATCACAAGTGCTCATGTTAAAAATGTTTTGCTTTTTGGTTTGGAGGACGCGGAGGGTATGGGCATGTAAGAGCCATAGCAAATGCCTTTTCCTTCTGAATTCGCACATAAATGAATCTTCCGAATAAACTCACACTGTCGCGCTTCGCTCTCACGGGACTTTTCGTGGGCTTTATGTCTTCAGGCTGGGCAGGTGATGGAAACTCAAATCAGATCGTGCACCGGAGCGGATGGCTCCCGCACTGGAACTGGGCTTACACTGTCGCGCTACTCATATTCTTGCTGTGCGCAGCAACGGATTATCTTGATGGTGAAATCGCGCGCCGTCGGAATCTAATCACGAATTTTGGCAAGTTGATGGATCCGCTCGCGGACAAGGTAATGATGGCGGCCGGGTTCATCTGCCTTGTTCCTATGCGCGCCATTCCTGCCTGGGTGGCGATTGTCATCATCGCGAGGGAATTTCTCATTACAGGGCTCAGACTGCTGGCTGCCAGCAAGGGACAGGTGTTGCCCGCTGAAAAACTCGGTAAGCACAAGGTTGCGTGGCAGATCGTAACTGTCTGTTACTTTTTACTTCTATTGTCGCTGACAGAATTCGCTGAAGCCGGCCACCTTCCCTTTGCTTCGAACCAAATGTGGACATACGCATGGAACTACCTCGGCAATACTCTGCTGTTTATAGCCACCACCCTTACCGTCTATTCTGGGCTGGGCTATTTCTGGAAACACCGGGATTTAGTCGCAGAGATGGACTAGAGATCAAGGAAGAGGGATTAAGGATTAAGGAAAAAGCTAAACGTGCTTCGCGTATTCGATTTTATAAACGGTGAATGATATGACCCCGTGATTTGAAATCACCATTTTAACCCAAGCGCAAAGCGCCTGACCCTTTCTCCTTTCTCCTTTCTCCTTTCTCCTTTCTCCTTTCTCCTTTCTCCTTTCTCCTTTCTCCTTTCTCCTTTCTCCTTTCTCCTTTCTCCTTTCTCCTTTCTCTAAATCTCCCCAGTGACTTCTACAGAATCGCCAGGCAGAATCTTGGGATCCAATGTGGGATCTTTGTTGATAGCCTTACGGCTATATATTTCGGACTTTTCTCCCCGCTTCACCTTCACCTTGTCCTTTGCCCATTCTGAAGGTCCGCCTGCTGCCATCATGGCCTGACTGAGCGTCATATCCGAAGACCACATCTGGCGTCCTGGGGATCTCACCGCCCCACCAATAAATATAAAGCGCTGATTGACCACGACATTGATTATGACTGACGGGGTTGAAAAAATCTTCCCCTCGATCAGTTTTTTTTCGATCTGATTTGCAAGCTGGGTGGGGCTTAATCCCTCGGCCTTGATCCTGCCTATGAGGGGAACATTGATTTGTCCGCCATCCACCACATATTGCAGCCGGAACTCTGAGGTAAACTCGACGGGTGCGCCTGAGAGATTCATTTCAAACACATCACCATTGCGGAGAATGGTATCCGCTTTTGAGGAGCAAACAAGGCTCAGCAGGAGAACAAGGGTATAAAATGGTTTCATCTTAATATTGGTCGTTGTGGCCAGATTTGGCACCTGCTGCAACGGGTGCGGGAAGATGATCTTCCTCACCGGGTTTAGGGCTGTAATAATCGTTGTAATTAGAGTAGTAGGAATAGGAATCGTCGTGCTTGGTATCCACGTTATTGAGCACCACTCCGATGAGCTTGCCGCCAACATGTAACACCGCCTGTTTAACCCGCTGAAGCATACTGCGCGGAAAACGCCGATGTTGAACTACCATGATGGTGTTATCCATTTCAGACACGAGTACACTCGCGTCTGAAACACCAAGAATCGGGGTGGAGTCCACAAAGACCACCTCATACTGCCGTTTCACCTTCTTAATAAATTCCGCCATCCTGCCGCTGTTAAGAATACCCACATCTTCGTTTTGAAGGATGCCGCTGGGGATAAAAGCGAGATTCTCCACTTTCGTGCTTTTTGTGATCTCATCAATCTGGGCGCGTCCTTGTAGGTAATCAGCAAGACCAAAGCTGTTATCCACTTCAAACAATCGGTGCTGGGAAGGGCGGCGTAAGTCTGCATCCACCACCAATACTTTGTATCCACCCTTGGCGAATGTGTAGGCCAGATTGTTAAGCGTCGTGCTTTTCCCTTCGCCAGGTCCACCTGAAACCAGGGTGAAAGTATTGGCTTCCCGATCCGTTTTGTTGAATTCGATGTTCGCTTTTAAAATACGGTAAGCCTCGGCGTCCGGCGTCTCTCCTTTTTGCTGGATTAAAATGGTTATATCTTTTGGCACCACTGCCAGCACAGGAAGGGCGAGAAATCTTTCGATGTCATCGATCGTTTTCACGCTGGTATCGAGATACTCGATAAAGAACGCCAAACCGATGCCGATGATGAGTCCAACGAGTGCGGCGAGCACCATGGACATGGCTACCTTGGGCCTGGAAGGCTTGACCGCTGCCTCGGCTTTCTCCCAGATTTTGGCCGGAAGAAATGAAATCTGGTTTTCGATGCGGGCTGCGTTCAGGCGTTGCTCGGAGATCTGCATGAGCTGTTTGGCCATGATATATTTGCTCTTCAGCTCTACGTACTTATTCATCCGGGTCCGCTCTTCAATGTGCTTCTTCTTCGCATCATCAAGTCGCGCCACAAATACAGCCTGAGTGTTCTCCTCGATTGAAAGGCGGGTTGCCAGCGACCGCGAAATACTATCGAGCTGATCTTTCAAAATACCGTTGTAGATACTCATCTGCGCACGAAGCGATTTTAAGCGCGGATGATTATCCGCCAGTCCAGACTCGAGAAGCCTCGCTTCTTCACCGCGCGCAGCTAGAAGCGCTGGAAGTATCTGTAGCACGGTCTGATCCTCGATCCCGAGGATACGCATGGCCTCCATCAACTCTTCGGGCTTGAGTTGCTGAACTCTCGTCAGCTGACTTTTCAGTTGCTGCACCTTGGCGCTTTGCTCGCCAAAAAGCTGTTCGGACAAACGCACGCTTGCGTCACCCATGGTAATCAGCGAGTTCAGACTTTCTGGATCTGGATCTACAATTCCATCTTCCTGACGAACCTTTGCAGCCTGAAGAAATAAATCCGAAACAATATCCCGTTGGTTTCTCAATTCATCCTGAATCTGGGCAACAGCACGCTCAAAGTTTTTTTGCAGATCATCAAGGCGACGCTCCTGATACACGATGGCAATCGTGTTTGCGATGGCGGCGGCTAGTTCACGTTCCTTGTTGTAAATACCGATTTCTATAAGACTGGTATTGCGCTGTTCTTGCACCACCATCGCATCCTCAAGCATGACGAGGATCGCCTGTTCCGGCAGTTCAAGTCCGGGAGGTGAAAACCGCTTTGTGAGATCGAGTCGTTTAATGACCGGATAAAGAATCTCCGGCTTTTTCATAATCGCGAATTGTGTTGGGATAAACCCTGGATCGTAGCTTCGCGCACTGGGTCCCAGTAGCTCAATGCTTCTCTGGTTGTCCGGCTTCACCTCCATGGTCACCCGCGAGTAAAATTCACGAGGAAGGAAGAACACATACAATCCAACGGTAACTATCACCAGAAAGAAGGTCAGCAGGATCAAGCCTGACCGTAATTTGATTACACGCCAGTAATCGAGAAAGTGAAGTTTGACTTCGTTGGCGTCGTGATTGTCGTTCAGGGGCGATGACATGGCGGGAAAAAGAGGGTTAAACTAGGCTAATGATTTGAATTGCGCAACGTCTCAAAAAACAAATCCAAGCACGCGAGCGCAGTGTTTAATATTCAAAAGAGGCGGTAAAAAAGAGACGGTTGCGATAGTAATCTTGGACTTCTTGGGTGGTGATCTGCTGGGAGTAACTATAACGCATTCCCAAAACAAACTTGCGATTTACGATGTATTGCAACCCCATATTGCCATCGAGATAAGTGGTGCTGTTATCAACTACTACACCCTCCGTGGTGGATGTCTGCTTGGTATAACTGAACCCCATATTGCCACGCAGACGCGGACTGAACGCATGGGAAATATTCATGTTACTGCGAAAGCCTTGCACCTCCGTGGAGGCAGATGATGTCTGCTCAAAACCAAAACGATTAGTCCATCCAAACTGGGTTCTTGGACCAAGCCGGTAATTGAGAGATAATTCCATATAAGGGGAGGTCTGCGCCTCCTCCTCCACCAATGGTTGTTTGAAGGTTTTTGTCGCCTGCCCGATACGCAGGGTGGAACCTAGGTTGCGGCTATACTTCCAATCCGCACCTATCAGGGCGTAAAAGGTGTTATTGTCCAGAACAGGAGATTCTGGATACTCCTGCGTGCTATAGCGCAATTCAGCAACCGAGGTAAATCGCGGCGACCATAGATAGCGGAACTCGTTTCCAAGTGTGTATTCCTGGTAGTTTCCGGCTGTCCGGGTTTCTTCCTCATACGAAAGCATATTGATATTCAGACTGGTATCCGTGGTGAACCTTCTCGCCCACCGGTTGCTAAGATCGAATTTGATGCTCCCTGCAAGATAGCTGCCGCTGTTGGAAATCGTGGATCCCACAAGCTGTGAGTAATCCGGCTGAGCCGAGTAGGTCATGCTGGCCACTGTGGAAAATTGAAGACGGGGGCTGAACCGATGGATGAAATTAAGCGCAAGGCTTCCATTGTATTCAGTAGGATCACTCTTCCTAGCCCAGTAATAATCGGCACCGATATTGAGATCGAATGTGAAAAGTGTGCGGCGCTTTATCCACTGCACGTCAAAATTCAAATTGCCCTGAGTGATAAATGTCGACTCCCTCTTTAGCCCCCTAAACTCCGGGATCACGATCTCCTCAAACTCCGGATCGCGTCCGGGTTGGAGAATGATCTTTTTCAGGAAAGTGCGTGTTTCAAACTGCGGCTGATTGTTAAAATAACCCTTAAACGTCCTCTCCTCGACCTGCTGCAACGCGAAGATCTCCGGCGCGCCAAAATCGGTAACAACGAGAAATCGCTGCTCTGGGAAAACGATCTGCTTAGTGGGCGCCTGTAGATAGTTGTCGTCATAACCAAGCCCGATGGTGCCGGTATAACGAAAGCGCGGCTTGGCCATCCTGCCCTCACCTGCTGTGAAATTCACAGAGCCGGAGCCATAAAGTCCAGGTGCTGAAAATGACTCAGATTGCGAGGATTCCTTCGGCTTTAGTGTTGTGGTCGTTTCTTCATTCCCTACTTTCTCCTTTTCCACTGCTTCTTGCTCGGCTCCCTCCTCGGTGGTGGAAGTGCCAAACGCCGTGGCGGCACCACTTCCCGTTCCAAATGGATTGGCGATACCTTCCATAAATGGATTAGGGGAAGTGGTTGTGTCCGTGCCGGTACTTTCAGGTTTTTGATCCTGCGATTCAACCATTGGCTTTATTTTGCCCCCTTCAGTCTCGCCTTCTTTAGGAGCGGGCGCAGGCTTCGGTTTACTTTCGGCACCCTCCTCAAGGGTTTCTCCTTCTCCAGCGACACCACTCTCCGTAGCCGTCCCAGCACCCTCTTGTGCCTGTATGCATGGCTTTAAGCAAAACGCCACTACTACGAGCAGAAGTAAGGGGCGTAGTAGTGTCATGCCAGAGAGAGTGAGTCTGAAGAAAAAGTGCGCATGGCTTTAGCCGATGACCCTAAGGGAGGCAAGAAGCGACTCCCTGATAAAAGCTCCATTTCCAAAGGTGGAAATGGAGCGGGCAAAGGGAATCGAACCCTCATAGCCAGCTTGGAAGGCTGGAGCTTTACCATTAAGCTATGCCCGCGACTCTTTGGGACTGTGGGATATTTGTGTTCAACACTCAAGCGCGTTTTACTTACACTTCCATTACATTGATTTTGGACCCTGTGCCGAGCTCGGTGCCGGAGTCGTTATGAGGCCCTTTGATAAGCGCCATGGCGATCCCCCCAAGTTGAACGGAGACAACATTTTCCGCTGCGATTCCAAAGGAGGCATCAACCGGAATCACTGGAGCTGTCAGGGCGGATCCAATGATCACTTTCGCAATCTTGGAAATCACCTTGGCGCTGTCAGTCACACCCTCTCCTGTTATGACATCATCATCAAAAGTCCCAAACTTTCCGTCAGCTCCAGCCATCAGCCCGGCGATAATACTCGAAGCCTTTATGCTGCCGTTAATCTGCACGGTGCCGATCTGAGCATCTGCATTGAGGGCAGTTGCACGCGGGGTTGTAGCGGTCGGATCGGTCGCGTAACCGGCCAGGATTTCTGCAAATTCAACATCCCCTCCGACTTGCAGTTTCTTGATAAAATTGACTGCGGAAACAATGGCGTTACTGGTTTCGGAGCCTTTCAGATCACCATTAATCACCAATGAGGTGATCGTATTGTCCGAACGAATGACACCGCTGTTCGCGAGACCGTTTCCTAAATTTTCGCCGGAAATCACATCCCCCTTCACGAGCAAGTTGCCGATGTTTCCTGCACGGATGTATCCCGAATCCGTCAACAAACCGCCCACTTTGGTGCTGCCTCCAATAATACTGCCCTCAATCGTACCCTTATTCAGTTTACCGGTCACCAAAATCCCCCCAGCTCCAGCCTCCGCCTCGTCTTCAAGTCCGTAAACAATGTCTCCCATCATGGAGAGCGTGGAGACATTCCCTTGAAACCGGAGGGTCCCGGAATTTGTGCCCGCACCTCCAATAAGATTGCCGTCTACGGGAGTATTATTCACCAGCTTGCCGACGCTTAACTTGGTAATGCTGCTGTTGAGGAAAATCCCCTGGTAGGAAATACTGCTGATCGCTCCGCTGGTTGCCCCGCCACCACCGATGATATCTCCTTCCACTGTTAGGCTGCTGAAATAGAGCGCCGCGTTGATTGCGCCGCTATTCGCGCCATCCCCTCCCACTATGTCGCCTTTTACGAGCACCTTGCCGAGACTGATGCCGGATTTGATATAACCGGTATTGCTGTTGCTTCCGCCCGTGATGTCTCCATTCACAGTCAACGCATTGATGCTGTTATCGGCATTCACCCTGCCCGAATCGAAGCCAGAGCCACCGGTCAGGCTTCCCAACGTGACAGAACCGAGCGCACTGACGTCTATATTGCCCGAGCCAAAGCCCGAGCCTCCAATAACGCCATTAATCACCGTCACCTTGCCGATGCTGGTGGTAAAGTTATCCGCCCCAAAAAGGCTACCCGACCTTAAGCCTGAGCCGCCTATAATACTTCCGATCGTCGCGGTGCCGATGCTTCCCGTAAATTGAATCTGGCCGCTGTCGGTGGCACTGCCTCCCATGAGGGCTCCCTCAATCTTCAGTGTCCCGATTCTACCGAAAGACGCGCCATACATTTTCAACGATCCCGTCATGTCGCCATGCACGATCAAGGTCCCAATCGGACCAAGAATCGCGCTGGCGTTGAAAGTGGTAGATTGACCAAACGAGGCAACTTCCAGTCGCTTGACGCCGTTTGGAGCAAGATGATTTCCCCCTTCGATCCGGCCCAAATCTCCGTCGATTTTTACTGCGCCAAGTCCGATTCCGCGGACGAATGTTTCACCCGAGCGGACGCCGGACTGAATATTTTTCACATTCACAAGCCCGTCCCCGATCGTTTCACCTCCGCCCAAAAGCTGGGGGGTAGCGGTGATGGTGAGGTTGGCTCCCGAGTATTCACTGCCGCTGAAATTGGTGGATGAAAGAATAATATTCTCCAACGAACTACCGCCTACCGATCCCGTCGGCGTTAGGGTCACTCGGCTGGTATTAACACCGTTCCCCGAGAGCAATGAGCCCTTGGAAATCTTCACATTCACCAGATCACCATCTACATCCACAAACTCAAACTCCTTCGCGCTGATGATATGAATGTCGTCGTTGTAGATAATGCCGCGTGCCGTGGTGACACCGCCGGACTCTGTAGAGGATGCGACATTTCCGGAAAGATCGGTGATATCGAGGAAGAAGCTCTCGCTCGCTTCAAACCGGGTATCACTGTTGATCAGCACCGTAATACTAAACGACTTCGGCGTGCCGACCGTCGGGGTGAAGCTGAAGTCCTGATCAATCGCAACGTAGTCCGCCGAGTTGCTGGACGAGATGTTTTCCGTAGCCGACCCCGGACGCGTTTTGGCGTGAAGGGTGATCACCTGACCGACCATGCTGTCCGAAAGTTCGAAGGTGAATGTCGCGTTCCTAGTCCCGGAATTCCCCTCCACCACACGCACCTCAGACACGGCTACTGCGATAGTGGTATCGCCGTTATCCAAAATGGTTCCGGTTCCATCTGCCGTAGTAATTGCAGCGCCCTGCGCACCGCTGAGGCGCGTAGTAAATGTCTCCGTGGACTCTTTCCATCCGTCGCCAACAATCGCAACCGTGATAGCTTGCGTCGTTGCGCCACCTTCCGTGAACGTCAGAAGACCGCTCGATGAAATATAATCCGGAAGATTGCCGCCCGCCTGCGCACCAGTCGCACCGCTGCCATTGACCGTGGTGTAACTCACCGTCACGACATTCGCTTCCTCACCGTCTTCCGCCTCGGCAATGGCCCCCTGGAGTGTCACGGTAAAGACCATGTCGGTGGTTCCTATATCGCCTTCAGTCAGGACCACGCTGTTGATGTTCAGGTAAAGATCATCGTTTACAATCGTGCCTGTGGCCTCCGCGTCATCAATCGTCAGGGTTGTGAACGTTGTCGATGGAAGCTCAAGTATCGCATTGCTGAGTGTTATAAAAAACGTCTCGTGCCCTTCTGCCAGTGTATCGCCTTTGATGGATATGGTGATATTCGCCTCCGTCTGCCCTGCAATAAAAGTCACCGTCCCACTCTTTGCGGTGTAATCCTCTCCTGCGATCGCAACCCCATTGGATGTGATATAATTCACAGTCACATTGCCAGCCGCAGGGTTGCTGAGCAGCACCTTGAAAACCATGTTCTTGGTTCCCGTTGCTCCCTCGGTCACTTTTATATCCTCGATGGTAACAGTCGGCATCGCGTCATTGTCCTCGATCGTGACCACCGACTCGCCTTCCGTTTCGCTGATCAGCCCATTGCTGGCACTGACAAGCTTCACCTTAAAGTTCTCATCCAGTTCAAAAGTGGAATCCTTTCCGATGGGAACACGAATCGTGCTGGTGCTGGTGGTCGCGCCTGCGGCAAATGAAATCGTGCCCGTGGTTGTCGTGAAATCGCTCCCGGCAGTCGCCTGCACAGCGGACGGTGTGTTATCAGCCGCGGTGCTGTAGTTCACTGTTCCAGTAATGCTTACGGCCCCATCGCGCACCACGGTGTATTCGGCAAATTGCGCCACATCAGCCAGCCCCTCTTCGGTTATCGAAATCGGCCCGTTTAAAGAATCACTCAGCCGCACCAGTTTGTAGGTGGTGTCGTCGTTGAGAATCTTTCCTTCGGCAACATTGGCTCCATTAACTCCGAGTAATGCGTTCGTGGGATTACTGAGTGTCAGAAAAAGGTTTTCATCGATCTCGCCTGCAACGTCGCCATTAATAACCACCGAGATTTCCTTTGAGGTTTCACCGGGAGCAAACGTGAGGATGCCGGATTGCGCGACATAATCGCTCCCCTCAGTCGCCGTCCCATTGCTGGTCGTGTAATTGACCATGATAGACTGCGTCGATACCGCCGAGAGACTAACCGTGAACACGAGGTTTTTGGTTCCTGCATTTCCCTCCGTGACGCTCTGACCAGCCACGCCAATAGTGCGCAAATCATTCGATTCAATAGTCGCCGTGCCGGTGCCGGAAGCGATCGTTGCGGTGGAAGACGGCTGTAGCTGCACGCTAAATGTCTCCGCGCCTTCCTCGTCGCTGTCGTTTGTGGTTGGAATCGAAATCTGCCCGGTGGTCTGACCCGCCGCAATCGTCAGCGTCTGCTCCGTCAGCGAGCGGGTAAAATCCCCATTGCCTGCGGTTCCATCCACGGTGATCCATTTAATACTGGTATTTTGACCGGCGATCTCGGTGAGCGTAACCGTAAACACGGCGTTCGATCCCTCCTGAACACTGACCGTGCTTGTAATGTTCGCCAATGGTGCGGCGTCATCATTGGTAATTGTCCCGGTTCCCTCCGCTGTCGAAATGGTCGCGCCTTGCACACCGCTCAACCGGGTGATAAATGTCTCCGCCGCTTCATTGAGTGTGTCGCCGATAATCGGGACCGTGATCGTTTGAAGGGTTGCTCCGCCTTCCACGAAAACCAACGAGCCACTCGTCACGACGTAGTCAGGAGCCGTTCCGCCGGACGTCGCAGTGCCGTTTACCGTGCTGTAGTTTACGCTGACGGTATTCAGCGGATTCCCGGGTTCGGACTCCAGCATCGAGCCGGAAAGCGTGACGGTGAAAACGAGATTCTTCGTGCCGCTGTTCCCTTCGCTGATGCTGACATTGTTAATGCTCAGGAGACGGTCGTCGTTCAAAATCTCACCGGCAGCCGAGGCGTCATCGATCGTCAGCGGGATCGGATTCAAAAGCGTGAGTTCCGCTCCACTCAAAGTCACGGTAAAGCTCTCGTGATTTTCCGCAAACGTATCGCCGCTGATAGTAATCGAAATCTCCTTTTCGATCTCACCTGGAGCAAACGTAATTCCACCACTCTGCGCCGTATAATCCGCGCCGCTTGTTGCGCTGCCGTTACTAGTCGCGTAATCCACCGTAATGGTTCCGGCAGCGGGGTTGCTCAGCCTGACCTTGAAGACCATGGTTTGAGCGACATTACTCTCGATAATCTGTGCGTCTCCAATCGTGACCGTCGGCACGCTGTCGTTATCCAAAATGGTGATCACCGACTCGGCGGCGTTCTCATCGATCAGCCCATTGGTCGCATCGCTGATCCTTACTTTCAGACGCTCATTGAGTTCGTAAGTGCCGTCTTTTTTGATCTCGATACGGATCGTATCCGCAGAGATCGATTCTCCTGCGGCAAAGCTAATCACACCGGATGCAGAGACGAAATCCGCACCCGCTGTCGCCTGGGTCGAGCCCGAGGAATCATCCAGTTGTGTGGCATAATTCACACTCCCTGCGATATCCGTCGCGCCGGTGCGGATGACTTTATACTCCGCATATTGCACCGGCCCCGCCTCCAGCCCCTCGCTGATCGAAATCGGCCCGTTGAGGCTGTCGCTCAAACGAACGAGCTTATAACCGGAATCGTCGTTGCGGATCACTCCATCGACGGTCGTTGTCGCCAAAGTCGCGTTGGAGACGTTGCTCAGCGTAAAGAAAAACTTCTCATCCAACTCACTGTCCACATCGCCATTAATAGTGATCATCACCTGCTTCGAAGTTACTCCGGGAAGGAAAGTCAGCGTGCCCGAATCTCCCACGTAATCACTTCCATCGGCGGCGGTGTCGTCGCTCGTACTATAATCCACGGTGATGGTCTGGTAGGACTCCCCCGGCAGACTCACGGTGAAAACCATCATCGTGGTTCCGGCGTTTCCTTCCATGATAGTCTGGCTGCTCACGCTGACTGCATACGGATCATTCGCTAAAATGGTCGCCGTGCCTGTTCCGTCGCCAATCGTCGCATCCGTCCCCGCTGGCTGCAAAATGACATCGAAAGTCTCATCCGGCTCTTCAATCGAATCGTTCGTAATCGGAACCCGGATTTCCCCAGTCATCTGCCCGGCGGGAATCACCAACGTCTTTTCGGTAAGCGACTGGGTAAAATCACCCGCTCCAGCCGTTCCGGTTGCCGTCAGCCATTTCACCGTCACAGCGCGCTCGGTAGCCGTCGAAAGCGTGACGATAAACACCGCATCGCTGCCCTCTACCGCAATGACATCCCCGATCGAAACCGTCGCCGTATCATCATCCGTAATCGTCCCGGTGCCGATCGCTCTCGCGAATGGAATACCAGCAGCAGCGGTCAGGTTTACGGTGAGCGTTTCGTCATTCTCATCCGTGCCGTCATTAATCACAGGAATCGAAATCGTCGCCGTTGTCTCCCCGGCAAGAATCGTCACGCTCAGTGCCGGAAGGGTAAAATCCGCGCCGCTCTTCGCAGTCCCGTTGGCGACAGTAAAATTCACCACCGTATCCTGTCCCACCGCCCCACCATTCAAGGTCACCAGAAAATCCATCGTGGTGATCCCACCATCCGCCTCGCTCAATGCCGCATCGCCAATGCTAACGCTCTGCACTGGATCAGCTGGATTCTCTAAAATCGTTCCCGTCCCAGTGCCATTACCGATGGCCGCTCCCATTGCGTCGTAAAGCACCACGCTAAATGTCTCACTTGCACTGTCTGCATTGAGATCGCCGTAAACTGTTACGGCGATGGTTTTGGAGGTCTGCCCGGCGGCAAAAGTCAGGGTCGATGCCGACGCCACGGTAATCTCTTCAAAATCCCGGGCCAGTCCCGTACTGATCGCGGTTCCATCCAGCGTGTTGTATTTCACCGACACAGCACCGCTGACCGCCGCGCTCAACGTCACCGTGAAAAACATCGTCTGCTGCCCTTCATCGCCTTCAATCACCATCACGTCGTTTATGTACAACTGCACGTCATCATCCAAAATACTGCCCGAAGCCTGCCCCTGTCCCGGCACAAACGCATTCACAGCCACCCCGTTTTGTCTGGCGTTGCTTAAAACCACATTGAGTGTCTCAGTCCCTTCCTGAAGCGTATCCTGAAGCACCGCCACATTGATCTGCTGGGTGCCGTCTGCATTAAAATTGAGCGTTCCGTTAGTCTGCGTGTAATCCAACGACGCAGTGGCCGTCGCATTTTGAGTAGCGAAGTCCACGGTCACCGGGAAAATGAACCCTTCCTGGAGCGTCACCGTATAACCGAGGTTTGGACCGCTCTCCGACACTGCCGCTGGCGCTGCAATACTCAGCTTTAAATCATTTAAGATGGTTCCGACCGATATATCTTCTCCCGCCTTGATCGTCGCATTCATCGCGCTCATCAGCTGAACCGTAAATGTCTCGTCCGCTTCTCCATTCAGGTCGCCCGAGATCGGCACGCGAATCTGAGCCGTCGTGCTGCCCGCCGGGATAATGATCGTCAGACCCACCGCTTGGGTGTAATCGCTGCCGTTCGCAGTGCCATCCGCAGTCGAATACGTAACCGTCACATCCTCGGTCGCAACCGAAGAAAGCGTGACCGTGAAAACCATGTCGCTCGTGCCGAAATCACCTTCCAGACTGGAGGCCGATCCAACGATTCGCACCTCGCGGTCATCGTTCTTGATAGTCGCAGAAGCGGAAGCCGCATTCACCGTGGCGTCTCCCGTGACACTCGCAGGATTAATCACCACGCTAAAAACCTCATCCGACTCGATATCGGTGTCGTGGTTGACATCTACCGTCAGCGTCGCCTCGGTCTGCCCCGCCAAAATAGTCACTAATTGATCGGTGATCCCGACAAAATCGCTCCCTGCAGTAGCACTGTCATTGAGTGTAGAAGCCAGAAAAGTCACATCCCCCGCCACAGGCGCATCCAGCACGAACTTAAAAACATAGGGTGTGGTGCCTCCCAAATTCCCCTCATTTTTCGGACTATCCACCGGCTGCAAAATGGAAAGCGATGCCGGGGCAATGCGGGACTCTAGGGGTTCAATCATTGGGAAGTTCATGGCGGGACGGGATTGGCTGGAAACAGGCTGCGGAACCTAACCCTAAGCGACATCCCGTCAAGGTGGGACTCTGAAGAGGGTGTGATCTGAACATGACTGGAAGCGGTGAGAAAATGTATAAGTCACGTAGTTGAGGAAGAGCGCACAGAGCGCCCCGACTGCTTGCCCGAAACGCTTCGCGTAGCGATGTAGGCGAGGCCATCCAAGGGAGAGGCACGCGATCCCATGATTCCAAACCCTTATTCCACGCCTGACAGAATACGTGAATCCGCGTTTGGAATTCGCATCCTACAGATAAAACGCTTTATCCTCGCTGATCGCCCCTGACATTCCACAGACCTTGGCGGCGAAGAGTCCGGCCTTTTTTACGATTTCATCGGCAGGTAGATTAGTCAAAATACCGTGTATCGTTACTGCGGAAAACGAGTCGCCAGCGCCGACGGTATCCACCAATTTTTCAAGAGTGGGTGCCGGTGAACAGGCGGCATTTCCAAATGAACCCCGGATCATCGCACCTTGCGAACCGGCGGTGAGAAGCACGTTCTCAATCTCATACTGCTCCCGCAAAAGCTCTACGCGCGGCTCGCAACCGACAAAAGTGATTTCGTCTTCGCCAAGTATCTGCGCGAGCTCATCGATATTGAGTTTAAGCCAGTTCACGCCATGTATCCATTGTTTCAAAACATCCAGGTTGTAATGAGGTGGGCGCAGGTTGATGTCGAAAAAGCGTTTTGCAGACGATCTTGCCTGAATAGCTTTGAAGGTATCTGCCGTGACCTCGCTACGCAGGGCGAGCAGCCCGTGGTAGAGTAGCTGCGAGGCGGCGTGGCCTTCATCCTGAATAAAATCCCAGGCCCTCGGGGCGCTAATCTCATAAGCCGGCTCATCGTTTTGGAGTGTCACCTGCACATCTCCAGTAAGGTGGTCAGCATTCGTCTGCAAAGCCTGCGTTTGCATTCCCCATTTTTCCATGCGACGACGGATTTCACGTCCGTCTTCATCATTTCCTACCGCGCTAATCAGCATTGGATCAAGTCCCAGCCCACGAAGTCCCCATGCGACATTAAAAGGCGCGCCTCCAAGCACACGGCGGCCATCCGGGAAGCAGTCATAGAGCATTTCGCCAAAAATAACGAGCGGAGTAGGTTTTACGTTTGGAGAAGATACGGATGGTGGCGGTGTGGAATGTAACATGGCAGAGAAGGGGGACCGTAGTAAGCGGATGGCGAGGATGCTTACACCTGCGCCTGACGATGGATCGCGCGCCGGAAGCGATCGGGAGCGGTGAAGAGGCGGTCAATTTCCTCCCACGCAAGCTCCGCAAGAACACCCGTCTGCAAGCCCATCGCACATTGGAGATAAATCGCCTCGCGCAGGATCAACTGAAAATCCGCCGCGCATTTCTTTGCCCACGCGGCATCGTCTTCATCCTTGCTAATACTTGAGCGCTCGAAATCGATGATCACCAGCTCGAGCGGCGCGGGACACGTGATGAGATTATGTAGCTCCACATCGTTGTGCGCGAATCCAGCCTGGTGCAGTGATTCGAGGCGCGCGAAAGCCTGCTCCATAAACATCCAGAGCCCGGCGGCTGAGGAGAGCGGCAGCTCGCGTGCGATCTGGATATTCTGATCCTCGGGATCCACGCCGAATGGGCTGAGGCGGTTGTAAGGAATCCCGGGGAGAAAGCAGCCGCGATACGTTTTGGGCGTGTGGCCGATGGGAGGCGGAACGCCGATCAGCTCATGAGCGCGGGCCTGACGCTCAAATTCCAGCGCAGGGTCGCCATGCATGCTGCCCGGAAAATAGGTTTTACGAAAATGAAGCGGATAGGTGTTTGCCAGAGGAAATTGTTCGCGCGTCTCCGCTCCGGCGATCACGAGCTCCGCCAGCATGAGTGACATCTCGCTGGCGCGTTTGTTGGCGAGCGTGCGCACCACAAAGTCACGCCCCGGCGGCTTGGTGATGAGGTGCATATACTCGGGCACCAGCTTGACCGCATGACGCGGAGATACGGAAATCATGCCTTCAGCATTCATGGCTCAGGGTGTATCGGAAAATTCCGGGTTTGTCTTCTGTGGATCAAAGCAGCTTGCGCATTACTTCCAGCGCGTGATCCAGTTCGGCTTCTGTGTTGTATAGATGCGGGCTGAATCGCAGGAAATCGTTTCCATCCCGGTCATGGCGCAGGGAGCAGATCACATCCGCCTTTTCAAGATGTGCAAAGAGTGTGGTGGCCGGGATGCGGGCATGCCGGAATGTGGTGATGCTGCTGGCGTGCGGGCCGTCTTTTACGCCGTGAATTGAGAAACCGAGTTCATCAAGCTGACCCACGAGATGTTTCTTCAGCTCGAGCAATCTTGCTGCGACGCAATCAATCCCGATTCCGGCGATCATCTCCAATGCCGTCCGCATTCCAAGGATCCCGGCGATGTTGAGCACACCGGGTTCATAACGCTGCGCAGTAGGAACGAAGCGGATTTCATCTTGCGCGATGAAGTTTGGTGAATGGACATTCCACGCGCCGAGCAGGGTGGGGCGGAGGAGATCAAAATGCCGTTTCTTCACATAAACGATCCCGATCGCGAGAGGCCCCAGCATCCATTTGTGGGCATCGGCGCTCAGGAAATCCACATGCTCCACGTTCACCGGAAAGGCGCCGAGCGTCTGGATGGCGTCGAGCGAAAATAACACACCGTGTTCATGCAGCATCCTGCCGATGGCGTTTACATCGATCTGGTAGCCGGTGAAAAAATTACAGCTCGCAAGCGCGACAAGACGAGTCTTTCGGGTCAGTGCCGCCTTCACGAGTTCTATGGTGATCTCGCCCATCTGCTCCGGTTTAAGCTGGCGTATGACTACTCCGCGCCGTTGCAATTCGAGCCAAGGATACACGTTCGCCGGATAATCGGCTCCATAACACACTACTTCATCTCCTGCCTGCCATGGAATGCCGTTGGCAAACAAGCTGAGCCCGAGCGAGGTTGGACCGAGTAGCGCAATCTCGTCGGAATCCGCGCCGATGATTTCCGCACATACCCGGCGGGTTTCCTTCACATCACGCAGGACATCGCCGAACTCCTGATGTTGTTCGCATGACTGTGTGGTGTAATTGCACACGGCGTCGGCAACCGGACGCGGAAGCGCCGTGACTGCGGCGTGCGCCAGAAAACGCTTTTTAGCGGATACCGGAAAAAGTTGGAGACGTTCGTTTTCGTCGGGGTAAAGATTCATATTCAGATTATCCCGATAGGATGCGGCAATTGTGTGTCTGTAAATCTTACACTTCACCCACCTGCTTTCGCGTCTGTCTCGCTGCGTTCGCTTGTCTTGCTCTTGATCCTTCTCCATCCAGCCAGAAATGCCGACGCTGAGTGGGCTCTGCCTTTTCTTAAAACTTTACACTTAAAACTCGGCTACTCTATCAGCCAGCGATTACTGGGCAGGTTGCGCCGCTGGTTCGTCACGGAATTTGGTGCTCACTTTAAACTCCTTCACCGTCTCCAGCTTCTCCCCGGTTTTCTCGTCCACATAGATAATGGTGCGTGCCTCGAAATTGGGCTGGGGTGGTGGAACGTAAGGGGTTCCCCATTCCCGGAGATGGAAGATCACAAAAAAAAGCCCGATATGCACCACAGCCACGCCGGCTATCACGCAAATCCAGAGCTTCCAATTCATAACGTTTAGCGCTTCCTCGCCTGCACGCCTGCTTCGATCAGTTTCCAGAATTCATCCTTCTTACTGAGCTGCTCGTCTTCGGCAGTGCCCAGTTTGGTGCGGAATAAAAAATCCTTCAGCGTGTTTTTGTGTAGCACGCGGTGGATGGTGATTCCCTCCTCGGTGCGTTCGAAATAGATGCGATGATCCTTTGCCCGGTAGCGGTAGAGCTTTTTCCCATCACGTTCCAGAGCGCCGAAATGCTCGGAATTCAGGTCGTCGAGGTTTTCGGGTAGAAAATGAAACTCACCGAGCAGGTCGAGCTGCAGGTCCTTGGGTAGGGCCGCCATTTCCGCGGCGCTGATTTCATTGAATATGATCTGTAACATGGGTTTTCAGAGGGGGCGCACCATAGGCGCTACGGGTTAAAGCGCAACTGTTTGGAAGGAAGAAGGAAAAAGGGCGTGGCGCTTCGCGCTTTTGAGGGTTCGTTCATTTTCAAACTCTCGACGCGACGATTGCAGTCGCGTCTTCACAGCGATGCCGTGTGTTTACTGATATTCCAAAACTCCTTCTCCATAGCGCGAAGCGCCACGCCCTTTTACCTTCATCCCTGTTCCTTTTTCCCACCCTTTACCCGGTTTTAAAAACCCCGGTCAGCCATTCCGCGACGAAAGCGATTTCATCATCGAGGATGGAGAATGGAGGGGTGAAGCTCAGGACGTGGGATTTCGGAGAGTCGGCGAGTAGGATAATCCCTTTTTGCAGGCCGTCCTTTACGATCTGCACGGCGCGTTTCCCGTTTGGCCTGCCGTCTTTGTCCACGATCTCCATGCCCAGCATGAGTCCCATTCCCCGCACGGTGGCGATCTCCGGAGAATGGATCGCTTCCAAGGCTGCCACTAATTTCTCTCCGCGCTCTTTCACATGATCCGCCATCATGGGGTGCATGTGTTTTTTCAGGGAAGCCAGCGCCATTGCACAGCCGACAGGATTGCCGAGATACGTGCTGGTATGAAGCGCTTCGCCTTTCGAGATCGGCCATGAATCCATGACAGATGCTTTTCCTACGCAGGCGCTGAGCGGATAACCGCCCGTGAGCGATTTGCCGAGACAGATCATGTCGGGAATCACGCCAGCATGTTCGCAGGCAAACATCGCTCCAGTGCGGTTGAGCCCCGTCAGAATTTCATCCACCACGAGCAGCAACCCTCGTCTGTCGCAAACATCGCGCAGCATAAGCAAAAACGAAGGCGGTGGCATAATGCATCCGCCGCGTCCCTGGATTGGCTCCACGAGCACGCATCCGGTGCTGGTAGTGTCGGCGATCACCTCGATGCCCACGGCAAGCTTTTCAAGATCGGCTTCCTCGTGGCCTGGATAGGGTGCGATCATCACATGATCCATCATCTGCGCCCGAAAAGGTTTTTCAAAATACGGGATGCCGCATGCGGCGAGCGTTCCCATTCCAAGGCCATGATATCCGTTCTTAAAAGCGATGACGCCCGGTTTGCCTGTATGAAGCACCGAGGTTTTCATGGCGGCCTCCACAGCTTCGAAGCCGGAGTTTCCGAGAATCGTCTTTCCCGTTCCAGCGCACCAGCGTTCAAAAGTGATTGCGCTGAGTTGGGCGCACAATTCGGCCTTTAGCTCCGAGGGATGCACGTCGCCCATGGCATGCATGAGTTTCCCAGACTGCGTAACCATCGCTTCTTCAAGATCATTGTCGCCATGGCCGAGGCTGCACACTCCAAACGCCGCCGTAAGATCCAGAAAGCGGTTGTCATCCACATCCCACACATTGGTGCCTTCCGCCCGCTCCCAGAAAATCGGCCAGTCGTCGGCTATGTGCGTTACATTGTGGGACTCATACTGCTTCAGCTTTTTTGCGAGTTTGAGCGAACGAGGTCCAGGAATGGGCGTGATCAACTCAGGCAGCATTCCAGTGCGATGCCGTAAGTTTAACGCACAAGCAATCCTGAAGTGCCGGACAATCGGAAAGATCGGAAAATGAGGAAATACAACAAACAGGAGAAAGCCACTTTTATCGCGAAGCTGAAGGGGGGAGGGGGCGCAGCAGCTTCTCTGTGGCAAACCCCAGTTCCTTCGATTTGCAGATATAATCAGCTACTTTTCCAGGTTTGGCGTTCCGGGAACGCGCGAGTAACCACAGATATTTGCGATTCGGAGTGCCAACGAGCGCCAGCGAATAATCAGGCTCGACGGCAATGATCCAGTAATTGCCTTCCTTCGAAACGGGTGCCAGAGCAGCCAATCCGCCAAATTGCACTTGTAAGCGCGCACCATTACTTCCCGTCACCTCAGTCGCTTTTCCCTTGATGGAACGTGTGGTCCGATCCGGACGTAGCTCAGTGTTTGTCACAGCAACGCTTCCATCTGTTTGCACCGTATATTCAGCGGTTGCAGCGGAATCATCTCTCTGAAAGGCATTAGGCAGGCGGGCGATCTCGTGCCATTTACCGCTGTATTTTTTAAGATCAACAGACTTTGCCACAGGCAGTGGCGGATGCCGCCGGGTGGAACAAGCGGTAAAAAGAAGGCATGTCAGCGCGGTGAATAGGATCAGAAAGGTTTTCATAGTAGGTGATGATCGCGGCTAATGAGGTGGTTGCGTGCCTGCAACCTGTAGATTGGTAAACAGTAGATCGCCAATTTGAGACCGATCAATTTTAAGAAAACGCGCATTGACGTTACCCGCGTATTTTTAAAACCGTGTGCGCATGATTGAAAAGTGAACGCCGCGCTCGAACATCTTCGTATTCTTCATCTTACGCCTTTTTTATTTTCTGGGCTGACAACCCCCGGGCTTTCCTCCAATGTCCCGCCCCTCTTTAAAGACAACCCCTTATCTCTATCTAAAATCTATGCCTCGTTTTGAGCTCAAAAATAAAGTTGGAATGAACGGTCTTGGTGCCGGCGTCTGGAATATCGGCCCTGGTAACGACCCGTTCGGCGGCCCTACACGCGACGCCATCCCGATGCTGGATCGTCTTCCCATGCTCGCCGAATCGGGCATGACCTACTACGAGGCGCATGACGTGGAGATCACTGCGGAGATGGCTCCCAAGGCCCTCAAGATCGCCAACAAGCTCGGGATGAAATGCGCGATGTACACGCCTTCATTCTTCGCCGACACCATTTTCAAAGATGGCGCGATGACCTCCAATGATCCCGCCATCCGCAAGCTCGGTCTTAAAAACGCGCTCAAGGCGGTGGACACGACCGCAGTACTCGGCGCCAAGACAATGGTCTTCTGGAATGGCCGCGAAGGTTTTGATTTCGTCCTGGCGAAAAACGGTCGCGACGCTTTCAAACGCCTAGTCGAAGGCTTCAACAAAGTCGGCGAATACGCGAAAAAGAACTACGGCACTAAGATCAAGTTCGCAATCGAGCCCAAGCCAAACGAACCACGCGCCAATATGTATATGGCAAACGTGGGCGAGGTGCTTTATCTCATCAGCCGTCTCGAAAAATCGCTTCAGCCAATGTTCGGTCTGAACCCTGAAACCGCACACAGCCGTATTGCCGGTCTCGACTTCATCTGGGACATCGAGCTGTGTCTCGAAGCTGGAAAGCTTTTCCACATCCATCTCAATGCGCAGGATGGCCAGCGTTATGATCAGGATCTTCCATTCGGCTACACCGAGCCGCTGAAAGACCTCGCCCTCCTCGTGGTATTGCAGGACGCCAAATATGCCGGACCGATCTGTTTCGACGTCAAAGCCCCGCGTGTTGACGACCAGAAGAACATCACCGACATCCTCGAAGTCAGCACCAAGAACCTCATCTGGCTGTGGGATCGCGCGCTGAAAGTGGACCGCAAGAAGATCGAGCAATTCCGCAAGGATAACCGTCTCACCGCGCTCAGCGGTTACCTCGCCCAGTGCCTATACGGCAGATAAGCGCCAGGTAAGCGAATCAACGGTTCGTTTAAATTCCAACCGCCGGGAGCCTATGGTTCCCGGCGGTTTTTTTATCCTGGCGAAGCCAGATGGGGGCACATGTGACCCCATGATCGTGCGGTATCGCGAGGTTTGGATTTTACCAAAAACGCTACACGTTAGCGAATTCGTCACTCCATCCCTCTTATGAAAAACCCCATTCCGCTGGCGAGAACGGAATGGGATATCGAGAAAGACAACGAGTTCAAATACATTGAGAGTCGTTCAAAAAATATTACGAGCGTTTGCAAAAGGAGCTCAAAGTCACCAGCCCGGCGGAGACCAATATTTACTTCGATTACTTCCAGCAGCTTTACAGATACGGAACGAACGGCCCGGCGCTTCAGTTTTCGCCCGCAGAGAAATGCCGCGAGGCGATGAAATCACCGCAAAATGCGAAAGGAGATTCCAAATACTACAAGAACGGCGTCTATAAATATTTAAAACGAGCCTGTCGATTATCTCACTGAAAAGCGATAGATCGTCCGACTACGAAACCTTTCACCCGGACGCAGCACTGTCGTTGGAAAATCGGGGGTGTTGATCGAATTAGGAAAGTGCTGGGTTTCCAAACAAAGACCGCCGTGTCTTCCGTAGAGCTTGCCGTTTTTACCTGGGACGCCGTTAAGGTAGTTGCCCGTATAGAACTGCACGGCGGGTTCGGTCGTAAGCACTTCCATGAAACGCCCACTGTCTGGCGCATAAAGCTCCGCAGCAGAAACGAGAGCGGCATTCATATCCGCACCTGAGTTGCGGGAAAAATCCTGCCAGCCTTCCAACGCCCAGCTGTGATCGAAGCCGCCACCCGGTTCATCCTTTGCACCAGCAATGTCGCGTCCAATCGGTTTTGTCGTCGTAAAATCCATCGCACCAGTCGCAGGAGAGAGGCCAGTCGGAATACTCGTCGCATCAATCGCCGCATAGGATCGGGCGTTGATGCGCAATGTGTGTTCCAAAATATCGGCTCCACCTGCGAGGTTGAAATAAGTGTGATTCGTCAGGTTAATAACCGTCGGCTTTGTCGTCGTTGCTGTGTAATCCAACTGAAGCTCGTTTTGATCGGTAAGCGTGTAAACGAGCGTGACTGTGAGTTCTCCAGGATAACCTTCCTCCCCGTCAGCACTCACATAGGTAAAGCGAACTGCGTTTTGATCAAGCAGCGGCTCGGCGCTCCACACGCGCTTGTCGAAACCCCGGATACCGCCGTGGAGATGATTTGGGCCGTCCTGTACCGCTAACTGATAATCCACTCCATCCAGCGTGAAGCGCCCCTTTGCAGTCCGGTTGGCACAGCGTCCGGCAATGGTGCCAAAAAACGGATGCGGCTTCAACCACGGAGCAGGTTCATCAAAACCCAGAGTGACGTCCGCTAGCTGTCCATCGCGATCGGGTGTGTGTAGCTCGGTGAGTGTGGCTCCCCAGGTGATGAGGTTTGCGCTCAGGCCAGCGGAGTTTTTGAGAGTAAAACGTTCAATGCACTCGCCCGCTTCTGTATTGGCAAAGAATTCGCGTTTCAATGGCAGAATCAATTTAGAAAAAGAAAACCCGCGCTGTGCGATACTTTGGGGGTCGCACAGCGCGGGCTTCGGAGGAGGAATTCGCTTGGGGGAACGATTCCGGGGTAAATCTTATCGCTTGCTAAACTGGAAGCGCTTGCGAGCACCGGGCTGACCGGGCTTCTTGCGCTCGCGCATACGGGAGTCGCGGGTTAGCAGGCCATTGGTTTTCAAAGCAGGACGAAGTTCTGCATTCACCTGAAGGAGCGCACGGGCGATGCCGAGGCTGATTGCACCAGCCTGACCATTCAGACCACCGCCATTGGCGCTGACTGCGATGTCATAAGCGTTGCGGCTCTGGGCGACTTCGAGCGGGCGAAGCAGTAAATTCTGTTGGCTGGCTACTTGAAAGTATTCGTCGAAAGGACGGTTGTTGACAGTGATTTTACCAGTGCCCTGTGACATACGAACCTGGGCGATGGCGGTCTTGCGGCGACCAGTGGCGGAATAAGGAGCTACGGGCATAACGATCTAATTAGGCGATTTTTGTAACAGACTTTGGATTCTGCGCGGCGTGCGGATGCTTGTCGCCGGCATACACTTTCAACTTGGTAATGCTGGAACGTCCGAGACGGTTGTGGGGAATCATTCCACGCACAGCGAGCTGGATCAGTAATTCCGGACGACGTTCACGGCGATTTTTGAAGCTCTCGCTCTTGTGGCCACCCACGTATCCGGAAAAAGTCATGTAGCTCTTAGCTTCCTCTTTCTTGCCAGTGACACGCACTTTGTCCGCATTGATCACGACGACGAAATCGCCAGTGTCCACATGAGGAGTGTAAATTGTTTTCTCCTTACCACGGAGAAGATTTGCAGCCTTGGCGGCTACGCGACCCAACACCTGATCGGCGGCATCAATTACCCACCACTGGCGTTGTACTTCGTTTGCTTTTGCGGAAAATGTCCTCATGGCTTCTATAGAAAAGGGACGCGGAACCTAGGTGCCTACCCAAAGAGTGTCAACGGCTATTTCCCATTTTCTTACACCTTTTTTCAAATTGGGTCTTCAGACTTAAAATTGCGTTCTCAAAACCGGGTGGTTCATAAAACACGGTTCCCTTTCATAGGCGGGAATGACATTGCTGACTATGTTTTACGCGATGCTGCATCAACGATCCATAAGACTGTTCGGAGTTTTCTTGAGCCTTGCCGTTCTGGTTATGGTGCCGTTTTTCATCTGGGGAGGCAATTTTACAGAATGGCTGAACCCACAGGAACTGGCGGAACACTCGCGCAGACATGAATTGCGGGGCGCTTTAATCGTCGTCTTGTTGCTGATAGGAGATTTGTTTCTACCTATTCCCGCTACCGTGGTGATGGCAGTATCCGGCTATGTGTATGGAGGATGGCTGGGAGGCGCGCTCAATGTGACGGGTTCGATGCTATCTGGAATGCTCGCCTATGTTTTGTGCATCAAGCTGGGGAGGCGGGCCGCAGAGCGACTGGCGGGAAATCACGATTTCACCGGCGAGGAGACACTTTTCGCAAGACATGGATTCTGGCTAATTGCTCTTTCGCGCTGGCTGCCAGTGTTTCCAGAAGTCATGGCCTGCATGGCTGGCTTGATGCGAATGCCCGCCCGCCGTTTTCATCTCGCACTTTTGTCAGGCTCGCTGCCGATGGGATTTGCCTATGGATTCATGGGGCAAAGTCTAGGGGAACAACCTTTACTGGGCGCAGTGATCGGCATTATCCCGCCAGCTTTGTTGTGGCTGATGTTTCGCAGACTGCGCATGGAACGCTGAGAGCGCTCTCTATGTAAGAGGAAAATGAGCCGAAGGGGAAAAAGGGGTTGCTGGAATAATACGCTTACGTATTCACTCCGCCCAAATCATGAGTTTCGCTCCGCATCTCCCAGCACTTCGCCTTGGCCAGCCCTACGAGAGCCTCGATCAGGTGGAAATCAAAGATCACCGAAGCGGAGAAACGAAAGCAACGGTCTCCATAGTGAACGCGGGGATATTAAAGAAAGACTTTCGCAAACTGGAGCAGGCGGGCCAAGCGCTCCGGAAATTCACCGTCGGTGAGTTGATTGAGCTATCAGCAAAGGCAGGTGATCATTTTCTATATGGGACGCTCCCGTTGGGAGACAAGGGCCACACGCAATCCGCCCAAGAATACATCGCAACACTCAGCGCAACCTGCGGACTTCCCCACGTGATGGTGCGGAGAAACATGACGAAAATTCACCACGCGCTGACTCATATGCGGGAGATTTTAAACGGGCTATCGCGCGGCCTAAACCTTTCGATTCTTGATTCCGGCATGGGTGAACAATTTGGAACACGGCTTTCGTTTTACCCCACGTGTCAGGCGCTTGGTCTCGTGATGCCGAGTAATTCTCCGGCGGTAAATTCGCTCTGGCTTCCAGCTATCGCACTGAAGATACCCGTGGTCATCAAGCCCGGACGTGAGGAGCCCTGGACGCCCTATCGTCTGATTCAAGCGTTCATTGCTGCGGGCGTTCCCGCCGAGGCGTTTGGGTTTTATCCAACGGACCACGAAGGCGCGGGCGAGATTTTGAAGAATTGCGGGCGGGCGTTGATCTTTGGAGACAAGGCGACGACAGAGCAATATGCAGACAATTCCGCGATACAGATTCACGGGCCGGGCTGGAGTAAAATATTGATCGGCAACGACTGCATCGAAAACTGGCGCGACTATCTGGAGATTATGGTGGCCAGCATTTCTGATAACGGAGGGCGCTCATGCATCAATGCCAGCGCGATTGTGGTGCCGAAATACGCGGCGGAAATCGCCGACGCGCTTGCGCAAAAGCTCGGTCTGCTCAAGCCCGCACGCAACGACGACCCCGATGCGCGGCTTTCTGGGTTCGCGAATACAAAAATGGCCGGGTTCATCGACGCGCAAATCGAAGACGGACTAACAACGCCGGGGGCGACGGATGTAACGGCGAAGTATCGGGACGGTTCTCGTAAGGTTGAATTTGAAGGCGGCGTCTATTTGCGCCCCACAATTATCCATTGCGAGAGCTTCTCTCATCCCCTCGCAAACAAAGAGTATCTCTGCCCATACGCCAGCGTAGTTCAATGCCCACAAGATGAGATGCTAAAGCAGATCGGCTATTCGCTCGCGGTGACGGCAGTCACAAAAGACGAGGCTTTTATCCAGCAGCTTCAGGCGTTCTCTGAAATCGAACGCCTCAATATCGGGCCAGTCTCGACGATGAATATTTCGTGGGACCAGCCACACGAGGGAAATATGTTCGAGTTTCTCTACAAACGACGCTCGATTGACAGAGCTTGGTAGTCATACTGTCGGACATGGAGCTAGTCGTCCGCGATATTCATCTACCTCTGCGCGATCCTTTCACAACGTCGCACGGCACCCTTACCGCTAAACATAACATCATCGTCGAGTTGCGCGCTGATGGGTTTTGCGGTTACGGAGAAGCAGCACCTTCGCTGGCATATCCCAAACAGAACGCCGAAGCGATCCGCAGTGCTTTGGAAAAAGTGCGCCCCTTGCTCAATTCTCACGCATTTGAAACGCCTGACCTACTTTGGGAGGAATTGCATTCGCACCTTGCGGAAAACAGCTTTGCGCTTTGCGCGCTCGACATCGCTGCGCATGACTTGTGGGGGAAACAACAAGCTGCACCTGTCTGGAAACTTTGGGGCCTAAAACTCATCAATCTTCCGACAAGCAATTATACAATCGGCCTAGATTCGATTGAGCGAATGATTTTAAAAATGCAGCAGGCGCAAGACTGGCCAGTTTTTAAAATCAAGCTGGGTACTTCAGAGGATCTGGAAATTGTCCGCGCGTTACGGCAACGAACTGCAAAACCCTTCCGGGTAGATGCCAATACAGGATGGAGCGAGGAACAGACGATCTGTTTTTCTCCTGAACTCAATCGGCTTGACGTGGAATTTATTGAACAACCTCTGCCTGTCGGGCAGTGGGAAGAAATGCACCGGTTGTTTGATCGATCCACACTGCCATTGATCGCGGATGAAAGCTGTCAGTCAATAAACGATGTCGTCCGATGTTCGGAATGTTTTCATGGAATCAACATCAAGCTTACCAAAGCAGGAGGAATGACCCCGGCGAAGAGGATGATTCAACAAGCGCGTTCACTGGGGCTCAAAGTGATGGCTGGTTGTATGATCGAAAGCACGATTGCGATCTCAGCGCTGGCACAATTTCTACCACTCCTCGACTACGTAGATATGGATGGCGCATCGTTACTCGCAGGCGATATCGCGCATGGTGTGAAAGTAACGGGCGGGCAAGCCACTTTCCCATCCGGAAACGGACTAGGCATTACGCTGACGCGCTAGCTAAGCTCTGCAAAAAAAAGTCGGCCAGATGTGGTTTGCAACACACTACTGATAGTAACTCGCCTTACTTTCCCAAGATGCTGACGTGCCTGGTTTACAACAATCATGGTGCCGTCTTCCAGATACCCGACCGCCTGATGGCTTTCCCTGCCTTCGCGCGAAAGGTTGACTTCAATTTCGTCTCCTGCCGACAGCGGTGGCTTCATTACCTTGGAGAGATCATTCAAATTCAGAGCAACCACTCCTTGTAATCGGGCGATACTGCAAAGGTTGCTGTCATTGGTAAGTAGGCGGGCGCTCAGGATTTTAGCGAGATGAACAAGCCTGTTGTCCACATCCACCTTTTCATCCAGCGCAGTCTCATGAATGGAGACGGTTAAACTCGGATTACGCTGCATGGTTTGCAATCGATCCAATGCAAGACGCCCTTTTTCGCGCTTCATTTGCTCATGCGAATCAGCAAGCATTTGCAGTTCACGCAATATAAAACTCGGGACGATAAAGGATCGGCTTATAAATCCAGTGCTAACAAGCTCTGGAAGACGCCCATCAATAATGATGTTGGAATCAATCAAGAGAGGTACATCCTGAGCTTCCTGTTGTCGAAAGCGCACATAAGGAATGAGCAAAGCAAACTCATCCCGGTTGCTTCGGATTGCCAACATCATACCAATGTAGCTGAACGTCGCATAGACCGTCAGACCTATAAGCCACTGCTTTGCAGGTGGAATAGGAATCAGCAAGCCCGACTCCAACAGGAGTTTGGATGCTATAAATCCTATAAAAAGCCCCAGCGTGGCGGAAGAAAATATCCGTAATGAAAAGCCTTCCAAAAGAAGATCCATCAACACAACTGCGAGACCTGATGCAACGCCGCAAAACATTCCAATTCGAGGGTCGCTCCAAAAACTATCGCCGATCAAGGTGCCCAAATACCCCGTAAACACCACAAAGAGAATGCGGAGTAAATTAATGGCTGAGGCTTGATTCATGAGCGAAGCGTGCCTCACTGGAAGCGCTTGAGCGAAGTATGTCCACACTAATATTCACGCACCAGCAAAAAGTCTGCCATGGCCAAGAGCGTGGTTCCTTTGCTCCCGAAAACACTTAACGCTTTTCGAGCTTTTAGGGTCAGGCGCCGAGCTTCAGACCGGGATTTTGAAAGACCAAATATCGCTGGATAAGTGGCTTTTTTTGAAGTGACATCCTTGCCTGCACTCTTGCCCAGCTTTTCAGTGGATTGAGTGACATCCAGAATGTCGTCGATAATTTGAAATGCGAGCCCAACACTTTGTCCAAAAACACTCAGTGCCTTCAACTTGGTCTCGCTGGCGTTCGCACTCATGGCTCCCAACCGCAAGGATGCAGCTAAAAGCGCAGCCGTTTTGCTACGGTGAATATATTGCAATTCAGCGGGCGTCAGGCGGCGCCCCTCTCCCTCCATATCCGCAACCTGTCCGCCAACCAACCATCTACTTCCTGCCGCGCTCGCGAGTTCGGCAATCATCATGCCCATCGTATATTTCGCCACAGGCTTTACTTTGGTCATAATTTCAAAAGCCGAGGTAAGCAGTGCATCCCCGGCAAGCACTGCGACGCCTTCTCCAAACACTTTGTGATTAGTGGGGCGTCCGCGCCGCAAATCATCGTTATCCATACAGGGAAGATCATCATGAATAAGCGAATACGTATGCACACACTCCACGGCACACGCCGAAGGCAATGCGTCGTCTTCTTTTCCTCCGCAAGCTACAGCCGCAGCCAGAGTCAGAGCCGGCCTGAGGCGCTTCCCTCCAGCAAAAATACTGTAACGCATTGCTTTATGAAGCGTCTTTGGCTTGGAGGATGGCTTGGGCAGATAGAGCCCAAGTGCAGCGTCAATTTTGGAGGAACACCTGTTTAAATAACTAGAAATATCCATGCGCTTATCGATGTAGTAAGGGCGGTAATAGGCCGGATTACCAGCCAGCTTTTTCACCTCCACTAATCTTTGAATCTTTGAGCAATCGGCATCTTGCGTCCAATCCCAAAGGCCTTGCGTGAAACTTTCAGCCCAGGAGCTGCCTGCGCCCGTTTAAATTCATTTTGAGCCACTTTGTTCGTAACCCAGCGTACTGTCTCATCCGGAAACCCTTTCTTCACAATTTCGTTCACACTCAAACCCTCCTCCACAAGCCAGTCAAGAATTTGATCAAGCACCTCGTAAGGAGGGAGCGTATCCTGATCCTTTTGGTCAGGTTTCAACTCGGCACTCGGTGCCTTTAATATGGTGCTCTCCGGTATGATCTCACTTTTTCCAACCCGTTTCGCAAAGCCCGAGTTCAACCATTTTGCTAGACGGTACACCATGGTCTTAGACACATCACTGATCACCGCAAGTCCGCCGCACATATCTCCGTATAAAGTGCAATAACCCACTGCCAATTCACTTTTGTTGCCTGTCGTCAAAAGCAGGTGCCCAAAACGATTACTTAATGCCATCAGCATCATCCCCCGAATACGTGGTTGCATGTTTTCCTCGGTCGTCCCTCCTGCATTTCCCAAAAATGGCGTCATCTCTTTTTTCAAAAGATCAAAAACCGGGCCTATGGGAATATGCATCAATTGCATACCCAAATTATCAGCGAGCTTTTGAGAATCATTGATACTCCCTTCCGACGAGAATCCACTCGGCATGGTCACTCCAAGGACATTCTCCGCGCCCAAAGCTTCAACGGCAATCGCCGCAGTCAGTGCGCTGTCAATTCCCCCACTCAGTCCAATTACGGCGCTCTTGAACCCACATTTACTGACGTAATCCTTCACTCCTAGAACGAGGGCTTCGAAAAGCGCCTCAACTTCATCCTGAAAAGACTCCTCACAGCACTGTTCCTGATCAGAGGTATCTGCAATCCCGTAATCTTCCTTAAAAGCGTCCAATTTCAAAAAACATTTCCGGCCCGCTCCCACCACCAGTGAGTTTCCATCAAAAACCAATTCGTCGTTACCTCCAACGGAATTACAATACGCAATAGTCATACCCGGTTCAGCCCTCTCTGAAAGCATATCAAACCTTCGCCCAAGTTTACCAATTTCAAAAGGGGATGCACTAATGTTGAAAATAACTTTACACCCTTTCTGCATGAGTTCGTCGGCAGGGCTTCGACTATAAATGTCGCGGGGAAGATAGTCTTGGCTCCATATATCTTCACAAATAGTCACCCCACAGAGCGCTCCAGATATATCGAAAGTAATAATATCCTCCCCGGACTCAAAATAACGCGCCTCGTCAAACACATCGTATGTTGGAAGTAGGTGCTTGAAATAGCGCGCTTCAATCTGTCCGTCGCGTATCAAAGCAGCACCATTCCGAAAAGGGCGACCCCTGCCCTGATTGATATCCACGTAGCCTACCAGCAGAGGAACTTGTGTAACCTTCCGCTGAAGATCAGATAAAGCCTTAAGATTACCTTCCACAAAACCGTTCTTAAAAAGCAAATCCTGGGGTGGATAACCTGTGATCGCCAGCTCTGGAGCCAGAACAACATCTGCCCCACTGGCACTTAAGTGCGAATAAGCATCCGTTATCTTCCTGATGTTTCCTTCAAAGTCACCAACAGTGGAGTTAATCTGGGCTAATCCGATCTTCATAGCGATTCGTTCACGCCATCTAGTAAGCGGATATTACCCGATAAAAAGTCTAACGCTTTTGGGGAGTTGAACCACCAGCATCCTGAACATCGGCCGCCTTTGCCTTCTTCTTGGTGCTGATGTCATCGTTAACATGAAGGATCATGTGACGATAAAATTGTACAATACCTGCCGCACACATTCCACAGAGTGCGACTATCATTAGTTTTTGAAAAAATCCGTTGCCCATAAAATTTAAAAAGCAAAATACTGGCCAGTTTCACCAGAAGCCCCATTGTTTGCTCTGCATAATCCAAATGCCAAGAGCCAAATTTGTTATACCATGCGCAACCACGCAGGCCAGTAAACTTTTGGTTCGCACTGCAACAAGATTAAACAGCGCACCTGCCAGCAGTGCAGCAGGCCAGTCCTGCATCTGATGTTCAAGACAAAATGCGAAGCTTGTGATCACAAATGCACGCACCTGGAAAGCCCCGAAGGGCACACTACTAAAATCCTCTTTTATGAGAAATCTCAGCAAAAAACCCCGCCAGAATATCTCCTCCACTAACGGCACCACAACCGCTAGTCGAAAAAAACGTAGACCCACACTAACCTGATCATACTGCGGAGAAAATCCCAGCGAACTGAAATAGTCAGGCTGAAAACCCACAGTTCTTGCTGCAAACCCAAACCAGATTTGAGGCGCAATCCATAAGACAAAAACCACCATCCCAATCAGCAATGCACTCCCAAAACCTGACAGCGGTCGGAAAATATAGTGCTTCCAATAATGCAACAAGAGCCACCCGCATAAAACCGTTTGCAATGGATAAACCCAGTACATCGGCTTTGCAAAAAAACTGTTTGCGTATCCCGCTCCAATTTTTGATAGCAGCTCGCAAACAAGGATGGATGCTAGAAACAAACCGTAAGGCGCAATATAAGCTCTTTCTTTAGAATCAAAAAACATGACCTTTTATGGATGACAACAAATCCAATCAACCGACACCAGATCAATTAATCAAGATGCTCAAACTCCAATTGGGGGCTGAACGAAACCCGAGAAAGCCACAACAAGCCAACAACCGGGCCGTTATATGGGGAAGCCTTGTAATTATTCTGGCTGCGGGTTTGGCTTTACTTTGGTTTATATTGTCGCTTCTGGAGGAGTTCAAACAATCGAATCTCGGACAAAAACCAAAAAATAAGACGCAACAAACTAAATTTTAGTCTTGGAAATCGGTACAGCGCCTGCTTTCTCAGCGGCGCATGGCAAAATCTGTCTCCTTAGTCCTCGGTATTGATATCGGGCATTTCACGATCAAAGCTGTTTTGCTCCAAAAAAAAGGAGGAGGACGTTTTGTGATTAATAATTACGCGATTCATTCCCGAGATGTGCAAAACATCTCCGCAGAGGAACTCGCAAACGCCTTGAAAGATGTAATCAAAGAAGTGGGCTCTACGGGCAAGGCAACCGCGATTGCAATCTCTGACCCAGAGGCGCTGATCAGGATTATCGACCAGCCAGACACTCCGACTGAAATCTTGCGAGACGCCCTCCGACTGAATGGCCTCACGCTATTGAATCAGGATTGCCGGGATTTTGTTCTAGACTGTGATTTCATAGAAACATCCGGAACAGACGCTGGTACGAATGGTCAAAAACGCTACATCGTGGGAGGCATCCCCAGAGCCTTGGTGAATATCTACGATACAGCTTTAAATAATAGCGGGGTTTCGAATGTAAGATCTCTTCAACTATCCCCTATCAGTGTCTTCAATGCCTTCGAGTTTGCCCAACCGGATATATTTAATCAGCAGGCGTTTTTTCTGATCGATTTTGGCTATTCCAGTTCCACGATGATTGTAGGTTCGAAGAGTGAGTTGGTTTTGGTCCGTAATATCGAATTCGGTGGCAAACTTTTGATCGAGACACTTCAAAACCTCAGCGGGGAAACCCCGGATATGATTTTAGATGCACTTAAGCAGGAAGAGGAAATCATGGTCGAAAACGCCCGTATGGCGATCGCCTCTGTAACGAGAGAAGTTTCAAGTTCCATTGGCTTTTTTGAGGGACGAAGGGAAGAATCCATATCCCAAGTATGGGTTTCCGGCGGAATTGCACAAAACTCCACGATGCTTAGATTACTGAGCGAAGAACTTAATCTACCTTGCAGCGCATGGAACGCTTTAGAACGCTGTGAAACCAGCATTCCATCCACCAAGCGAGCAAAATTCACGGAAGAGGCCTTACAATTAAACACCGCATGTGGAGCTGCTGTTGAACTGCTCAATTCATAATAATTATGCCCTTACGCCTTAATTTATATCATGAACTCCATCTGCAGAAAAAGCAGAAGGCTTATGATCCACTTAAAATAACCTTTCTCGTGCTAATTGTAACAGCCAGCGTTATGGCTGTTTACTACTTTTCCATTCTACGGGAAAAAATGGCCGCCGTCTCTACGTTAAAGAACAAGGTAGCAGAATACAAAGAATTGACTATAGCTGAAACTGCCGCAAAGACAAGAGAAGTGGAGCTTAATACGCAAATATCTAATGCGGCTTTTTTGGTGGAACGTATGGAAAAACGGTTTTACTGGCCTGGATTTCTGGAGGAACTATCAAAATCCATCACACCTAAGATTCAAATTACCACACTCAACGCAGATGCAGGTAAAGAAACCAACAAAGTTATGGTTACCATTGAGGGTGTCATTGGTAGCGTGGAGCATCCAAGAATTTCAGCGGGCGACTTTCTTAAGACAATATCGCAGAAATTTAGTTCCAAATACAAAAAAGTGGAAGTCAAGTTTCGTGAAGGCTCGATTAGGGACACTCCCAATACGATTACACTAAAGACAGGGGAAATTCTAAAAACTGCGACCTACACTCTTGAGGTGCAGTTTGCGACTAAAGACTAAAGATGACCTGCCCCCGAAGCCAACACCTAAAAGATAAAACAACGTTATGGCCCTAAAACTCACCAAGGAAGAAAAGAAAAAAATAGCCATAGGAGTTACGCTGTTTATAGTTTTCGTGGTTTCCTACTTCATGTTGTTGGTTGACCCGGCAAAAGCGGCTAAAATTAAAGCTGACGATGACTTGAAGGCACTCCTTCCGAAAATCGAAGCTGCAAAGAAACAAATCGATAAAGTGAAGAACATGGAAGTAGAGGCCCCTGAGATAAAATTAATTCTTAATCAAGTTGATTCAATGATCCCCTCAGGTCCGCCCGACACTTGGTTTCCTCCCAAGTTACAGGAAATTCTAAAAAGTTGTGGAATTGAAAATCCAATCGTTACGAAGTCGACCGAATCGACAGTCAATGAACTCAAAGATTACAAGCAACTGAGTTGGGATATGGAGATACCACAAATTACTTTTTTTGATTTGTGCGTGGCACTTCAAACCATCGAAAATCAAGAAACGTTGTTTGAGATTACGTATATTAAAATCGAGTCCAATGATCTGAACCCTGAACGACTCAATCTGCATTTCGGCATCAATAATCTAATCAGAAAATGACTCGTAACTATTTCCATTACCTAACTGCAGCAACATGCATGGTTGCTTTAAGTGCCGTTGCTCAGGAGAAAGAGACAAACGACAAAGTCGTAACAGTTGTTGAGAAAGCCGCTGAAGAAACCAACACGGAAGGCGCATCTGACAAGATACTACCTTACGAACTCAAGAGCCGGTCTGAATTTACAATCGATCCCAAGGCAAGAGTACCTTTCTGGCGTATCGGGTGGGAAAAACCTGATCCAAGGAAACCCAATAAAGACCCTGACCCTAACCCTAATCACAATCCACCACCCGACGACATTCCCAAAGGTACCTTTAAAGTCACTAGCATAATGATTGGCCCCCCTTCCATTGCAATCATTAACGGTCGTTCTGTTGAGGAAGGCGAATACATCACACTTAGACGAGGTGAGGATAAGCAAAGGGTGCTGATTCAGCAGATCCTTGCGGAAGGAGTATATTTCGAGATAAACCAAGTAAAAACTTGGGTTCCTATCTATAGAGTACCAGACCCCAAATTAAGATCGCCGGATGAGCTAACTCCAAGGGGGGAATTTGAAGTGGTTCTACCACGTTAAATTTAAATTTAAGCGTTACGCATCAATTTCCAGAGCTCGCGACACTGTGAAATGATCTGTTTGAGCACCTCAGGAGTAACCGCCTGTTTCGGATCATCACCAATGCCTTTATTCGGATGCATATTACATTCGATACAAAGTCCATCGGCTCCATACGCGATTGCAGCGAGTGAGGAATTACGAACGTAGGTCGCCTTGCCTACAGAATGTGAAGGATCCACCACCACTGGTGCCCAGGTGCGCTCTTTCAAAAGAGGCACGATACTTTCATCAGGATGATTGCGGTAGCCATCGAGAGCGGGTTGAGTACCACGCGGGCAAAGTATAACGTTCGGATTACCCAGCTGTACGATGTATTCAGCGGCAGCGATAAATTCCTGAACTGGGCCCATATGAATACTGCGCTTTAGTAACACTGCTGTTTTTGTCGTAGCGATAGCCTGGCCAATCTGACGCAGCAGCGAGTAGTTGAGTGCGTTGCGTGCACCAACTTGGAGACAGTCAACTCCGGCATCAATAGCGAGGCGCAAATGCTCTTCATCCATCACCTCGGTATCCACCGGCAGTCCGGTTGCCCTACTGGCCTCCATCAAGACAAGTAGCGCTTTTACGTCTCCCTGATAACTGTATGGATTCGTGCGCGGCTTCCATACACCTCCACGCAAAGCGTGTGCACCAGCCTCCTTCACAGCGTGTGCGGTTTCGATCGTGAGATTGGGATTTTTCGGGTCAATCGTGCATGGACCTGCGGCAAAAAACGGCTCCGTTCCCAAGGTGATACCGCCGAGCTTCACGCGGTGTTGCGCAAGCTGTGATCTTACATCCATGAGTTTATGCGGAGACTGAATGCGATCTACGCGATCAACAAAATGCAGCCCCTCGATCTGCGTAACCATGTCATCATTTCGCTCATCCCCAATGATTGCATAAATAGAGCGCTCTTCTCCTTTGATCTCCTGAATGCGACAGCCGTAAACCTCCACCACAGAAGTAAGTTCGGTCGTCTGTTGATCTGTAAGTTTATTTACCTTCGGAATAATCATGGTGGAAAAGGAACGCGGAAGTTAGCTGGCGAGCCTTGAAGGGCAATGGTTTTCTCAGCGAAATACGCGGTCAGCTTCTTTTAGTGACCTGCTTTTTTCACGATATAAGTAGAAGAAAAAAATCTGCTCTCGAAACCCTTAAACTCTATTTTCTCCTGATGAACGATAGTTCCTCCGGAATTTGTAATCGTTTTTTTAACCGAAGACTCAAACACAGGATGCATGGAGATGAAGGGCTTAAAACCGCTATTCACCTTGCGATATAAATCAGTCAAAAAACTGGGAATCCACTGCCTGATGCCGACTCCATGAATACATTGAAAATAAGCCACCCCACCTTTTTTCAACACCCGCATAAACTCGCCAATGTAAGAAAGCTGAAAGTTCGGTGGTATATGCTGAAGACAGATCAAAGTGAAAACGAAATCGAAAGTGTTTGATGGAAATAACTCCAGCCCTTTGGAAACATTAAGGTGATAGCGAACCCTTCCCCCTTGTTTGTTGTAACCATTTGCAGCCTGAATCATAGATTCAGAAATATCTACACCATCTACTTCATCAAAATCAGTGGCTAATGCCTGCGATAACCTCCCAACACCACATCCGAAATCCAACGCCTATCCGTATTCGATATTTGGATAATGAAGTTTAATGAACTGCAAAGATGATTTCACATCACTGAGACCTGTCGCAAAAAACTCCTCCTCAGTCCATTTGCCGCCCTTTTTATCAGGATCCGTCAGTACCACCCATAATGGGTCATCCTTCCCCAGTTCAGTCCAATTCCTGTGGCTATCATTGATATTCATACCGACACTTTATGTCGGTCCGAACTATTGCTGGCGAGAATGAATCTCAAGCCAAAGGATAAAGGTCAGGGCCTATTCACGAAGCGGAAGAGAAGCTTGGGTTGAGGGAAGTTACGACGCGGAGGACGCGGCGAGCGTGATCTGCCGACATGGCTGAGACAAAGTGGGTGGTAGTTTTGTGGTGTGGATTTG